>JAEEGL013344719.1_pt1 | contig 27563 bp, 11 predicted proteins | sample 9134231 | NCBI WGS metagenome assembly JAEEGL01 (sample SAMN16246548, study PRJNA631951) | gut metagenome | biome: gut microbiome; feature: rumen; material: fiber-attached | host: Bos | place: Iran: Karaj | collected 2018-10
ATAGATGCTGTCGTGCCAGTCATAACTGTCACAAGCGGTCACTTCCTCAACACACACGCTGCTGTAAATGATGGTCAGGTGCAGGGTGACGGTGCTGTCGCAACCCGCAACATTCTGTGTAGTAAATATCGCCTCACTGGTGCTGACCGAATAAAGGCTGTCATGCCAGTCATAACTGTCGCAAGCAGTCACTTCCTCAATACCTGTGTTGCTGTGGTTGATGGTCAGGTGCAGGGAGACCACGCTGTCGCAGCCCAAGACATTCTCTTCGATATATACCGGGGTGTTGGTGGAGGCGGTGTAGGTGATGTCGTGCCATGTATACTGGTCACAGGCTGTCTGGGTCTCCACTCCCGTGTTGCTGCGGTTGATGGTGAGGTACAGGGTATCGACATTGTCGCACGCTGAGCCTGGCTGGCTATGGTCGTACAGATACACTCCGCTCTCGGTGTAGACTTCACCGTTCCAGCGGTATTCGTCACATGCCACAACGCGGTAGGCCGTATTGTCGTGCAGACTGATTGAAAGATGAAGCGTGTCAGTACTCGGGCAACCATCGTCATTCAGATAACTATAGGTATACACTCCACTCGCGGTATACTCAGTCCCGTTCCATGTATACTGGTCGCAGGCATCCTGGTTATATGCGTTGTGTGTGCCGTAATTGACGGTAAGGTGCAGGGTGACCACGCTATCGCAGCCTTCAACGGTCTGCCCAATGAAAACAGGCTCGTCGGTGCTGGCGGTATATGTCTCGCCGTTCCAGACATACCTGTCGCAAGCTGTCACTTCCTCGACACCCTCAAAACCATGCAACACTGTAAGATGCAGCGTCACCACACTGTCGCATCCCGACACATTCTGTTCCACATACACTGGCTCGTTGGTCGAAGAGGTATATGTGTCACCATGCCATGTGTAACTATCGCACACCGTAACCTCCTCAATCCCGCTATTAGGATGCCCGACAGTCAACACCAGAGTGTCGACACTGGGGCACTCCATGTTTTCGTAAACATAAGTGTAGACCCCGCTATTTTCGTATTCCACCCCATGCCAAAGGTAACTCCCGCACGAATGGATATAGGTTGTACTGTTGTCGGTATTGAGAATGGTAAGATGCAGCGTCACCACGCTGTCGCAACCCACAGCGTTTTGTTCGGTGAATTGAGGCTCGTCGGTACTTTCAGTATAGGTCTCGCCGTGCCAAGTGTAACTGTCGCAGGCCCGCACCTCCTCGACACCTTCCGTACTATACAAAACAGTAAGATGCAGGTTTACCACACTGTCGCAACCTGCGGCATTTTGTTCCAAATACTCAGGCTCGTCGGTGCTGGCGGTGTAGGTGTCGCCGTGCCAAGTGTAGCTGTCGCACACCGTCACCTCTTCCACACCCGTGTTGCTATGTTCAATGGTCAGGTGCAGCGTCACCATGCTGTCGCACCCCGCGGAATTTATCTCATAATATACCGGCTCGCTGGTACTTTCGGTGTAAGTCACGCCATGCCAGGTGTAGCTGTCGCACGCTGTCACCTCTTCAACACCCAATGTATCCACATTCACTGTCAAGTACAGCGTGTCCACACCTGTACACCCCGTGGCCACCGCGTCGTGCTGATAGGTATAAACACCGCTGGTAGCATACTCCGTGCCATACCACACATAACTGCCGCACGAAAACTCGTGATAGGTGACACTGATATCGTCGCGAATGGTAAGAAACAGAAAAACCAAACTGTCGCAACCCACCGAATTCGTCCCCATATACATGGCATCGTAATTACTTTCGGTGTAAGTCTCGCCATGCCAAGTATAACTGCCGCACGCCACAATCTCTTCTACACTGTCGGTACTATACCTCATGGTGAGGTGCAGCGTGACCACGCTGTCGCATCCCGCCGCGTTGGTCTCAACAAAGGTAGGTGTCGAGGTGTCCTCGGAGTACATCGCATTGTGCCAGATAAACTCGTCGCAGCCCGTCTGCACGTCCACCCCCTCCGTACTATACCGAACGGTCAGGTGCAATGATACCACGCTGTCGCACCCTGCCACGTTCTGTTCCACATACTCCGGCTCGTCGGTGCTGGCGGTATAAGTCTCACCATGCCACGTGTAGCTGTCGCACACATTCACCTCCTCCACGCCGGTGTTGCTATGCACAATTGTCAAAAGAAGCGTCACCACACTGTCGCAACCCACAACATTCTGTTCTGTATAAACAGGCTCGTCGGTGCTTTCGGTATAGGTCTCGCCATGCCAGGTGTAACTGTCGCATACCGTCACCTCCTCCACGCCCGTGTTGCTATACAACACCGTAAGGTGAAGCGTCACCACACTGTCGCAGCCGGCGGCACTTCGTTCCAAATACACCGGCTCGTTGGTACTGCTGGTATAGGTATCGCCGTGCCATGTGTAACTGTCGCACACTGTCACCTCCTCGACGCCCTCGGTTGCAGTCCCCACAGTCAAATACAAAGTGTCGGCACACGAGCACCCCGTCACTGATGGGTCGTACTGATAGGTATATGTTCCACTGGAGGAATAGGTCTGTCCATGCCATACATAATCACCGCACGAAGAAACATGGTATCCCATACCGACATTGTCCCGGATAGTGAGAAGCAGGGTCACCACACTGTCGCAGCCGACAGCGTTCCGTTCCACAAATACTACATCGTCGGTACTTTCGGTATAGGTTTCGCCATGCCAAATGAAACTACCGCAGGCGGTCACCTCTTCTACCCCTTCGGTACTATGCAGTATGGTAAGATGCAGCGTCACCACACTGTCGCAGCCCACAGCATTTTGTTCCACATACACAGGCTCATCGGTGTCGGAAGTATAGGTATCGCCATGCCAGGTGTAGCTGTCGCACACACTCACCTCCTCCACGCCTGTTGAAGAATGGCGGATTATCAAATCCAGCACATAAATGTCCATCTCTGCCGAACCCACAACGGTGTCGGTATACACGCCCGACTCCCTCAGCACAAACCCTCTCCACTCCACACTGTCGCACGCCGACAACTCTGTCCTGTGTTCAACAATTGTGTCGCCCGAAGCCATTGGACTATTCATTCCCTTTGCCTCGGCAAAACCCGACATTGCTATCAAAAATAGCACAAAGCTGAAAATATGACAATAAAATTTCTTCATATCAAACAATATTTTCATTTCATTTAAAACATTTATCAACAATACATTGCCCGAAATTGCAATGCATTGCTTCCCAATATATGAATTTACAAAAATACAAAAAAAAATTTGAATCCCGTTGTATAAAAGTTGTATAAAATAAAACACCGGCTTATCTCCATGCTAAATCACCACCACAAAATGTCCTTATAAAATGGTGCGACACAATAGCCGACAATCTATTACACAACCAAATAACACTCTCCCGCGTATCTCTTCCTGCACAGCATTGCCCAGCCCTAAGTCCGCTCCTTCTGCCTTCCTTCTACCTCAGTTCTCCCATATTTCTCCCATCCTGCATGGGAGAAATATGGGAGAAATATGGGAGAACTGACGGAAGACGAGCGAACCCTGAAAAAAAAATTGAATGGCGGTTTTAGCCATCAAGGGGCTGGAAACGGTCCGGACAAGGGACAATTCATGCGAAGCAATTGGCTCTCATCAACTGGGTGTCAATGTTTTCTGCACATGGTTTGATTTTTTTGGGCTTTCAAATAGTCATCAATTGAAAAAAAAATAGTATATTTGCAAATTTGTAATCCGACAAAAAAAACGCTAAACAACATGAATACAACACAGAAAGAGACCAAACCCCTCGGTTTCGGCAAAACCATGCTTGCCTCGGCCTTGGGATTTATCATTGGCACCGTGGTGCTGAGCATCATTTCGTTCATATTCTCCATGATAATGCTGGTGAGCATCGTCAGCAAGAGCATGGACAACAGCAAGCCTTTGATTGGCACAGACTTTGCTGTGGAGCTGAACCTTACCGGACTTGTGTCAGAGGATTCGCCCAACGAGTTGGCGTCTCTCTTCAGCAGCCAAAGTGTGTCGAGTATAGAACAACTCCTCGACGCCATAGGAGCCGCAGCCACCGACAAGCGTGTCCATTCCCTTTACCTGCACTTGGGCGGCAGCAACCTGAGTTGGGCTCAGGCAGAAGAGCTGCAGGAGGCTCTCAAAGAGTTCCGCAGCCAGTGCAACAAGCCGATTTTGGCCTACGGCGATGCTTTCTCACAACAGGAATACTATCTGGCTACCGTAGCCGACAAGATTGCCGTGCATCCTTCGGGACTTATCGACTTCCGCGGCATTGGAGCCGAGGTGATGTTCTACAAAGGGTTGCTCGACAAACTGGGAGTACACATGGAGTTGATCCGTCCCACATCGTGTGCCTATAAGAGCGCCGGCGAGGTGTACACTCGCACCGACATGAGCGACGCCAACCGCGAACAGGTACGCTCCTACATCAACGATATTTGGAATTATGCCATTGAAAACATGGCCGCTAACCGCAAACTGAGCGTTGCCGACCTGAACAAGGCTGCCGACAACCTGACGGCCTACATGCCCGACGATGCACTGAAAGCCGGTTTGGTCGACACACTATGCTTTGCCCAAGACATCAAGACCCTTTTGGCCAAGAACTACAAGGTGCACAAGATTGTGAAAGCCAAACGCTATGCCGAACAAGTGAGCAAGAAAGACAAAGAGAACCGTATCGCCCTCATCTATGCCGAAGGCGATGTGGTTCCTGGCAAGAACAACAGCGGCACCACCGCCGTGTATGGCGACGACATTGTGAAAGCTCTCACCGATGCAGCCCAGGACAAGAAGGTGAAGGCCATAGTGCTGCGTGTCAACTCGCCCGGAGGAGCGGTGACAGCATCCGAGTCCATGACCCGTGCCGTGGTGGAGGCCAAGAAAAGCAAACCGGTTATTGTTTCGATGAGCGGTCTTGCCGCCAGCGCAGGGTATGAGATTTCGTGCTTCGGCACCAAAATCGTGGCTCATCCAACCACCCTTACAGGCAGCATAGGAGTGTTTGCCACACTGCCCGAGGTGGGCTCCCTGCTGCGTCAAAAACTGGGCATCACAACTGACACGGTCCAGACCAATCGCAACAGCACCGGATTGACAATCTACCGACCCCTCTCCCCTGCCGCCCGAGCCATGATGCAGAAAAACGTGGAGGATTTCTATATCACCTTTACCCAACGGGTTGCCGACGGACGCGGGTTGCAACGCAGTTATGTCGACAGTATTGCCCGCGGCCGTGTGTGGACTGGCCGACAGGCTAAAGAGTTAGGTTTGGTGGACACCCTTGGCGGGCTGCCTCTGGCCATGCGCATTGCCGCCGAGGAGGCCGGTGTGAAGCTTGAGGATTGCAGTGTGAAGAAATTCCCCGCAAAGAAAAGTCTGTGGGAGCAGTTGATGAACCGTGCCGAAGAGGGGCAGGAGGAAGAAATCAACGCACGGCTGAATGCCATCATACCTTTCTACAGCGAAATGAAACAGTGGGCCGACATGGAGCCTATGCAGGCCCGTCTGCCTTTTGCAATACGTATTGACTAACAAACCGGCATCTGCTTCCAAACAATGATTGTCTGCATAGCCGAGAAACCATCCGTTGCCCGCGATATAGCCCGCATACTCGGGGCAACGGTAAGCCACGACGGATACATGGAGGGCAACGGATACCAGGTGACCTGGACCTATGGTCACCTGTGTACACTGAAAGAGCCCCACGACTATTCGCCGTGGTGGAAGTCGTGGAATCTCGAAACCCTGCCCATGATTCCCGAACGGTTTGGCATCAAGCTGATTAACAACACGGGGTATGAGAAGCAGTTCCAAACCATCCAGCGCCTGATGCAGGCAGCCGACGGGATTGTGAACTGCGGTGATGCGGGGCAGGAAGGCGAATTGATTCAGCGATGGGTGATGCAAAAAGCCCAGCCCCATTGCCCTGTGAAAAGGCTGTGGATTTCGTCGATGACCGACGAGGCTATACGCGAAGGGTTTGCCAATCTGAAACCGCAGGACGACTACCAGTCGCTATATGAGGCCGGGTTGTGCCGCGCCATAGGCGATTGGCTGTTGGGAATGAACGCCACCCGTCTCTACACCATCAAATACCGACAGATGCAGCGGCAGGTGCTTTCGATAGGGCGTGTGCAGACCCCAACGCTGGCCATGATAGTGAACCGTCAGCTGGAAATCAAGAACTTCAAACCAGAGCAGTACTGGGTGCTTTCCACCGTCTACCGCGACACTCTCTTCACCCTCAAGCAGACCGAAAAAGAGGATGAGGATAGCGAAAAAAACAACAAAGGCCGCATCACCAGCGAGGAGGAAGGGCGCAAGGCCTTTGAGATGATAAAGGATAGGGAGTTCGAAGTGACAGGTATTGCAAAGAAAAACGGCAGCGAGGCTCCTCCCCGTTTGTTCGACCTTACCAGCCTTCAGGTGGAATGTAACAAGAAATATTCTTTCTCGGCCGACGAAACTCTGAAATATATCCAAAGCCTCTACGAGAAAAAATTCACCACCTACCCACGTGTGGACACCACTTATCTGAGCGACGACATATACCCCAAATGCCCCAAAATACTGCAAGGCTTGGTGCCATACGCTCCTCTTATCCAGCCACTGATGGGCACCAAACTGAAAAAGAGCAAGAAGGTGTTTGACTCGTCGAAGGTGACCGACCACCATGCCATTATCCCCACCGGCACCAATCCCGCCAACGGGGATATGACCTTGAACGAAAAGAAGGTGTATGACCTTATTGCCCGAAGGTTTATTGCGGTGTTTTACCCCGATTGCAAGTTCGCCACCACCACTGTGACAGGAAAAGTGGACACTGCTCCGACCTTGGCCGACGGGAAAAAGGGAAAGGACAAGATAGAGTTCCGAGCCACTGGCAAACAGATCTTGGAGCAGGGATGGCGCGATGTGTTTGCCTGGGGCCACGCCACACGCCAACCTGTTGCCGACGAGGATGGGAAAAAAAGCGAAGAGGAGAAGTTACTGCCCGATTTCCAAAAAGGGGAACGCGGTCCACACACACCTACCCTCAGCGAGAAATGGACGCAGCCACCCAAACCCTACACCGAGGCAACCCTTCTACGAGCCATGGAGACTGCCGGGAAAACGGTGACAGACGAGGAACTGCGCGACGCATTGAAGGAGAACGGTATAGGGCGTCCCTCCACCCGTGCGGCGATTATAGAGACGTTGTTCAAACGCGATTACATTCGCAAAGAGCGTAAATCGCTTATTGCCACAGACACGGGAATCGACTTGATTGGCATCATCAGGGAGGATTTGCTTAAAAGTGCCGAATTGACCGGGCAGTGGGAGAAGAAACTGCGCGAAATTGAGGCTCACAAATACGATGCACGCCAATTTATATTTGAATTGAAACAGATGGTGTGGCAGATAGTTCAGGAAGTGAAGTCAGATACCAGCAACAGGCGCATCGGCTCGACCGTAGTACCACAAAACCCCGGAGAACAAACAGCATGAGATATTTCATTCATCTGGCCTACAACGGCACCAATTATTGCGGATGGCAGACCCAGCCTGACCTGCCCACAGTGCAGTATACCTTGGAGCAAGCCCTCGGCACCTTGCTGCGCCAGCCTGTCGCCGTGGTGGGATGCGGCCGGACAGACACCGGCGTTCACGCTTCGGACTTCTATGCCCATTTCAATTACGACGAGACAGCCCCTTCGGCCACGCCACTCGACACACTCCAATTTACGTTTAAACTGAACACTTTCATGCCTACCGATCTAGCGATACTTGAGATTTTCCCTGTAAGGGACAACGCCCATGCACGTTTCGATGCCATCGCCCGCACCTATCAATACCATGTCAGCGACCAGCGACTGCCGTTTTGCCAAGGTTTGTACAGCCGGATTTATTTCCATCCTGACCTCGACATGATGAACCGTGGGGCAGAAATACTAATGGAATACGAGGATTTTACCAGTTTTGCAAAACTCCACACCCAAGTAAAGACCAACATCTGCCATCTCAGCCACGCCCGTTGGAAGCAAGAGGGGGATCAATGGGTTTTTACCATAAGGAGCAACCGCTTTCTGCGCAACATGGTACGTTCGGTGACCGGGACATTGCTCGACGTGGGAAGGGGCAAACTGACTCTCGACGGGTTACGGGAAATAATTGAAAGCAAGAACCGTTGCGCCGCAGGGGTGTCCATGCCTCCGCAAGGGCTATTCCTCACACGGGTGGAATACCCCGATGATTTAAGGGTAGAGAAATAGACAAAAGCAATTGCCAATCTACAACCACAATATATTCATACTATGAAATATACCGAAGTGACATTTAAGTTGGAGCCCCTCAATCCCGTCCGCGACCTGATGGTGGATGCATTGGGCAATGAAGGACCTTACGACAGTTTTGTAGAGACCCCCGACGGATTGAAGGCTTATGTGCCATCCAGCCTGTTTGACGCCAACTGGCTGGAGGAGCAAGTGACCGGCCTTCGCTACATGGCCCAAATAACCTATTCCTGTCAGGAGATGCCCGACAAAAACTGGAACGAGGAATGGGAGAAGCAGCACAAGCCGGTGCTTGTTGTCGACAATGGGAAGCCTGCAGTATGGGTGCGTGCACCGTTCCACGAACATCGTCCCGATGTCGAATATGAAATTGAGATAGAGCCAAAAATGTCGTTTGGCACCGCCCATCACCCCACGACATACATGATGCTTTCTTATTTGACCGAAATCCCTATGGATGGCAAAAGAGTGCTTGACATGGGATGCGGCACCGCCGTCCTGGCGATTCTTGCCAAGATGCGCCGGGCGTCATACGTAGAGGCCATCGATATAGACGAATGGGCATACAACAATGCCGTCGAAAACGCCCAGCGCAACGGTGCCGACATCACTGTACGAATCGGCGACGCCGACCTTCTGAGGCATCGAACAGGCACCCCCAAGGCTTTCGATATTGTGATTGCCAACATCAACAGAAACATATTGTTGCACGACATGGACGCATACGCCTCGGTGCTTGAAAACGGAGGTATTTTGCTGCTGAGCGGCTTTTACGAAAGTGACTCTACTGCCTTGATTCAAAAAGCAAAAGAGTTTGGCATTAACCCGATAGGAATGAAGAGCCGCGAAGGATGGTGTGCAATACAGCTTGGCAGGTAGCAAGGATATACATTATTAACATGTTGTTTATAATATTTTGGCAAAGAAAATTGCTATTTCAAGAAAATATTGTACTTTTGTCTGCTAAATAACAAGGCAAAAAAGACCGGAAACAACACAATAAAGTAAATAGTATCAACAATATAAGCACAAAAATTGTTGCATCATATTATTATCAACATCCAAACATAGTCAACAATTCATTCAAATCAATAATTAAAAATCAACAAACATGAAAGCATTTGTACGTTGTTTAACGCTCGTCGCGGCACTATGTGTCGGATGGGCAATGAATGCACAAACGCTGGGAGAGTACTCTTTCTCCACCGGCGTGGATGCAAACAAATGGATTACCATTTCCGACAGCACTAACCTGCTGGTTACCGGAACCAACGACAGCCGTTATTCCGCAGTCGAGAACATTGGGTTCACTTTCCCGTTTGCCGAAGATGTGTACACCCAGTTCTCCGTCAATTCCGACGGTAATCTCAGACTGGGCCCCACAGTGACCGGCACAGGATCTTACTCCAACCCGTTCAACAGCAGCAATTCCAACACCAACAGCCCAAAAATTAATTTCTTTGGCTGCGACGGTTATTATCTCGACACAATACACTATGTCTATGCCGAGAATACTGTCGATGCCAACAACAACAGCTTCTTGTGTGTTGAATTCTGTCTGGGCACATACACCAGCGCTACCCGTACACAGAAGTACAAATGGCAGGTGCATCTGTACCCAAATGGGAACATCCAAGTCGTAATGGCTCCCACCGCCCCCACCACTGCTCCCGCAACTTCCAACCAGAAAGGACTTTGTGTCAACTCCAGTGATGGGTGGACGATTGACTCTGACAACATTGCAACGCACTTCACTGCGGGTTCCACCACCACGTGGGCATCCGGCACATGGCCTGCCCCTAACACCTATTACATCTTTACAAGACCCGTTATCACTTGCCCCCGTCCTGCTTCCATTAACGTAAGTAATATTGGAACGACAACCGCTACCGTTTCTTTCACTCCCTCAGGCACTGAGACCGCTTGGGTGGGTACCATCACTCCCGGCATCATGGGTATGAGCACCATCACCCTGAGCGACACAACAGTAAATCTGTTTATGCTCAATTCCAACACTGAATATACTGTCAGCGTACGCGCCATTTGCAGTGAAGGTGACACCAGTTCTGAGAGAACAACCACCTTCCGCACTTTGTGTACCGCACTGACCGCTGCAGACCTTCCCTATACCGATGATTTTGAATCCTATGGCACCGGTTCTTCCAACCCAATCGATCCCTGTTGGACAAAAGGAACCAACTCCTCAACGGCATATCCCTACCCTTACTCCACCAATGCCATTAACGGAAGCAGAAGCCTCTATTTCTACAGCACAAAATCCAGCTCAGCCACCGGCACATCCTATTACAGTTATGCCGTTCTGCCCGAACTGGATGCCACACTCAACACATCGGGTCTCACCCTTCGTTTCTTCTCCAAACGCTATACCTCCACTTCAGCGACCTACCGTTCATTGATTCAAGTCGGTGTGATGACTGACCCCACCGATCCCACCACCTTTGAGATGGTGGAGATGGTGAACATGACCCCGTTGCCTGCCCTCACTGTCCAATACAACGAGATTGACTTCTCCTCCTACACTGGAACAGGCAAGTACATTGCCTTCTACGCCCCTGTCATTGATACCGAAGGCGGTTCCGCTACCAACTATATCTATATTGATGATGTAGAATTGGTCACCACCCCCACATGCTACCGTCCCACCGACGTTGTCATAAGTAATATTTCGGCCTATTCTGCCACCGTTTCTTGGACACCCGCTGATATCACTACTAACAACTTTGTAGTTGCCTACGGCACAGGCACCGATCCCTCAATCATGAGTACGGTTTCTGTCTCTGGCACCAGCACCAGCATTACCGGCCTTACCCCTGCCTCTATCTATAATGTTTATGTAAAAGCTGTCTGTGGAACCAACGATGAAAGTGAATGGAGCCGTGTCTCCAGTTTCTCCACCAGCATGGTACCCTTTATTATCAATGCACACTCATCATACACCGAAAATTTTGAAGGCACTCCGCAACTGATGCTGTTGAACGCCCCAACCAACAAATGGACTGTTGGCCAAGCCGTCAACAACGGTGGAGAAAAGTCCATGTACATCTCCAACGACAACGGTGTTTCCAATGCCTATACCGTAACGAGTACCCAATGGTCGTATGCCGTCAAGACTTTCAATTTCGCAGCTGGCGATGTCCATATCTCCTTTGACTGGAAAGCCAACGGCGAAAGCAACTACGACTACCTCCGTGCATTCCTGGTACCCCTGACTGTTTCATTTACCGGTGGTATTGCCCCCGGCGAATACACACCATCCAGTTTCCGTTCCGTCGTCCCCGAGGGATGGATTGCACTTGATGGCGGTTCAAAACTGAACCTGAGCACTTCATGGCAGACAATATTGGACTCTGTTACCTTTGACAGTCCTGCTTCGTACAACTTAGTGTTTATTTGGGCTAATGACAACAGCAGCGGTAGCCAGCCCCCTGCTGCAATTGACAACATTAATGTTTTCATACCTACCTTCAACCCCTGTACCACTCCTTCCAACGTAGTGGTCAGCAATATTACCGAAAGCAGTGCCACCGTTACTTGGACAGGCGACAGTGTCCACAACGGTTACATGGTTCGCTATTTCTTTGGTGACGATTCCGCCACTGCCACCACCCCCGACACCATCCTGATACTTGCCGGACTTTCACCCAATACCCCCTATAGCGTTACCGTTCAAGCAATCTGCGATACGGATGCGGCAAGCGACTGGAGTACTCCTGTCTCTTTCAACACACTATGTGCTGCCGTTCTTGTCGATATGAGCAATCCTTTCTATGAGACTTTTGAAAGCACATCCCCCACTGTCAACTGCTGGAGCACTGAAAGCAGAGACGGTGGCCCCTCATGGTTTATCGACCATTTTTCACACACCAGTACGTATTATGCATATAATGGTGTATCCTACTTCTTCGACGGAGGTTCCGGCGGTGGTTACGGTACATTATTCACTCCCATATTGAATCTTGGCAATGCCGATAGCGCCCAGCTCAGCTTCATGTACATCAATCCCAAATGGATAAGCATTCCCAAATCGTGCGATGCTAAACCCATTGACCAGAACGAACTTGCCGTCCTCTACCGCAACAACGACACTGCTGCATGGGACACCCTCGGTTTTTACAACACCAATGACACCATCTGGACCCCTGTCACATTAACTATTCCCAATCTCTCCAGCACTCTACAGATTGCCTTTGATGCTTACAATAACGGCGGATACTGCATCGGCATCGACAGTGTGGTGGTCGAGGCTTTCCAAGACTACTGTCATCCTGCTCCCTCCTCATGTGACGGACAGGGCATCACCAATGTCACTTTCGGTAACGGCAACGAAGTTGTCAACAATAGCCTCCGTCCCACCTCATCGCCCTACTATGGAGACTACTCCGACCAAATCGGTGCTGTTCCGGCTGGCGATGAAGCCAATATTGACATCACTTATGCCACCGGTTACTCCTATGGTACTATTATCTGGGTCGACTGGAACAACAACCATGTGTTTGACGGCAACGAAGTAGTCTTTGTTGGCGAAGCACCCAGCACCAATCCTACATTATTCAACGCATCATTTGAGATCCCCACCACTATGGATACCGGACTCTACCGTATGCGTATCGCCGGTGCCGACAGCTACTACAACAGCTACATCAGTTCCATTGCTGCTGCAGCCAATGCCAATCCTTGCCCCAACTCCACATATACCATTGTACACGACTATACCCTGCATGTCACAGCACCTGCCAGTTGTCTCAAGCCTCTTGCTGTATCGTTGAACAACATCACCGGTACCAGTGCATCAATCTCTATCACCCCTGCAGGTGAAGAAACCGAGTGGGTCGCCACCATCAATCCTGCCATCATGGGTACCAGCCAGTTCCCCGTCAATAACACTACTTTCAACCTCCTGAACCTTACTCCTAACACTGATTACACCATTGCTATTCGTGCCATCTGCGGTGTCGGCGACACCAGCAATGCCAGAACTCTTTCGTTCCACACTCCCTGCGCCGATCTGACTCTCCCCTATTCCGAGAATTTCGACGAATTGAGCAACCCCTTACCCGACTGCTGGCTTAAAGTTGGCTCCGGCACTGTTGCTCGCTACATGAGCTACACCTATGCCCACAGCGGCACCTATTCACTCAGGTTCAGCGGCTCCACATCCAACCTTGTTGTCCTGCCCCCATTTGACACGACCTCAAATGTTCTGCAAATGACCCTTTGGATGCGTCCTGAGAGCTTCACCAGCTTCAGCTGCGGCACATTTAGCGTAGGTTATATCACCGACATAAACGATGCCAATTCATTTGTTGCTGTCGAGACCTATTCTTACAACGATTTCAGCAGCATTGAGCAGAGAACCATTAACTTTGCCGAAGCTCCCGCCAATGCCCGTCTGGCTCTTCGTCACAACGCCAGCAGCACTTCTTGGTACTGGTTTGTCGATGACATCGACGTACATCTGCAACCCTCTTGTTTAGTTCCCTCCGGTTTAACAGCTTCCATGCTTTCCAACTCCTCTGCTTATGTCTCTTGGAACGCCAATTTGGATGTCAACAACTACACCGTTGCCTATGGCACCGGCACCGATCCCGACTCCATGCCTACACTTTTAGTCAACACTTACAATGCCACCATCACCGGCCTCACACCCGAAACACTCTACAACATTTATGTCAAAGCAAACTGCAGTGCTACCGACATAAGCGACTGGAGCATTCCCACAACAGTTTATACCGGCTACTGCCTGCCCAATCCCACCTCCTGTGACGGACAAGGCATCACCAATGTCACCTTCGGCACTGGCGATGAGACTGTCAACAACAGCACTCGTCCCACCGAGGCACCATTCTATGGTAACTACTATAATATGGTTGGTGCCGCCCATGTCGGCAGTATGGTCAACCTCAACATCACCTATTCCACAGGCTACACCTACGGAACCATTGTTTGGGTCGACTGGAACAACAACTTCACCTTCGATAGTAACGAAGTAGTCTTTGCCGGTACCTCCTTAAGCGACAATCCTACAGTCTTTAATGCCGGATTCGTGATTCCCGCCACACAAGACACTGGTGTCTACCGTATGCGTATCGCAGGTGCCGACTCTTATTTCGATTCCTATACCGGCTCTATTGCTGATGCCGCCAATGCCAACCCCTGCTTCTCCAGTGCATGGTCTGTGGCTCACGACTACTCTCTGCACGTCCTGCCCCAGGCCGCCTGCGCCGATCCCTATAACGTAACTTTCAGCAACATCACTTCCAACAGTGCCAACGTCTCTTGGACAACCTCCGATTCTCTCCAGAACAACTTCATGGTACGCTACACCAGTGACAATATTACCTTCGATAGTTTCTTCGTCTCTGGCACCTCTACAATACTCACCGGCCTCCTCGCCAACACGTCGTACTATGTTACCGTAAAAACCATCTGTGGTACCACCAACCACAGCAACTGGTCTGCTCCCGCCTCCTTCACCACCCTGTGTGGAGTCATTACTGTTACAGAAACCAACCCCTTCTACGAGTCCTTCGACCTCACCTCTTCCACCATCAACTGCTGGGGAACCACTGGAAACAATTGGCAACTTGCCTCATCCAGCAACAGCGGTGGATTCCAGGCCTTCAGTGGCACTTCTGCCTTTGCCAACGGCTCCTCACTCTCCGATGATGACCTGCTTGCTTCTCCCGTATTTAATCTCTCGGGCTACAATAGCGCAAGTCTCAACTTTGTATACATCAATCCTGACTGGTCAACTGACCAAAACGAACTCACCGTACTCTATCGTAATGCTGACGACACCGCTTGGAACACTCTGGCCACCTACAACACATCTGTCACTTCCTGGACACCTGTCTCTCTGATAATCCCCACTGTCTCCAGTGCCACACAGATTGGTTTCTACTTCACCGACAACTGGGGCTACTGCGCAGCTGTCGACAGCCTCACTCTGATACCTGCCTCCACCTACAATGTCACCCTGGCCACCAACAACAGCATTCTGGGTACCACCAATCCGGCCCCTGGCACCTATGCCTACTTACCGGGCGACACCCTCACCATCTCTGCTATCCCCGCCACCAACTGCCGCTTCGTGCAGTGGAACGACGGCGACACCAACGCTTCCCGTCTCATCACTGTGACCGGTGATGTCACCTACACCGCTTACTTCGACTACAACCCCATCACCGTCACCCTTGTCAATGCCAACGCCAGCTTGGGTACTATCACTCCTGCTCCTGGCATCTACACCTTCAATGTGGGCGACACCGTAGCCGCTTTGGCCACCGCCAACTCGGGTTGTCACTTTGTCAACTGGTTGATAAGCTCCGGAATCCTTTCCGACTCCACAACCACCAATCCTATCAGCATGATTATTCCTGCCATCTTTGCTGGTGCCAACATCACCATGACTGCTCAGTTTGCCGCTGACCAATACACCATCACCGCCGTTGCCAACGACAATGCCCTTGGCACCGTTACCGGCTCTGGTGTCTACGGCTACAACACCTACGCCACCCTCACTGCCACCCCGGCTGCCAACTGCCACTTCGTACAATGGAACGATGGTGACACCAACACCACTCGCTCCGTCCTCGTGACAGGCAACGCCACCTACACCGCCTACTTCGACTACGACTCCATCACCTTCATCTTGACCAATGCCGACACCGCTATGGGTTCTGTAACTCCTGCTCCCGGCATCTATGTCTACCATGTGGGCGACACCGTGACCGCCACTGCCACCGCCAACTTCGGCTACCACTTCAACAACTGGCTCATCAGCATTGGCATCCTCATCGACTCCAACAACTCCAACCCCGTCACCTACGTTGTTCCTTCCTTCATGGCAGGTCTCACCGTCAACGTGGCTCCGCAGTTTGCCCCCAACCAGTACACCATCGCTGCCCTCTCCAACAACGACAGCCTCGGCACTGTCTCCGGCACCGGCATGTATGACTACAACACCTATGCCACCATCACAGCCACTCCCGCTGCCCACTGCGCCTTTGTTGAATGGAACGATGGCGACACCAATGCCGTCCGCAACATTCTCGTAACTGGCAATGCCACCTACACTGCCACCTTCCGGGCCATCCCGCAATACACCGTCAGCCTTGCCGTCTATCCCGATGGCGCCGGTTCTGTCAGCGGTGCTGGTACTTTCTACGAAGGCGACAATGTCACCATCATCGCCATCCCCAACGAAGGCTATGAGTTCGTGGGCTGGGCTATTGGTGATACGGGTGAAATGGACAACCTCTTCATATTCTCACATGAAGCCATCTACACCTTCACCATTCATAGCGACAAAGAATACTGGGCTGTCTTCAACCAACTCCCCGTCTCCGTCGAACTCTCCATCCTCACCAACGATGAAACCATGGGTTATGTCCTTGTCAATGGTGAACAAACCACCACTTACACCGGACACGTCGGCGACACCATCACCCTCCAGGCTGTTGCCAACGAAGGCTTCCACTTCTCGCTGTGGACCATCACCGGTCTCGAAGACTCCATCATGGTCGATCCCGTCATCTCCTATGTTATCACCGAAAACTCGCACTACGTCATTGCAGTCTTCCAACCCAACGTAGGCATCGACGACAACAACAGCGACAACACCCTCATCTATAGCGTCAACAACAACATTGTTGTACGTGGAGCCGAACAGCAGACCATCCGTGTCTTCGACGTCGTAGGCCGTCTGGTTGCCCAGCGCAACGATGCTGCCACCGAAGAGACCATTGCCATGCCCAACACCGGCATCTATCTGGTCAAAATCGGCAACGCTCCCGCCAAACGTGTGGTTGTACGCCGCTAATCCTGAGAAACATTGTTTCCTTCATTACTTTTTTGCATTGTTTTTCAAAGGGATGTTCCTACGGGGACATCCCTTTTTTCATCCCCACGAAAAAACCAAAAAACATAGGTGTCGTTTTTTTTTATTATCTTTGCAATTTCCTGCAGCAATAGTCATGCAGGCATAAGTAACAATAAAATTAAACAATTAAGCCCTAATGGACCATATTATAACATTCCTCAATAACTGTGTATGGAGCTGGCCGCTCGTAGGTCTCTGCCTTGCCGCCGCTCTCTATTTCACCCTTGGCACCCGCTTTGTGCAGGTGCGCCACCTCGGCGAAATGGTTCGCCTGCTCTTCAAAAGAGACCGTAGCGACCGTGCCGGCATCTCCTCCTTCCAAGCCTTTGCCCTTGCCCTGTCGGGACGTGTGGGCACCGGCAACATCGTCGGTGTGGCCCTGGCCATAGGCTTCGGCGGGCCGGGAGCCATCGTCTGGATGTGGATTATAGCCTTCTTCGGGGCCGGCACAGCCTATGCCGAAGCCTGTCTGGCTCAAATCTACAAACAACACCACGGCGACCAATTGCGTGGCGGTCCCGCCTACTACATCGAAAAAGGGCTCAACAGCACCTGGCTGGCGGTCATCTTCGCAATCACCACCGTCCTCTCCTGTGCCATCTGCCTGCCCCCGGTCCACAGCAACAGCATCGCCATGTCCTTCTCCACCACCTTCCACATCGCCCCGTGGATAGTGGGGCTTTGCGTTGCCATACTCATCGCCCTGGTGGTGCTGGGCGGAGTCAAACGCATCTCCTCGGTGGCCGAAATCGTCACCCCCTTCATGGCCATGGCCTACATCATCCTCGCCATCATCGTGCTCATTGTCAACGCACCCGCCGTCCCCGGCGCTTTCCGCGACATGATTGCCTCCGCCTTCGGCTACCACGAAGCCCTCGGAGGCATTATGGGAGCAGCCATAGCCTGGGGCGTCAAACGCGGCATCTATAGCAACGAGGCCGGACAAGGCACCGCACCCATCGTGGCCGCCGCCGCCAAAGTCGACCACCCCGTAAAGCAAGGCCTCGTGCAAGGCTTCTCCGTCTACGTCGACACCCTGCTCGTCTGCACCGCCACCGCCGTCATGCTGCTGGCCACCAAGTGCTACAACGTCATCGACCCCGCCTCCGACCCCTCGGCAGTCAACTACCTTGTCCAGTCTCCCACCCCCGGCCTCGGCCTGCCCGGTGTGGAATACACCATTGCCGCACTCTCCACCCTCCTCCACAACGGCTGGGGCGGCATCGTCATCAGCATCACCCTCTTCTTCTTCGCCTTCACTACCGTCATGGCCTATTACTACTACGCCGAAACAAGCCTTGTCTACCTTTTCACCAAAGCCCGCCAACGCCGTCTCAAAACACAGGAAAAATACTTCGGCCGTCAAGACCGCGCCACCGCACGCCACCGCGACCGCAAGATGTTCGACACCCGCCGCAACGAAAAACGCCTCATCAACACCCTCCGCATCGTCTTCATCGCCGCCGTCTTCTTCGGCAGTCTCAAAGAAGCCGGCATCATCTGGAGCCTCGGCGACATGGGCGTGGGCATGATGGCCTGGATCAACATCATTGCCATCCTCCTGCTGTCGCCCATTGCCTTCCGCGCCCTCCGCGACTACGAGCGGCAACAAAAACAAGGCAAAAAGCCCGTCTTCACACCCAAAGACCTCGGCATCAAAAATGCCGACTACTGGGAGGGCAACGACATCGCCCAGCCGTAACACACAACATATCATACTATATACAAGCACATTAGCAATAAAAAGACATTTCATACCCAACTTCAAGTTCGCTCGTTATCCATCAGTTCTCCCATATTTCTCCCATATTTCTCCCATACAGCATGGGAGAAATATGGGAGAACTAACGTATAAGAATCGGATAACGAGCGAACCTTTTATTATGCGATGGTGAATAAAAAAAACACGTTGATTGCAAAAATAATTGTATCTTTGCAAAATAATTTACAATAGAAAAATACTAAACAGAAAAAGGACACAAAATACACACACAGCCATGAAAAAGATCGTTTTGATGCTGGCTCTGATGTTAGCCACATTCACGGTAAAAGCCAACAACATCCTCTATTTCACCTACAATCAGGCAGCCCGCACCGTCGCCTACCTCAACAATCAGGACGAACTGATGATTTATTGCGGCTACGAGAACGAACTGCCCACCTACGTGCTTGTCAACGAGGTGTGGGCAGAGCAAATCAGCTCGTCGTTCTTCGAGGTATGGCTGTTTGGCTTCGACGCCTACACGGGTGAAGAGATATTCATGCCCATCGACTTGGAGTGCATCTATCTGATGCAGGGAGGCAAAATCTTCAGTGCTGCGCAATACCTGCGTTTCCGCACCTCGCACGCCCGGCCAACCTTTGTCTGGGCCATGCCGCCCTACAATCCTTTCATCCGCGCCCCCAGGCCGTTGACATTCTACTACACCTACCACTACGACATTCACCGTCCGGGCTGGCACTACCGCCACTATCCGCACATCCACTATCACCCCTACTATATGCGTCCCCCTCATCGCCCGGCCCCCATACCGCCCAAGCCCTACACTCCCGGCAAGGAGTACCCCGGCTACCACACCACTCAGGACGGATACCAATACAACGACCTGCCCCTTGTGGGACGCGTCACCGCACCGCGCTCGGCCACCACAGTGCAGAACAACCCCACCGGACGTAGCGGAAGCCGCATCACCAGCGACCGCAAAAGCAACACTATTACATCCACCGACCGTGTAACAGGCAGCCGCACTACCACCAACGCCCCGAGTCGTAACGAGTCGCTTGAAGGCAGCGGCACACGAGGAAACAGCATCTCAAGCCGCAGTAGCGACACCGAAACGCGCAACAGCAATGCCACCACCCGCAGTGGCGACAACTCGAATTCACGCAACCGCGGCACCACATCGCGCTCGGGAAGCAGCACCTCACGCTCCGGCAACAACACGGGTTCAACCAACAGCCGATCCGGCAACACCTCTACCCGCGACGACAACAACCAAGGCTCTACCACCTCGCGCACCGGAACGGTCTCTTCACGCACCGACGATGCAGCCTCCACGGTCCGCAACAATTCCTCCTCGCGTAGCGGCAACACCACCGAGAACAAGGTCAGCAGCGACAACAACACCTCGCGTAATGGCAACAGCCGCAAACCCGAGGTCACCCGCACCACCACAAGCCGCAGCACCTCATCGGCAACACCCACTTCTCAACGCAGTGGCAATGTTTCCCGCCAAAACGTCAGCCGCGACAACAACACTTCGGACAATAACTCACGCGGCAACGTCAGTACCCCCTCTCGTGGCAGCCAGACCTCGAGCCGCAACTCCGGCACCCGCCGCAACTAACTCGTTCCATTCCCGTTAACAATAAAACAAAACCTCATGGCAATTAAAGAAAGCGAATTGGTATTGGCTCCCAACGGGAGCCTTTACCACATACATCTCACCGGCGAAAATCTGGCCGACACCGTGCTGCTGGTGGGCGACCCCGAAAGGGTGAACATGTTTAAGGACATCTTCGAGAGCGTAGAGTACGAGTCGATGAACCGCGAACTCCATGCATTGACCGGACATTACCACGGCAGCCGTTTCACAGCTTTGTCGACAGGCATGGGCTGCGACAATATCGACATCGTTGCCACAGAGCTCGATGCCGCTGCCAATTTCGACCTTGCCAGACGCACCCCGCTCACCACCCACCGTAGTCTGAACCTGATACGCATAGGCACAAGCGGGTCGCTACGCCGCGAAGTGGACTGCGGCAGTATGGTGGCTTCGCGCTATGCCATCGGCATGGACGGGCTTTTGAATTACTACAAACACGATAATCAGGGTTTTCTCCCCGATATGGAGCAGGACTTTGCCCGTCACATGCAACTCGACCCCCGTTTGGCAACGCCCTATTGCGTGCAGTGCAGCGACGATTTGCTGCAGCGTGTGGCCGACGGGATGCACAAAGGCATCACGGTCACAGCGCCTGGATTTTATGGTCCGCAGGGACGGCTAATCAGGTTGGAACCCAGCATTGAGCATCTGAATGAGAGGTTGGCTGAATTCAGCTGGGACGGGGTTCCCGTCACCAACCTTGAAATGGAAACCTCGGCCATATACGGTTTTGCCAATGCTTTGGGACACCAAGCCCTGACCGTGTGCCTCATTATCGCCAACCGACCGGCAGGCACTTTCCTCAACGACTACCACAAACCCATGAAAGACACCATCGCAACCATCATAGAAAGAATGTCATAATGAAAAAGATTGCAGTATTATTATTGGGATTGGTTTTAGGAGCCTCGGCATGGAGCCAAAGCCAACCCGACTACATCCCCGAACAGTTGGGACGTGATGCCCACCACATTATTCAGGCTCTTGGAGCCTTTGTGGGAAACGAGAGGGCGGAGAGCCAATCGTTTGACATCACCTATATGCCCGCCGGCAACGGTGTGGAAGGCGTGATGATTATCAATACCGCCGATTATCGTTGCACCTTTAAACTGGATGCCCAATACGAAATGTGCTATGAACTGACTATTGACATTCGGTCGCAGGAGTTCCTCGACATCTTCTACAATCTATTTTCCACCTACCGCACCGAGAACTTCGATAACTACCGCATCATGGGGTTCGGGAACATACGTTTGCGCGTCACCGAGAACCCATCGACCACCTCGCGCTACCGCAGTTTCAAGTTCACCATCGAGGAATAGCGTCCCCGCTAATTCTGCACTGGTTTTGACTGTATTTCGGTCTTTGTGCCGAAATCTATTAATTGCATAATTATCAATACTTTGCACAAGTATTCTCAAAAAAGTTTGTTCAAAAAAGTGAAAAAAGCAGAAAAAGGGTCTATCTCAGCATGTTTTGCACCCTAAGTAAAGGAAAAAAGCATAGAAAAAACACTTTTTTTTCACAACACATTCAACTGATTTACAGGCATCTAAATTTGACTATCAAAAAAAAACAACTATATATAAAAAAAAACATTGTAGTATGGTTTTTTTTTGGTACTTTTGCAACGTCAATTATGTGCTGGAGTATGGGTTAAGGGTTCTGTCTGTACCCGGCATCAATTAAAAAATAGAACCCAAAATTAAATGTTTTAACACACACCAAAAAAAATGAAAGAAAATCAGAAGAAGGAGTACGACACTCCAATGGTAGAAGTGCTGCGAGCCCGTGTCGAAAAGGGTTTTGAGATGTCAGCAGTAACTGGTAACAATGAAGCTCTTGTCAGTAGCGGCGAGGCTCATGGCGGCAGCGATTTCGATTAATTTAACAACGAACATTAAAAATTTATTCTAACGATGAAAAAAACTTTATTGTCAATTTTCGCTATCATGACCCTCGCCATGGGCATGACCTCTTGCCAGAAAGAGGAGAATAATAACATTACTTTCCAAGGTTCTATGGAAACCTACACCGCCGCCGACGACACCAAGACCGTTTTGATTGGTACCGACGTGGTTTGGGAAGCTGCTGACCAGATCAAGGTTTACGGCACCCAGGGTTACGGTATTTTCACCGCTACTCCTCAGTATCCCAACAATACTGTTGCTGATTTCAGCAAGGGCACTGCCAACCCCGGTGAGGCTCCTTATTACGCTTTTTATCCTGTCAGCATTGCTAACAGTGAAAGCAACATCACTCTTCCCGCTGTTCAGGCTACTGTCAACGGTGATTTGACTTATTTCCCCATGTTTGCAAAGTCCGACACCACTGTTCTTACCTTCAAAAACCTCTGCGGTGTTCTGAAGCTCAACCTCCAGAAAGAGAATGTTAACATCAGCTCTATCCAGGTTTCTGTTGAGGAAGGTAAAAACATCAATGGTAACTTCAACGTCCGTCAGAGCGGTATTGTTCCCACTATGACCTATGTTGCCAATGGTACCAACACCACCACTCTCACCTGCTCCGAAGCTCAGGCTATCGATGAGACCAAGTCGTTCTTCATCTACATGCCTCACGGTACTTACACCAACATGCAGATTGTCATCACCACCGACGACAACCGTACCTGCACCAAGACCCTCAAGGCTAACAAGTCTGTCTACATTGGCCGCAGCCAGTACACCGAGATTAACCTCGGCAGTGAGAGCCTCAACTTCTAATTGTTGACAGTTGATAAACTCTTCTCTCTGCTTGGGCAGAGAATTTTGCAGAGCACTTTAACGAATTCACTTCTTGAGTGCCAAATTTTGAAACAGAAAGGATGCTCATTGAGGGCATCCTTTTTTTTACAAACATAAATAACTAATAATGATAGTCTTCATTGATATTGAGACAGGACACGAAAACCAACGGATTACCGACTACGGTGCCGTGCGGGAGGATGGTGCTGTGCTGCACACCCGGTCTCAATCGGAATATGAAGACTTTGTTGCTGCAGGCACCGTCCTTTGCGGACACAATATCCTGCGGCACGACTTGAAATACCTTTCCTTGGCAAGCAGGAATCCGGGTTTTTCATGGAACAACTTCACATTTATCGATACCCTGCCGCTTTCTCCCCTGCTATTCCCCAAGAAACCCTATCACAGACTGGTAAAAGACGACAAACTGCAAAGCGACGAGCTGAACAATCCCGTCAACGACGCCCAAAAGGCTCGAGACCTTTTTTACGACGAAGTGTCTGCGTGGAACCAATTGCCCGCCATCCGTCAAACCATCTTCTACCACCTTTTGAAAGACACCCATGAATTCCGCGGTTTCTTTCAATACCTCAACCTACAAATCCCCGCCACCAATTTAGAGTATGTTATCACTCAAGAGTACCGAGGCTTAATCTGCAGTCATGCCAACCTTTCGGCAGTAATAAAGCACTACCCCATTGAACTTGCTTACACTCTTGCCGTTATCGGAGCCAACGATATACAATCCATTACCCCTATGTGGGTGACGCGCAACTACCCCAAAGTGGCCAATGTGATGAACCTGTTGCGCAACACCCCCTGTGGCAATTGTCCCTATTGCCTGCATCGTCTCGATGCACACCAAGGGCTGAAAGAATTCTTCGGCTACAGCAACTTTCGCACTTTCGACGGCCAACCCCTACAGCAACAAGCCGTTGAAGCAGCCATTCGGGGAGAATCGTTGTTGACCATCTTCCCCACTGGCGGGGGTAAATCTCTCACCTTCCAACTGCCTGCCCTCATGGCTGGCCAAAACACCCATGGACTGACCGTAGTGCTTTCGCCCTTGCAATCGCTGATGAAAGACCAAGTGGACAACCTTGCCGAGCGCGGTATCCACAACGCCGTGACCATCAACGGCCTGCTGGACCCCATCGAGCGTGCCGAAGCCATAAACCAAGTGGCTTCCGGAATAGCCAACCTATTATACATCTCCCCCGAGATGTTGCGTTCCGCCACAATACAAAGGCTTCTCTCCGGGCGCAACATCGTGCGTTTTGTCATTGACGAAGCACATTGTTTCTCGGCCTGGGGACACGATTTCAGAGTAGACTATCTATACATCGGCGACTTCATCAAACAACTACAAGAGGAAAAGAAACAACGCATTCCAATCCCTGTGTCGTGCTTCACCGCCACTGCAAAGCAAAAAGTCATCAGCGACATTGTGGACTACTTTCACCAGAAACTGGGCATCACCCTGAAAGTGTTTGCCGCTTCAGCCGAGAGGAAAAACCTGCGCTACTCCGTCATCCATACCGATACCGACAACGACAAGTACAACCAATTGCGCAATATTATTCTGGGTCGCAAGTGTCCCACCATCGTATATGTGTCACGCACCCGCAGAACCCACGAACTCTGCAGCCACCTCTGTGCCGACGGCATAAAAGCGCTCCCTTTCAACGGCAAGATGGAGGCCGAAGCCAAAGTGCGCAACCAGAATGCCTTTATGAGCGGGGAAGCACAGGTAATCGTGGCCACCTCGGCCTTCGGCATGGGCGTGGACAAAAAGGACGTGGGACTCGTCATCCATTACGACATCAGCGACTCGCTGGAGAACTATGTGCAAGAGGCTGGACGCGCCGGACGCGACCCAAGCATGGAAGCCGAATGTTATGTTCTTTTCTGCGACAACGACCTCGACAAGCATTTCATACTCCTCAACCAGACAAAGCTCAGCATCAGCGAAATCCAGCAAGTGTGGCAAGCCATCAAGGACCTGACACCCACTCAGGCAAAAATCAGTTGCACCCCTCTTGAGATTGCACGCCAAGCGGGATGGAACGAGGATGTCATGGACTTGGAGACACGCGTCAAGGCAGCCATCTCCGCGCTCGAAAATGCCGGCTTCATAGAACGGGGCAACAACGTCCCGCATATTTTTGCCACAGGCATCACCGTAGGCAATATGGACGAGGCTCGTTCACGCCTCACCCGTTCCCCCTTCTTCGACCAAAGCACCCGCGAAGAGGCCGCCCGCATCATCCGCTCCCTCATCAGCACTCGCGCCACCTCCAACAGCAAAGACGGCGAGGCCGAAAGCCGCATAGACTATCTGGCCGACATGCTGGGCATGAGCAAGGAAACCGTCATCCGTAATGTCAACCTCATGCGGCAAGAAGGCTTGCTGGCCGACTCGCGCGACATGCAAGCCTGGATTACCAAAAGCACCACTGCGAGGGAGCTGGAGCAATCCCTACGGTTGGAGAAGTTCATCCTGTCTCAACTGAAAGCCGATGTCACCATTCTCAATTACAAAGAGGTGAACGAGGCAGCACTCCGGGAAGGCATCGCCAACAGCACTGTTCGCAGAATCAAGACCCTTCTCTACTTCCTGTCGCTCAAAGGCTACATACGCAAAGAAGAACACACCGCCTCGGGCAACGTAAGCATCGAATTGCTGACCGACACCTCCACCCTAATAGCAAAGTTCGAGCGGCGCACCGACATCTGCCGTTTTGTAGTCAAGGAACTCCTTTCGACCATCAACGACACCAACCGCCAAACAAGCCAGACAGGGATTGACATTGACCCCGAACACAAATCGCTTGTGAACTTCTCCGAGGTGGGACTCCTCAACCTATACCTTCAGTCCGGCCAACAGATGCAGTTCGGCTACCACCACAGCATCACCCTTTCCGACATGGAAGAGGCTCTCCTCTACCTCTCAAAGACCTCGCTGCTGAAAATCACCGGAGGTTTTCTGGTGATTTACAATTCCATGCAGTTGAAACGCACCACCGTACGGCGCACACACTATGGCAAAGAGCAATACCGTATGCTCGACGAATTCTACAAACAGCGCATCCAACAAATCCATATCGTGGGAGAATACGCCAACCTGATGGTACGCGACTACGATGCGGCGCTGCACTTCGTAAGCGACTATTTCCAAATGGATTTCCGCAAATTCATCTCCAAATACTTCAAAGGCGAGCGCAAAAAAGAAATCAACAACAACATCACTCCCGCCAAATACCAAAAACTGTTCGGCAGTCTGGACCCACGGCAACGCGAAATCATCAGCGACAGCCAGTCGAAATATATCGTTGTGGCCGCCGGACCTGGTAGCGGAAAGACCCGAGTGCTGGTACACAAACTGGCCTCACTCCTGCTGATGGAGGACGTGAAGCACGAACAGCTGCTGATGCTCACCTTCTCGCGGTCAGCGGCCACCGAGTTCAAGAAAAGACTCATGGAACTCATAGGCAATGCCGCACATTTTGTCGACATCAAGACCTTCCATTCCTTCAGCTTCGACCTCCTCGGCCGGCAGGGCAACCTCGACGATGCCAAAAACATAGTGCAGCAAGCCGCCGCCATGATTGAAAACGGCGAAGTGGAGGAGTCGAAAATAGCCAAAAGCGTGCTCGTTATCGACGAGGCACAGGACATGGGTGCCGACGAAAACTGCCTCCTGCTGGCTCTGATGCACCGCAACGAGGACATGCGTGTGGTTGCCGTGGGCGACGACGACCAGAACATCTACGCCTTCCGCGGCTCCAACTCCGCCCACCTCAAAGCACTCGTCACCGACCACAACGCCACCCTCTACGAAATGACCACCAACTACCGCAGCGCAAGCGCTATCGTAGCCCTCGCCAACAGCTTCGCCACCCTTATCCCCAACCGCATGAAAAGCACGCCCTGCATCCCCTCGCGCGACTCTCAGGGCTCCGTACACCTTCACCACTACCCTACCTCCTGCATCCTTCCCGCTCTTGTGGAACAGATAGCCCGCGACGGCATCCACGGCACCACCTGCCTCCTGACCACCACCAACGACGATGCCCTCCAAGCCGTTTTCCTCCTGCAACAGCAGGGCATCCACGCCCGCCTTATCCAAACTCTTGGCGGCTTCCGCTTCATCCATCTGGCCGAAGTGCGCTATTTTCTCAAACAACTCACCCCCAACGGCACCAACCAAGCTGACGCCGCTGCCAACACCGCCATCCCC
>JAEEGL015107119.1_pt1 | contig 27563 bp, 26 predicted proteins | sample 9134231 | NCBI WGS metagenome assembly JAEEGL01 (sample SAMN16246548, study PRJNA631951) | gut metagenome | biome: gut microbiome; feature: rumen; material: fiber-attached | host: Bos | place: Iran: Karaj | collected 2018-10
AATGTTGCGCGCATCGGCTACTTCTCATCTGACCGCGCCGTCATGGAATACGCCAAAAAGATTTGGCATATCAAACCGATTGACTAAAAGAAAAAGGTCCGTGCCTTGCGGCACGAACCTTATTTCCTTGAGAGCTTAGAATTATATGTAATCAAAAAAACCCTTAATGCCCTTGATAGGGGCAAAATGGATGTCCTCTTGCCACACATATTCATATGTCTTCGTCAGCTCCAGAGTTTTGTCGTCAAGCTGTCTGACATCGTAGTTCTGGTACTCCGAAGTCCCTTCGCACGCCCTAAGATCATACCCTTTGCAATAAAGAACCTCATTACGGATGGCAAGACGGTTATCGTCATACGACAAACCCCACGAAGCCCTCTCGCAAGGAAGGACATAATACTGCTGTTTCCAGCAATAAACGCCATTCCCTTGAGTATCCTCTGTTCTCGCCAGAACTGTTCCGTCGAGAGAATAGACGACGGTTCCTTTTTCGGTCACGACCAGAAGAACTCTCCGCTCTGACGGTTGAAAACCATAATTGCCGTTCCCGACACATGGCACAACCCCCATGAAGGAAATCTCGCCTGAATCTTCCCGAAGCGAAAAATGCCTCGTTTCAACAAGCTCTTTTTTGACGTACTGTCCACGATCTTCCACAAAGTTCTTAGGATGTTCCTGAACATAATCCACAAAGCATCCAATACAGACAACAAGCATGGTAATTGTCAAAACGATAAACTGGGCAAGGAGTTCATAATTTCTGTTCATAATACAAGTATTTTAGTTAAACATATTCAACTTAAACACAAATTATCATGAAAGAAGACTTTTAGCCCTCAAACGTATAATAGACATACGTATATCCACAATAATTTGTTATTTAGAGCTTCATTATACCATAATTTGAATTAACAAACAATAAAAATCGGCACCCCTCTTCCTCAAATCCGGTTGCCTTAGTTACCTGTTATACCTCATCAAAAAACGCGGAGAATACGGCAAATAAAGTGAGCGTTAAGACAAAAGTACCGCAGCGTACATTAAAGTACGTGAGGAAACTTTTGGTTTAACGGTTGCTTTAGTTGCCTATTATACGCGTTTTTTATTTGCATTAACTTTTTTTTTAGAATAACATACCCTCAAATATTAATCTGGAGGGTTCTATGAGCTATACATCTGTTTTTGTTCTTTGGGCAATCATCGGTTATTTTTTCGGATCGATTCCTTTCGGTCTCGTCTTAACACGTTTGGCAGGCTATGGTGATATCCGAAAAATCGGTTCGGGCAACATCGGCGCCACCAATGTTTTGCGCACAGGCAACAAAACACTTGCTCTTTTAACGGTTATTCTTGATGCTTTCAAAGCCGGTTTTGCTGCTTATTTGGCCTATCATCTGGTCCCAACGGATGAATATTACTTTATGAATAACGGCACCTCGGTCAACGTTCTTGCCTCGCTCTTTGCGGGAACGGCGGGTATCTTGGGACACATGTTTCCGGTTTGGCTTAAATTCAAAGGCGGAAAAGGTATTTCCTCCGCGCTCGGTCTACTTTTGGTAACTTTCTGGCAAATCGGTCTTATTGCTTTAGGTGTTTGGCTTTTAATGGCTTTTATTTTCCGCTATTCGTCTCTTTCGGCTCTGACAGCTGCCGTCGTTGTTCCTTTTGCGACTTTCCTGCTGGCCCCTCCCGTTTATCTTTATTTCTACAGTTTTATCGTTCTTTTGGTTATTTTTAAACACCGCGCAAACATCAAAAGGTTGCTCGCGGGAGAAGAAAGCAAAATAACATTCAAAAAGAAAGCTTAAATATTGGAAACATCTGCACTTCTTGACTATATCCAATTTATTTTAACCGATGGTATCGGACCTGTTTCGTTTCGCAAATATATTGACAATTACGGCTCCGTTTCTGAAAGTTTAAAGCAGCTTTCCTTAAAGAAAAATCTTTTTCCGCGCAAATCAGCTGAAGAAGAGCTTCAAAAAGCCCAAAAACAAAACATCAAAATCCTGACTTTTGAAGATGCGGATTATCCCGCTCTTTTAAAACAGCTCAATGATGCGCCGCCGATTTTATACGCCAAAGGCAATCTTGATTTGCTGAATTATCCGGCAACCCTGGCCATAGTCGGTTCGCGCAACGCGTCTGTAGCAGGGCGAAAAATTGCCTCACGTATCGCCTACGACCTAACAAACAATGATGTTTTGGTTGTTTCCGGTATGGCGCGCGGTATCGATTCGGCAGCGCACAAAGGCGCCTTATATGCCAAAAACGAACAGGCGCCGACCGTTGCTGTTTTAGGAACCGGTGTTGATATCTGCTATCCCGAAGAAAATCAAGAATTATACGAACAAATTGCCTCACAGGGTGTTATCATTTCCGAATTTCCGCTCGGCACAGCGGCAAACGTCTCAAATTTTCCGCGCCGAAACCGCATTGTTTCGGCATTAAGCATGGGGGTTTTGGTTGTTGAAGCCTCGTTAAATTCCGGCTCGCTGATTACGGCGCGTTTAGCACTTGAACAAGGCAAAGACATTTTTGCCGTCCCGGGTTCCCCGTTTGAAAACAAATCTGCCGGATGCAACAAACTCATTAAAGAAGGCGCTCTTTTAACGGAAAATGCCGATGATATTTTACAAACATTAGCGCTCACTCAAAACCGAACGTTAAAAACACATCAAAACGCAACGTTAAAATCAAAACCTCTTGACTTTGAAAAAAAACAAGTCAATATTGTGCCGAAACAAAAAAGCTCGGCGGACAGCAATAAAATTTTGCAAATCATCGGTGCGGCAGGTATTGAACAAGACGACTTAATACGCCATTTAAAGATGAAAGCAAATGATGTTATGGTCATCATTACCGAGCTTGAGCTTGAAGGGTTAATAACAAAGCAAAACTCGAGCTTTTTAAGTTTAACAAAAGAAGGTTTAAGGCTAGTAAAATGAAACTCGTTGTTGTAGAATCACCGGCAAAAGCAAAAACAATCAACAAATATCTTGGCTCTGATTACAAAGTTTTAGCAAGTTTCGGCCACATCCGTGACCTCCCTTCAAAAGACGGCTCCGTCAATCCGGATAAAGATTTTGACATGCTGTGGGAATTAAGCGCCGGCGGCAAAAAACGCTTAAACGACATCATCACGGCCCTAAAAGATGCCGACACTTTAATTCTCGCATCCGACCCTGATAGAGAGGGAGAAGCCATTGCTTGGCACATTTTGGAAGAATTAACGGCGCGCAAAAAAATTCAAGGCAAAAAAATCGAACGTGTTGTTTTCCACGAAATCACAAAATCTGCCGTCACGGAAGCAATTAAAAATCCCCGTCAGATAGATGACAATCTCGTTTCCGCCTACATGGCCCGCCGCGCACTTGACTACCTCGTCGGATTCACATTGTCTCCTGTTTTGTGGCGCAAATTACCGGGCTCAAAATCTGCCGGTCGTGTTCAAAGTGTTGCTCTTCGTTTAATTTGCGATCGCGAAAATGAAATTGAAAAATTCAAACCTGAAGAATATTGGACGATTGACGTTGATTTACTCACAAAAGAAAAAGCCGTTATTCCGTCTCATTTAATCAATCTTGACGGCAAAAAACTCGAAAAATTCGACATCAACACCGAAGCCAAAGCTCTTGAAGCCAAAGCAAAAATTGAAGCTCAAGATTTTCATATATCCTTGGTTGAGCGTAAAAAAGCAAATCGCTATCCGGCCCCGCCGTTCACAACATCAACCTTACAGCAGGAAGCTGCAAGAAAACTTCGCTTTTCGGCTAAAAAGACGATGCAGATTGCTCAAAAGCTTTATGAAGACGGTTATATTACATATATGCGTACCGATGCCGTCAACTTGTCCGATGAAGCCATCAAAGCATGCCGCAGCGCCATTGAAAAATATTTTGGGGCGCCATATCTCCCGAAAGACCCGAAAATCTATAAAACAAAATCAAAAAATGCGCAGGAAGCTCACGAAGCTATTCGTCCGTCAGATGTGATGAACACTCCCAAAAAGATGGAAACCAAACTCGATTCGGATGCTCATAAACTTTATGAACTGATTTGGAAACGCACGGTTGCCTGCCAAATGTCACCGGCTGTTTTAGACCGTGTTACGATAGATTCTCTGTCAAAAGACGAGAAAATTCTGCTACGTGCCAACGGTCAGGTTATCGCTTTTGACGGCTTCTTAAAACTTTATCAAGAGTCAAAAGATGACAGCGCCGATGATGAAGACAATCGTATTTTGCCGAATGTTAATGAAGACGAGCAAGTCAAAAAAGGCGAAATCAAACCCGAACAACACATGACAACACCGCCGCCGCGCTTTACCGAAGCAAGCCTTGTTAAAAAGCTTGAAGAACTCGGCATCGGCCGTCCGTCGACATACGCTTCGATTATTGCCGTTTTGCAGGAAAGGAAGTATGTTAAAGTTGAAAAACTCCGCTTCATTCCTGAAGACAGAGGGCGCATCGTTACCGTCTTTTTGGAAAACTATTTCAAAAAATACGTCGAATATGACTTCACCGCTCAACTTGAAGAATTTTTGGATGATGTTTCAAACGGGCAGATGGATTGGAAAAAACTCCTTTCGGGCTTTTGGGCAAAATTCATTAAAAATGTGGATTCCGTTGCGCCTTTAAAAGTCTCGGATGTGATTGAAAAAATAGATGAAGTCTTGTCTCATCACCTTTTCCCCGAAACAAAAGACGGCACTGATCCGCGTCTTTGCCCCGAATGTCATCAAGGTCATTTAAGCGTCAAACTCGGCAAATTCGGTGCCTTTTTAGGCTGCTCGAATTACCCCGAATGCAAATATACAAAACCCTTAACCGATGTCAAAGACGAAGAAGAACAGGAAAATAACACACCGAAAGAACCTCGTCCCGAAGACAAACTGCTCGGCACTTATAAAACGCTTAACGTCTATCTAAAAAAAGGCCCATACGGCTTTTATGTTCAATGGGGTGATGACGCAACGGCTTTAACAGAAAAGCCAAAACGCGTTGCTTTGCCGCGCAGCATCAAACCTGAAGACTTAACTTTTGACCAAGCTCAAACTTTAATTGATCTTCCGAAAGATTTAGGCGGCGGCATTGAGGTCAATTTGGGAAAATTCGGCCCCTACATCAAACAGGGTACAAAATCCCGCTCATTGACAGGCGATGACACAATTTTCAACATCACAAAGAAGCGCGCCGAAGAACTCTTAAAAAATGCAAAAGAAAAGCCAGAGGCAACCGTCTTGGGCAAAAATCCGAAAACAAACGAAGATATCGTTTTAGCAACGGGGCGTTACGGTCTATATCTTAAATGCGGCAAAACAAATTACGCTATTCCTCAAAAACAGCGCAAACCTGATTTAAGTTTAGAAGAAGCCTTAAAAATCATCAACGCAAAAAAATAGAGCCTTTCGGCTCTTTTTTTATACCCTTTGGAATAAAACTTATGACTAAAGATAATATTGCCTTATTTTTAATTAAATATTAGTATAATAGATATTAGAGTATTTTGGTAGGTCTGCGATGAAAAACAAAAAGAAACATACTCTGCTAAAAGAAAATATCGGCCGTTCAATGATTGAAATTTTAGGCATTCTTGCCATTATTGCGGCCTTATCGACAGGTGCTTTGGTCAGCTATTCAAGAGCCATGCGCCGCTACCGTTTGAACGAGGTTATTCATCAAATCGCTTTAATGTCCACAAACATCCGTGCGTTTTACGCAAATGTCGATTCTTACGAAAGTTTTGATGTTGAAACCGCCGTAAAATTTAACATGGTTTCCGAAAAAATGTTGGGTCAGGACGAAAATTTGCTCAACCCGTATAAAGGGCGTATTAAAATCACACTTGATCAGGCTGTTCACGACGGTTTACCAAATACCGCCTTTGTCATTACCTACTATGATTTACCGACCGAAGCCTGCATAATGCTTGCGCAACGCGATTGGGCTTATGATGAAAAAGTCGGTTTGGTCGGCATTGCTGTCGGCGAAAACGGCGAAGAGCCGAATTATCCGAAACCCTTATCAGAAGTCTTTACGGTCAACAGAATGACAGCTCCGCTGAGCATGACCGAAGCAGCAGAACATTGCTCCGGCGACGACCCGCTTCGTCCGCGAAGTTCTGTTGCTTGGAAATACTTCTAAAACCCACAAAAAAAGAGCCCGAAGGCTCTCTTTTTTTATTTTATATTCCTTTAAAAATACTTCCACGCGACCACACTGCGTGACGCGCTGGGGTCTTCGCCGGAGCAATGTTCTGCTGCCTCAGTCATTGTCAAAGGTCTTGTTTGTCTGTTAACCGTAAAATATTCCGAAGGTTTATGCGGAAAATCAGGCTCTCCGTCACCAGCACCGACCGAAACACCGATTAAACCGATTTTTTCACCCAGCCCCCAGTCCATTGTTGACAATCCGACACAAGCTTCAACGGGCAAATCACGATAAGTAATCACAAAAGCGGTATGATCCGGACCGCCTTGAACAGCCTTATCAAGCGAAATACTAATTCTGCCTTTATAAGGATTCATCAAGGTCCCGTCAGCCCCTCTCATTCTTTGAGTAACCATATTATAACGAGCGGCCGTATTTTCATCAAAACCTTCATAATCATCTGTTGTGCTGTAAAAACTGCGGATATTCGTCATCATCAGCGAAACTTGCGTAATTGTTTCGTTTAAGCGATGCCGGCGCATAGCTTTTGAATAACCGACAATCGAGCCCGACGTAATCACGGCGATAATCGCTAAAACGCCGAGCATCTCAATCATTGAACGTCCGAATTCGTTTTCTTTCGTCATGGGAGCCTCTAAAACGGAATATCATCATCTAAATCAGTTGCCGGTGCGGAAGAAGGCGCTGCCGCATCCCAACCCGAAGCCGACGCCGCAAACGGATCTTCTCCGGCAAACGAAGAATTTCCATCACCTTTTGCATCAAGCATAACGAGTGTTCCGGCATAATTTTGCAAAACAACTTCCGTGGTGAATTTTTCCTGTCCGCTGTTATCTTCCCAACGTCTTGTCTGAAGCTGTCCTTCCAAATAAACTTTCGAACCTTTGTGCAAATAGCGCTCAGCCGTTTCGGCAAGTTGCGGATTAAAAATAACCACGCGATGCCACTCTGTCTTTTCCTTCATTTCGCCTGTTGCTTTATCGCGCCAACGATCAGAAGTCGCTAAGTTAAAATTCACAATCTTGGTTCCGCTCTGAGTGTTTGAAACTCTCGGATCGGCACCCAAATTACCGACCAAAATAACCTTATTAATGCTACCTGCCATATTTTTCTTCCTTTTTATAAAATGTTATATTGGAATCACTATAACTTTAAGCGACTAATTTTTCAACCTTTTTTAATATTTCATTAACTGTTATGCCGAAAAAGCCGTAAACATCATCACCTTTGCCCGATGCTCCGAAACAATTCATTCCGATTATTTCGTCGGCATATCTGTCCCAACCAAATGTTGAAGCAGCTTCTACAGCGAGTCGCGGAGCTTTTCCCAAAACTTGCTGGCGATAATCTTTGCTTTGCTCTTCAAAAAGCTCCATACACGGCATAGATACAACAGCAGCGTGAATACCTTTTTCTCTAAGCACCTTTTGTGCTTCAACGCAAAGCATAACTTCCGAACCGGTTGCAATAAGCGTTACATCGCGCTTCCCTTCACAATCAGAAATAACATAAGCGCCTTTCAAACTCAAATTTTCATCAATCGACGTTCTTAAAAGAGGCAGATTCTGACGCGACAACGCCAAAATCGAAGGCCTTTTCTCGCTCGTCAGAGCAATTTCCCAAGCTTCGGCCGTTTCAATCACATCGCAAGGTCTGAACGTCAAAATATTCGGCATCGCCCGATATGAAGCCAAATGCTCGACAGGCTGATGTGTCGGACCGTCTTCACCCACACCGATAGAATCATGTGTCAAAACATAAATTTCGCGAAGCCCCATCAATGCGGCAAGCCTCATCGCCGGCCTCATATAATCCGAAAAAACAAAAAACGTTCCGCCATACGCAATCACACCGCCGTGGAGGACCATACCGTTCATAATCGCCCCCATCGCGTGTTCTCTGATACCGTATTTAATATTATTGCCGTTAAAATCATGAGAATAAATCGTTTTCATATAGCTTGCAAAAGTCAGATTCGAAGCTGCCAAATCAGCCGACCCGCCGACAATCTGAGGCACATTTTTAACAATTTCCTCCAAACACATCTGCGAAGCTTTTCTTGTGGCAACTTTCGTTTTTTCCTCTAAAGCTTTTGCTTTTAATTTCTTTAAATCGGCATCCCAATTTTGCGGCAAAACATCATGAATATAATCATCAAAAGATTTGCCTGCTTTCAAAGCTTCTTTTTTCCAGTTTTCATAGGCCTCTTTTGACCTTTCGCCGACCTTCCGCCATGCATTTAAAACATCTTGAGGAATTTCAAAAGGCGCATATTTCCAACCCAAATTTTCACGCATCAACGCGGTTTCTTCCTCTCCTAAAGGCGAACCGTGACATTTTGACGTCCCACATTTGTTCGGTGCGCCATATCCGATTGTTGTCTTACACGAAATAAGCGTCGGTTTATCCGATTTCTGTGCTTTTAAAATAGCCTTTTCAATCTCTTCAAAATTGTGTCCGTCAATTTCAATCGTATTCCAGCCCATCGCCTCAAAACGCCGAATTTGATTCGTCGAACTTGCGTCATCAACCGTTCCGTCAATCGTAATATTATTATTATCCCAAAAAACGATAAGCTTGTTTAATTTTAAGTGTCCGGCAATCGAAGCTGCTTCCTCGCTGATGCCCTCCATCAAACAACCGTCGCCCGCAATCACGTATGTAAAGTGATTACAAAGCTCATCTGAAAATTTTGCATTCACAATCCGCTCTGCAATTGCCATACCGACAGCCGATGAAATACCTTGTCCCAAAGGCCCTGTTGTCATATCAATACCTTCCAGATGTCCGTATTCCGGATGTCCTGCCGTTTTAGCACCGAGTTGTCTGAAATTTTTAATGTCTGCAAGACTGATATCTTCATAGCCCGTCAAATATAAAAGCGAATACAAAAGCATTGAACCGTGTCCGGCAGATAAAACAAATCTGTCTCTGTCAAACCATTTCGCATCTTTCGGATAAAATTTCAAAAACTTTGAAAACAAAACGGTTGCCACATCAGCCATACCGAGAGGCATACCCGGATGTCCGGAATTTGCCTTATTAATTGCATCCACACTCAAAAATCTGACGGCATTAGCCATCAAAACATTTTGTTCCATTTGAACCTCTTTTCTTATTTTGTTTTATATTCTGAATCAGCTCTGATAGCATAAAGCCCGACATAAATATCGGCTTCATGTTCCCCCGCGGGAACGGAAAGTTCACCCGGTTTCGGTGTATGATATGCTTCTTTTGCGCCTTTAGGCAGCTTAACTTCCGTAAAATATGTTTTCTTACCCAAAAATCTTGCCGGACCTTCGGCTGTCTCGATATAATAAGAAAAATGAACATCTTCAACGCTTGTATCATCTAAACGCGTTACTCTGAAACGAGGCGCAACAACAGCCTTAACTTTCGAAACACGCTCATCAAAATAACAATGTCCGTCATAACCGACAACTTCAATTTTAAATAAATCATAACCGGCGGCTTTTTGAATAATTGATTTGTTTGCACCGTCTATCTGAACTTTCGGACAAGAATCCAAACTCTCCGGCTCATAATAATCAACCGGCGCACACGAAGCTAAAAAAGCGCTTGCAATCATTAAAATTTTTGTTTTCATCAGTTTTCTCCATAAAATTTTTTTATCATTATATTCGCTTATTTTTCATTTGTAAACAACCCAACAAATTCGCTGTGATTAGAATAAACAAACTGGTCAACCATCGTCAAACTTTTAAGCTTATACCCTCCGTCGACAAGTGCTTTTCCGTCGCGTGCAAAAGTTGAAGCATTGCAAGAAACGGCTATGATTTTCTGCGGTCTTTGAGCCTCTTCAATTTTGCAAAATTCTCTGACCTGCTCTTTGGCACCGGCTCTCGGCGGGTCAAACACGATCACGCTTGCGCCTTTTAATTCCTCTTTGGTTAACGGATACAAAAACAAATTCTTCTGCAAAATCTCAACATTTTGAATCATTTGTTTGTGAAGCGAATGTTTAAACCCCTTTAAAAGAGATTCGCTCACATCAACAGACAAAACGTTTGTCTCATCTAAAGCGCTCAGCGCATACGAAAACGTGCCGATTCCGCAAAACAAATCGACCATTTTTCCTCTTGTTTGTCCGATATATTTTATCACTAAATCAATCAACGCTTTTTCGCCTTCTTTCGAAGCCTGCAAAAAATCCCCCGGCGCCACAAAAACCCGCGCGCCGCTTATTTCAATGAACGGCTTTGTTTTTTCAACAACCGGCTCTGCTTCCTGAGTGTGTTTTTTTCGCCACGAAAAACGAATAATCCCTTCATTTTGATTCATAAAATCAAAAATAACCATACGATGTTCAAGACAAAGCTCGGACTGCGTTTCCAAAACAACATCAAGCCCGTTTTGAGCTTCTAAAACAAGCAAATCACCGCTTTCAATCTGTTCGGTTACAAACTTTTTATTTTTCTGTTTTTTTGTAACCCGAACAGAACAAATATCTTTCAAAAAATCTTTTAAAACAGACAGCGCCTCATTAATTTTCGGCGTCAGCATCAAACATGTTGATACATCTGCAATTTTATCACTTTTGTTTTCATTAAAACCAAACGTCAGTTTTTGATTTTTAAACACAAAAGCAAAAGCGGCACGCCTTCGTGTGCCGTCCTTCAAAAAAACGGGGGGTTGCCAAATCCCCGACAAATCGCCCAAATTTGCCTCAAGCAAATCACGAACGTTTTTTTCTTTTTGTGCCTGATAGGTCTTCAAATCCAAATCGCGCCAAAGACACCCGCCGCAATTTTCATGAACGACACACCCCATTTTTTATTCCTCTGAAATACGGCTTGTTTCAATTCCGTCAAGAAGCGAAATTTCCTCATTTTCTTCATCAAAAACAGGATGAATTTGTTCTTTTGGTTCCCGAAGTCGGTCCAAATCTTTAAAATTGTCCAACTCATAAAGCTCAACGCGGTTTCTTCCGTTTTCTTTAGCCATATACATTGCATCATCAGCCATCTTAATCATCAACGAAACCTCATCGGAAATCCCCGAAGGAGCCACCCCGATACTCACCGTCCATGAAACAGGTTCGCCCGATTCGCTGTAAACGACGGCATTCGCAACAGCATTTTTAAGCCTGTTAGCAACTGCGACAGCCACTTCTTCGTTAACATCATTTAAAAATGCAACAAACTCCTCACCGCCATAACGCGCAACAACATCATCCGGTCTTAACGACCTTTCCAAAACATGAGCCAATTCCATCAAAACCTTGTCGCCCGTCTTGTGTCCGTATTTGTCGTTAACATCTTTAAAGTGGTCCGCATCAACCATTAAAACGGCAAAATCTTTCTTTTTCAAATGCGCCGTATCAATTCTCTTGGCCACATTTTCTTCAAAATAACGTCTGTTGTAAATCGAGGTCAGCGGATCTCTGTCTGCCTGATTTTGCAATGCTCTTTCTCTTAATTTTCGGCTTGTAATATCTTGAAATGCCACATAAAGAACCATATCGCCGTTATAATTGATAACATTGGCCGAAGCAAGCAACCAAAAAGGCGTTGTTCCGAATGATGTTTTAACCAAAACCTCAAAATCCTGAACTTCTTTAATATGCTCCAGTTTTTCAAGAAGCAATCGTCTGTTATCCGCATCAACAAACAAATCTTTGAAATGATATCTTGAAAGTTCGGTCACATCGAGTTCAAAAAGTTTTAACGCGTTTTTATTGGCAAAAACAATCGTATCATCGGTTAACTTTGAAATCAAAATCGGAAAAGGTGAAGCTTTAACGATATTCATCACATTGTCCGAAAAATCCTCTAAGTTTTTTTGAATTTCTTTTTTATCGAGCGCACAAAACTCCGCAATCATCAAAAAATACGAACCTGCCAAAATCAACAAAAGCGTAAGTGTAAACACATACGAAAAAGGCAGTCCCAAAAACGTAAAAAATGCCATCTGTTCAAAAAATCCGAACATCACCAGTCCGGCAATGGCAATACCCAAATGGTGTCTCAAATTAGGCTGCGAAACAAAAGCCAAAAACAAATAAGCCAAACCGATCATCGGCACAATAAGGCTCAAATTCTGCTCCATTTCGGAATTTTTGGCCAAAAACACGGCGTATAAACTCAATATTAAACCGATACTGATGAACGAAAACAGGATATGCACCGGCAATTCTTTTGAAAGCAATATATGTGATGAAGCCATCAAAAACAAAACCGTCGCACCGACCGTCAAGAACAGCCTCAAAAAGACTAAAATGTCGGTTGAAACGCCGTAATACACAAAAAATGAATTCCGTTTATAAAAACCCGCCGCAATAAAGAAAACAAAAAGACCAAACCATAAAGCTTTCAGCCCTTTGGCATATTTAAGCGAAGAGGAATACCATGTTGCAAACCCCAAAAAGATGAAAGCGGAAAGTCCGAACAAAAATTCGGAAATACCGTTAAAAAAGCTAAAGAACAACATCTCGACCCCTTCTTCTTATTAAAATTCTTTGGTTATTTTAAATCAAAAGATTAAAATTTTTATTAAAAAATCCCGCCGAAAGTTACTTTGGCTGTGTCGTTATCTGCATTTTTTCTCATCAAACATTGCGTAAAACGAAAAAAACTGATGATTCTTTCAAAAAATTTTTGTATAGTATCCGAAGAATTAATTCGAACATATTATAGGACACAAATTATGCAGCCAGATTTTCGTGAACATTATGCCCAAAAATTTCGCTTAAAACTTGACCGTTTACCGACCAAAGCGACAGACCGTGTTTCGCGTTTGCTTTTGCTTTTGGCTTTTATCTCGGGGCTTATGTTTTTAGCCTTAGGCTCCTATCTGGTTGGCTTCACTGACCTTTCCGGCACAACTGATTTTGAACGCCATATAACACAGACTTCAATTAAAATTCATTCGTTTATTTCGACTGCGACTTTTTCATACCTCCTGTTATTTTTAGGGTTAGGCATTGTTTTGGTTTCGCTTTTTCATCTGTTCCGCTCAAAAAAGGTTTCTTTTGACGGACAAACCTTTATTGTCAAAGACTTTCCTGTTTTCGGCACGCCTCATTCTTTTGAGGAGCCTCTCTCCAAATATAAGGGGGTTCGTTTGCGCCTAAAATTCTGCCAATACGGTCTTTTAAGCAAAAACAAATTTATTATTGAGCTTTACCATGATGATCCGAAAAAGATTGTTCCGCTTTATATTTCCATCAACCCCAAGCACATCCGTTCCATTTGGAAAGAATATGCCTCCGCGCTCAATCTTCCGCCGATTCATCTTTCCGAAAAAGGCATGGTTGCACACCGTGTAAACGACATGGATCGTTCTTATGCCGAGGTTGTCAAAGAATGGAATTTACCGAAAGATTTTGTTTTTGAGAAAAAACATTCTAAAGATTTCGCCTGCAAGCAAAGACAAGACAAAAAGCTGATTAAGGCGCGTCATATTATGTTTGATTTATACAGCGTTTTAAATATTTTCTCAATTATCCTGCTGTCTTTACTTTTAGGCTACGCATTCTACAATCACTCCATCATCATCAAACATATCCCGCTTCATTTGGCGCTCGCCTGCTATGCTCTGATTTTAACGCTGATTGTTTATGCTTTTCTGACACTAATGGTCAAAGATTTGATGATTATCCACAACAAGCGCATCATTATTTTCAGAAAGCTTTTAGGCTTTGCCATTCAAGATGCCGTTATTCATTTCAGCGACATTAAGAGTATTGAAATTCCTTTCACACCCACAACCGGCAGATATGCGCTCCAAATCATCACCAACGAGCAAAACGTTATCGTTTTCAACAAGTTTTCAGCGAATGACTTGCGTTGGATACGCGGATTTTTGGTTTGTGAAATAATGGAATAAAAATAGATTGATAAATATAAAAATTGTTTTATATTGAAATAAACTTATTTTTTAAGCAAAGGACAAAAGGATGACTAAAGAAACAAAAAAGACACAGCAAAAAGCAACCCCCTCAACCGTCAAAACGAAAAAGACCGCTGCTTATGACGAAGCAATGGCTGATGCTTTTATTATGGAAGTTGATGACGAAGTTAAAAACGACAACCTGAAAGCTTTTTGGAAAAAATACGGTCTGTTTATTGTCTTGTTTGTCATTTTGGTTTTAAGCATTACCGTTAGTTTTGAAACGATTAAAAACTGGCGTGAAAATCAATTCAGAAAGCAAACCGACACATACATTGCCGCAAATTTAGATCAAAATCCCCAACAAATGATGGCAGCATTGGAAAAAATCGCTGCGGGCGATCACGGCATTTACAGCGAACTTGCGCGCATCCAAATTTCCGATTTGCTTTTAGAACAAAACAAAATTGATGATGCCCTTAAAATGCTTCAATCAATTGTTGACAATGACGAGTTAAATCCGCGCATCAGAAATTTAGCCGCGATTAAACTTGCAGCTCAAAAAATAGACACGGCACCCTTTGCCGAAATTGAAACCTTGTTAAAGCCGGTTGTTGCTGCAGATGATTCTTGGGCACCGATTGCCAAAGAATATATGGCTCTTTCGGCGATTCAATCCGGCGACCACGAAACGGCACGAAATCTTTATCAAGAGCTCTTGCAGGATTCTCGTATTTCGGACGATTTCAGAAATCGTGTTCAAGACATGTTAACGGCGCTCTCTGACATCTAAGAAAGGTTAATCAATGTTTTCTAAATCAAAAATTTTCGGGCTGATATGCTTAGTTTCAGCCCTATGCGCTTGTTCAAGCCACAAAGAAATTCCCCAAGGGAACAGGATTTCCGTTTGGGCAGAACCGGAACAATTTATCTCAAAAGAAACTTCTGCCGCCACTTCATTCAAGCTTTCCGAACCGGTTGAAAACGAAAGCTGGAATCAAACGGGGCTAAACGCCGCACATTTGTTAAAAAACATTGCCGCACAAACAGACATGCACGAAAGCTGGAGTGCGAGTTTCGGCGAAGGTTCTTCAAAACGAAATCTTCTGCTGAGCGCCCCGATTGTTGCAAACAGCATCGTCTATGCCCAGGATGTTAACGCGACGGTTTATGCTTTTGATTTAAAAACTGGCAAACAAATTTTCAAACAAAAGCTCAAAACTTTAAATAAAAACGATTCAAAAAGCGGCTTAAACGGTGTCGGCTTAGCTTTTAACAACAATCATTTATACGCGCTTGCAGGCTTTGGTTCTGTATTTTCGCTCAACGCCCAAACAGGTGAAATTTTATGGCGGAAAGACTTAAAAATTCCGCTCCGCACCGCGCCGACCGCCGCCGATAACAAGCTTTTTGTTCAAACGATAGACAATCAAATTCTTGCTCTTGATGCTCAAAACGGCGACGAGATATGGGCATATAACATGTCATCGGAAGACACCGTTTTGGCAGGTCTTGCGCCTTCGGCATACAGCCACGCAAAAGAAATTATCGTTGCAGCTTTTTCAAACGGCGAAATTCAAGCTTTCAATGCGCGCATCGGCTATCCGCTTTGGTCAAATTCTTTAGTCAACACAGGCAAAATCGGCTCTCAAATCGGGCTTAATGCCATCAAAGCAGCCCCTGTGATTGACGGCGACACGGTTTATGCCGCTGGAACGAATGATTTAACATTGGCTGTAAACATTGAATCGGGCGAGGTTTTATGGCGCAAACAAATCGGTTCCACAAACACACCGTGCGTTGACAAAGAAGCTCTTTTCATTCTTTCCGATAAATTTGAGCTGATCGCCTTAAACAAAAAAACGGGGGAAAATCTCTGGTCGACCGAACTTTTCAACGACCTGAGTTCAAAAGAAAAACGCTCTCTTTATCTCTCGGGTCCCGTTCTCATCAATTCTGAGCTTATGCTGACATCTTCAAACGGCAAAGTCTTAACTTTTGATGCCCTGACCGGTGCTCAAAAAAACGAGTTGAATTTGCATGAGGACCTGCCTTTTGGTCCTGTTGCCGCGCAAAAAACAATTATTTTCACAACAAGCGATGCTGATTTAATTGCTTTCAAATAGGAGCGAAAATGTATTTAACGGTTGCCATCATCGGACGCCCGAATGTCGGAAAGTCAACTCTTCTAAATCGCTTAGCGGGGCGTAAAGTTGCGCTTGTTCATGACACACCCGGTGTTACCCGCGACCGCAAAGAAGTCTTTGCGGATTTCAGAGACATTTCCTTAAAATTAATTGATACGGCAGGCTTTGAAGAGGGCGATGAGAAAAGCATTGAAACGCGCATGTACAAACAAACAAAACGTGCAATTGATGAAGCTGATGTTTGCTTGTTTTTAATTGACGCACGCGTCGGTGTTCAACCTTATGATGAAACGTTTGCTTCTCTTGTCCGCCAAAGTCACAAACCCGTTATCTTGCTTGCAAACAAATGCGAAGGCAAACTTCAGGAAGACAGCATTTTTGAAGCCTACAAATTAGGTCTTGGCGAACCTGTTCCGTTTTCGGCGGAACACGGCCTCGGTCTTGAAGATTTATACACGCTCCTAAAAGAACACGTCAAAGAGCAAAAAGAAGAAATTCAAGACAACGACGAAAGCGAAAAATCCCGCCCGATAGATTTAGCTATTATCGGCCGTCCGAATGTCGGCAAATCGACCTTAACCAACGCTTTATTGGGCGATGAACGAATGCTGACGGGACCCGAAGCCGGCATCACACGCGATGCCATTAAAACAAAATGGACATTTAAAGGCAGAAAAATAAATCTTGTTGATACGGCAGGTCTCCGCCGTCAAAGCAAAATCACCGATTCTCTTGAAAAGATGTCCGCCGCCTCAACAAAACATGCTGCCTTTATGGCTCAGGTCGTTGTTTTAGTGCTTGATGCCGATGCTGTTTTAGACAAGCAGGATTTAACCATCGCCCGTCAGGTAATTGATGAGGGACGCGCACTTGTTATTGCTGTCAACAAGTGGGATATTGCCAATCGCACACAAACAATTCAAAAATTAAACGACAAACTCCAAACGTCGCTGACACAAATCTCGGGTGTCCCGACCGTAACGATTTCCGCCTTAAAAAAAGAAGGTCTTGATAAATTGATGAACGCGGTTTTGAAGGTTTATGACCGTTGGAACACACGCATTCCGACAGCACCGCTCAATCAATGGTTTGCCGATGTTTTAAGTCAAAATCCGCCGCCGCTCGGCAAAAACAATCGCCGCATCAAACTAAAATACATCACTCAGGCAAAAACGCGCCCGCCGGCATTCTTCCTTTTTTCAAGCAATCCGGAAGGCTTGCCCGAATCATATCTGCGTTATCTCGTCAACAGCCTGCGCGAAACATTTAACTTGGGCGGTGTCCCTATCCGTATAACCGTGCGCAAACAATCAAACCCCTACGCATAACATTTTTCTTTCATCATCACCCTTCCGTCAGGCCTGCCAACCCTAGTCGGCGCTAGGCATCTAAAAAATATAATCCAAAAAAACGCTTAAGAATGGTTTGGATAGAGTTAAAATAAGGGCGAAAGTTCCGCAGTGTACAAAAGCGTACATAAGGAAACTTTCGTCCCGAAATTTTGGCTCTAGACAAGCTGTTATACGCGTTTTTACTCTTCGGAAGCTGTATCAGAAGCTTCCCCGCCACTCTCTGCCGGTGCGCCGGCCATAATATCCGGCAACGTCCCGATGGCTTTTTTGCGTTTGAGCTTGTTTACAAACTTAATTGAGCGCTGAGCGTCCCATTTTTTCTTGCCTTCTTCATGTTGAAAAATCTGTTTGTAAACTTCTATTGCCTGATCAAATTCCGAAAGCTTCGTTAAGCATGAGGCAAGTCCGTCATACATTTTATGATGATATCTGCCTCCGATAAACGTTTGCGCTTTTTTGTAACATTTTAAAGCGTCTTTAAACTTAAACATTTTCTGATAAACAAAACCGATAGAAATCCAAGCTTGAATTTCCGAGCTGTTAATGTTCAAAATTTTCGTAAAACATTTCAGTGCCGATTCATTATCACCCATCAGCTGATACGTAACGCCGATACCGTTCCACGCTTTAACATTATTTTTATCGGCGGAAAGCACTTTTTTGAAAAAAGAAATCGAACGGTCATATTGCTTAAGCTTTTGAAGCGTTACGGCAATACTCAAAAGCGTTTGCGGATGTTTCGGATCAACCTTCATAGCCTGTTCCAAAACATCTAAAGCTTCTTTAAACAAAAACATATGCTGCAAAGCAATCGCCTTGCCGTTCAAAGCTTCCAAAGACGTCGGATCAGCCTTATACGCACCGTCGAAACATTCGATAGCTTCTTTATAAAGACCGCGCATACTGAGCGTCACGCCCTTATTGTTTAAAACTTCAACAGATTTTGGATTGATTTGCAAAGCCTTGTCAAAACATTCTACGGCTTCGGTATATTTACTCATTTTCTGAAAAGCAAAACCTTTAGAATTGATTGCTTTCCAAGAATCCGGTTGTTCTCTGATAGCGGCATCAAATTGCTCAATAGCTTCCTTATACATACCGCTGTCTAAAAGTTCCTGCCCTCTTTTATAGGCATTGTTTTCATTTACATTGACCATTTTTTTCTCTTATATATAAAAATAATTAGAATTTAAAACTAGCACCCTTCAGTTAAAAAGTCAAGTATCGTTTTACCTCTTAAAAATTAATCTTTCGTTTACATCTTGCTTAAAATAAAAGCTTTTAAATCTTTCATATTATCAAAAATATTTTGAACACCGAGTTTTTTAATTTGCTCAAAATACACCTCATCATCTTTTAAAGCGTGCCCGACAAACGCAACGGGAAAACAGCCGGCTCTGATAGCGGCCTCCAAACCGACAACCGAATCTTCAACAACAATGGCATCTTCCGGTTTTTCGCCCATTTTCTCACACGCAAGCAAAAACAAATCAGGCTCCGGCTTGCCGCGTTCCACCATATCTGCCGTAAAAACGTTATCAAAAGAAAACCACTTACCAATTCCCGAAACTTTAACTTTCATAACCATTTTTTCTTTCAAAGTACCGGTTGCAATACATTGCTTAATGTTCTTAATTTTGAAAATATCAACAATACCGTCTGTCGGCTGGAATCCTTTTGAAAGCATCAAATCCCAATCCATTTTTTTATTTTTTTCCCAAAAAGCATCGTCCGTTTTAAATCCCATTTTATCCAAAACTTCTCTTTTTGTTTTATCGCTCATCCCTAAAAGTTTTGCCCGAACTGTTTTGTCATCCCAATTCAAACCGAATTTTTCGTTTAATGTGATCATTCTGTTATAAAGCCAAAGTTTTTCCGTATCGGCAACAACGCCGTCAAAATCCCAAATCAACAATTTTTTCTTCATTTTCAAGTCCTCAAAAACCGAGCCCGTCTAAAGCCCGTAGAAAGCAATTTCGCCTATTTTATGATACGAACATTAAAAAACAATAAAAAACCTTTCCTGACTCATTAAAACGCTTTTTATGTTTTTATTAACATCTTGCGTATATTCTCAAAACAAAAAAGAGAAAAACCATGACACAAAAAACCATATATGCCTTATCAACCGTTTACGGCAAATCAGGTGTCGCCGTTATTCGAATTTCGGGAAACGACGCAATAAATGCCATAAAAGAGCTCACAAATCTAAATCTCAAAACGCTCAAACCGCGCTATGCCTATGTCACGCAAATACATGCCGTTAACGTGCCCGAGCAGCCTTTAGATAACGCCCTTGTGCTTTATTTCAAAGCGCCTCATTCTTTTACGGGCGAAGACATTGTCGAAATCCAATGTCATGGTTCGCGCGCCGTCTTATCTTCCGTTATCGAAAATCTATCAAAAATCAAAAATTTCCGTTTAGCCGAACCGGGTGAGTTTTCAAAACGTGCTTTTTACAACAAAAAAATGGATTTAACCGAAGCCGAAGGTCTGGCCGACTTGATTGATGCCGAAACCGAAGAACAACAAAAACAAGCCTTGCGCCAAATGTCCGGAAATTTAAAAAATCTGTATTCGTCCTGGCGCGAACAATTGCTTGAAATATACGCTTATTTAGAGGCCTATATCGATTTTCCGGAAGAAGATATTCCTCAATCAATTATCGAAAAGAATCTGAACACCGTATTTAAACTTTGTGAATCAATCAAAAAACATCTGTCTTCTTCAAATTTCGGAGAACGTCTGCGCGAAGGCTTCCGTGTTGTTTTAACCGGTCCGACCAACGCCGGAAAATCAAGCCTGATTAATGCCGTTGTTTCGCGTCAGGCCGTTATTGTCTCGGACACCCCCGGCACAACCCGCGATGCCATTGATATTCACCTTAACATCTCGGGCTATCCCGTTGTTTTAACAGACACAGCAGGCTTGCGCAAAGCCTCCGACTCTGTCGAAAAACAGGGTATTGAAATCGCTCGTCGGAAAGCCGATGAAGCAGACTTGATTTTAGCTGTTTTTGACGCCTCAAAAGACACACCTGAAATTTTTGAAAAAAGACTCAAAAACAAAACGATATATCTTGCAAATAAAGCCGATACTTTAACGCCAAACGCACGCCAAAAATTTGAAAAACAAAATTGTCTTCTCATATCGGCAAAAACAAAAGAGGGCTTACCTCGTTTGTTTGAAAAGATCGCCGAACATATTAAATCAACGGCATCTTCCTCTTCAACAGACATCATCACACATGCCCGTTATCGCGAATCCTTAAATGAATGCCTCGAAAATTTAGAGCGCTTTAACTTTGATAAACAAATTGAGCTTTCCGCCGAAGATATACGCCTTGCCGCACGTGCACTCGGTAAAATCACCGGTCAAATTGAAATCAACGAGATTTTAGATAAAATCTTCGGCTCATTTTGCATCGGAAAATAGCTTTTCTTTATAACCGCGCCAAGCGCCATTCACAAAACCATTTAAAAACAAAAACTTAGATTCTTAAGTTGAATCTTTAAGTTTAAAACGGTGTATTTAAAAAAGTGTTAACAAATTTTTTTTATTTTTTAGGTCTTTCCATGTATAAAATTAAAAAAGAATCTAAAAACAACAACTTAGTCGAACATCTTATATTTAAAGGTGTGAACGTCGTATTTAAATTTTTTTTGTGTTGACTTAAGACTTAAAAGCAATTAAAAAGACCACATCTTTTGAAATTATTGTAAAAACTTATAACTATGGCACAAACTATTATTCTTTTGATCCTTTTGATAGCGCTGTTGTCAATTTTGGCGCTCAGAGCCTCGCGAAAGCCGAATATCATTATCGGCGACCCCTTTTTCAAAGAAAAAATTAAAGACATCCCTTTGGCCATTATTGAGGCAGGTTATGTCTATAGAGACGGTATCGAAACACCTCAAATCAGAGAAGGAATACCGATTATCGGCTACCGTATCGCCCCTCACCTCGTTATTCACGATCTGTCCGGAAAAAAGCGAGCAGACCTGTTTGTTAAAGCAAAAATCTTTGCGAACAACAACAACGGAGAACTCTTAAGCGAAGATGATGCCCAAACTTTAAAAAACAGCTGGGCTGTCTTAAACAAGCTTCGTGAAGACATCGGTGAACCGCGTTTGCCTGAAGGCTGTTTCTGGCTTGAAAACGGTAAAAGAGCCCATATCGCAGACTTCAACGAAAGCGATCCTTGGATGAAATCTTACTACAACTATGATTTACCGAGTATTATTCTCAAACGCTAAAGATTCGGCTGTGCCGAATCTTTTTTTATATTTTTGCTTGAATTTTCAAAATCCGTCGATATGATATCGCCAAGATAGGAAAAACAAATGGAACAAACTTTTGATGTGATTGTTGTCGGCGGCGGTCATGCCGGCTGTGAAGCGGCGGCCGCTGCTTCAAGAATCGGCGCAAAAACAGCGCTCATAACACACAAAATCGAAACAATCGGCGCAATGTCCTGCAATCCGGCAATCGGCGGACTCGGCAAGGGACATCTTGTGCGCGAAATCGACGCGCTTGACGGCTTAATGGCAAGGGTAATCGACAAAGCCGGCATACAATTTCGTATGCTTAATTCATCAAAAGGTCCGGCCGTTCGCGGTCCGCGCGCTCAAGCCGACCGTGAGCTTTATAAAAAATATATGCTTGAGGCTTTAAGACAAATCGAAAATCTTGAAATCATCGAGGCATCTGTTGAAGGTCTTGTTTTCGACAAGCAATCTGCCCGCGGTGTCATTTTGGCAGACGGCAGCAAAATTTTATCAAAATCTGTTGTCTTAACAACGGGAACTTTTTTGAACGGTGTTATGTTCACCGGTCACGAGTCCTCTGTTGGCGGGCGCGTGGGCGATCCTTCGTGCAAAGGTATAACACCGTATTTAAAAGAAATGGGATTAACGCTCGGACGCCTGAAAACAGGCACTCCGGCGCGTCTTAACGGCAACACGATAGATTGGTCCGTTTTAGAAAGACAAAGCGGCGATGAAATCCCTCAACCTTTCTCTTTTTTAACAAAAGAGTTGCCGCAGAAACAAATTGATTGTTACATCACCCACACAAACGAGCGCACTCATAAAATCATCAGAGACAATTTTTCAAAATGCGCCCTTTTTTCCGGTTTAATCACCGGCGTCGGTCCGCGCTATTGTCCGAGCATTGAAGACAAGCTTGTTAAATTTGCCGATCGAACCTCTCATCAAATCTTTTTGGAACCGGAGGGATATAACACAAACGTTGTTTATCCGAACGGCATTTCAACTTCGTTACCGGCTGATGTGCAAGACGCTTTCATTCACACGATTAAAGGTCTTGAAAACGTTGAAATTCTGCGTCCGGCTTACGCCATTGAATATGATTATGTCGATCCTCAGGAATTAAATGATCGGCTTGAAACAAAAAAAGTGCCGAACCTGTTTTTAGCTGGGCAAATTAACGGCACAACAGGCTATGAAGAAGCAGCTGCGCAAGGATTGCTTGCCGGTATTAATGCCGCATTAAAAGCAATATCGCCCGATAAAACGTTTACCATTGACCGCAGCGAAGGCTATATCGGCGTTATGGTTGACGACCTCATTACAAAAGGGGTGGATGAGCCCTATCGAATGTTTACATCACGTTCGGAATATCGCCTCTATTTAAGAGCCGACAATGCAGATCAACGCTTAACGCAAAAAGGCTACGACATCGGCGCCGTAAAAGACGAAAGATATCAACAATTCAAAAACAAAAGAGATCAAATTGAATCTTTGCGTCAATATGCCCTGTCAACTAAGATAAGCTACGCCGAGCTCAATAAAGCCGGTGTTTCCATTAACAATGACGGAACATCTCGCTCTTTGTTTAATCTCTTGGGTTACACGAATGTTTCACGTGAAACAATCGTTAAATTATTTCCTAAAATCAACAACTTCGATTCACAGATTCGAGAACAAATTGAAATTGAGTCAGCATATAGCGGATATATCAAGAGACAAATGTCAGACATTGAAGTTTTCAAGAAAGACGAAAACCTCAAAATTAAAGAAGATATAGATTACAGTAAAGTCGGCGGACTCTCCCGCGAAATTGTTTCAAAGCTCAGCAAAGTCAGGCCGTCCACTATCGGAGAAGCTTCGCGAATTCCGGGAATGACACCGGCAGCCATAACCGCCGTTTTGGGATATTTAAAAAAGTAACCCCGAAAATCACATCTGAAAATAACGGTGTATTTAAAGAGTCACTTTGAAAGATTTTTATAAGTGATTCTATTGACTCCGTTTTTTTTATTTTTTTATCTGTCCGATAAAATATCTTACCAAAAACCTTGACTTGTTTTTTGGTGTGTAATAGACTCAAGCCAATAACAAATTATTAAACCCTATAGATATGTACCTTGATTTTACTATTAGCGAAAATCTCAGCGAGCTGATCACAAAGCTCGGAGACACTCTTGAGGTCCAAGTCGCTTACGACAACGAGAAAAAGCCCAAAAGCATCGTAATCTATCTCGACGCGGACAAGAATATCCAAAACGGCCTCAGGACACATCTCGACATTGAACTTTTCCCCGGCGGCAGAAAAGTTCGGGCAATCCGCAATTTTGATCCGGAAAAGTAGCCGACCCTTTACCATGAAAGAATGCGAGCGATTGAAAAAATCGCTCTTCTTTTTTTTAAAACTCTGTTCATAACATTTTAAATGTCATTTATCTTGTCTTTTTCTTCATCTATAAAAAGACTTATGAAAGATTTTATGACGACATATAACGTTTCACGTGAAACCTTTGACTCTTTATCGGGCTTTGTCAATATCTTAACCGAATGGCAAAACAAAATGAACCTTGTCAGCCCGAAATCTTTGGAGCAGGTTTGGACTCGACATATTGCCGATTCGTTAGGGATTTATCAATACTTGAACGGTGATACAAATTTGGTCTATGATATTGGTTCCGGCGCAGGCTTTCCGGCTGTCGTTTTGGCTTTAAAATCAATGCATGAAGGCAGGTCGACCCAATTCAAATTAATCGAAAGTATCACCAAAAAAACAGTGTATTTAAATGCGGTTAAAGACACTCTTAAACTCAAGAATGTCGAAATAATCAATGCACGCGCCGAAAACCTGAAGTTGCCGCCGGCAGACATCATCACCGCACGTGCCGTTGCCGCTCTTGATAAACTTTTAGGTTTGGCCTATCCCCTCACCTCAAAAAAGACTCTGCTTTTACTGCCCAAAGGAAAAACTTATCAAGAGGAAATTATTGAAGCCAAAAAACATTGGAATTTCAGTCTTGAGATTTCACAAAACATGGTTGAGCCCGAAGGCGTTATTTTACAGATTTCAAATTTAAGGAAAAAATAGATGAAGATTATTTCAATTACAAACCGCAAAGGCGGTGTTGGAAAAACCACAACGGCAATCAACATTGCAACAGCCATGGCTGCCATCGGCAAAAAAGTTGCTTTGTTTGACCTTGACCCGCAAGGAAACGCCACAACCTCTTTGGGAATTGATAAGAAAAAAATCGAATATTCTTCTTACGATGTTTTAATCAACGGCGTGAATGTCGAACAAACGCTGCAAGAAACACTTGTTCCCTCATTTTTCATTATTCCCGCCAAAGCGGACCTGGCCGCCGCTGAAATAGAGCTGATTAAAATAGAAAAAAGAGAATGGATATTAAAAGAAGCCTTAAAGCCTCTTGAAAGCCGATTTGATTATGTTTTGATTGATTGTCCGCCATCGCTTAATTTATTGACAATCAATGCGCTTGTTGCTTCAAATTCGGTGATTGTGCCTCTTCAATGCGAATTTTTGGCACTTGAAGGCCTAACAGACTTAATTAAAAACATTGAACGCGTCAAAAAAGGCTTCAACCAAGATCTTAAAATTCAGGGCATTGTCCTCACGATGTTTGACAAGCGCAATAATTTAAGCTTTATGGTTGAAAACGATGTCAGAAAATATTTCGGCGATTTGGTTTATCAAACGGTTATTCCGAGAAGCGTTCGCATTTCGGAAGCACCCTCTCACGGCAAACCGATTATGATTTATGATTTTAAGAGTGTCGGTGCGCAAAGCTATATCAACCTTGCAAAAGAAGTTTTAAAAAGAGAAGGAGAAATCTAAATGACAGATAAAAAACACGGTCTCGGCAGAGGTTTAGATGCATTGTTCGGTGAAGAGCCTCAAGAGCTTGATTTCAACAAGCTTGTCAGCGACGGTTCGGCTTCCGGCGGCATTGAGATGATAGATATTGAAAAGATTAAGCCCTGCCCTTATCAGCCGCGCAAAAATTTTGATAAAGAAAGCTTAAACGATTTAATTCAATCGGTTAAAGAAAAAGGCATTTTACAGCCCTTGCTCGTTCGCAAAAAAGACAAACAGTTTGAAATTGTTGCCGGCGAGCGTCGTTATCGCGCAGCCCTGAGCGCCGGATTAAAACAGGTTCCGGTTATTGTAAAAGACTTAAGCGATGCCGAAGCTTTTGAGGTTTCGCTCATTGAAAACATCATCCGTCAAAACTTAAATCCGATTGAAGAAGCGGCCGGCTTTGAAAAGCTTGTTAAAGAATATCACTACACACATGATACGCTTTCAAAATCAATCGGCAAATCACGCAGCTATATCACAAACTCTTTAAGACTGCTTAATTTGCCTGATTTGGTTAAAAGCCTTATCGGCGAAGGCAAATTAAGTGCCGGTCATGCAAGAACTTTGGTCGGCGTGCAAGATGCCGAAAATTTGGCCCAAAAAATTATTTCAAAAGATTTGAGCGTTCGCCAAACAGAGGACTTGATTTTTAAATTAAAAGAAGGTAAAAAACCTAAAAAGACAAAATTCAAGCCCGCTGATTTGAAAGAAATCGAAGATTCGTTAAGCGCGCGCTATGCTGTGAAAACAGAGGTTTCTTACAACACCAAAGGCAAGGGAAAAATTGTTTTGAAATATAACAGTTTTGCCGAGCTTGAAGATTTATTGAACAAACTTGAAAGATAAAGGACTTAAAAAAAATGGCTATGACAATTTTGGAAAAGATGCTCGCAAACTGCAAAAAAGCAGGTTATGAGCCGACAGAAAACATCGAAAAAATCGCACGTGCAAAAAACATGATGTTCGGCGACAAAGAATGGAAACGCTGCCCTTGCGACGGACATAACGACAACCGTTATTGCATTTCCGAGCTTTGCAAAAGCGACATTGAACGCGACGGTGTTTGCCACTGCAGATGCTACAAGAAAACAGGCACAGACGCAAAATAAAAAAAAACACTGTATTTAAAAAGCATCAACCCGTGTCTCTTGAGAAAGAAACACGGGTTAACGTTTAAAGGGGCTCACCATCTAGACTTCCGGTGTCAGCACCTCGCCCGAAGCCATCAAAGTGCGGCAGGGTCTTGCGATACCGTCCTCTCCGACTTTCGGGAATTCGTGTTCGACTTGCCACAGGCGCGCGCCATCCGAACGATCGAAGAACGTCAGGATCAGGCTTTCCTCCCAGCCGCTTTCTTCCTTGAACACGAGACGGACGTTGTAGCGACCGGCGGAGATTTGAGCGAGTCTGTTTTCGAAGAAGGCATAGTCTTCTTCGATGCAAGAGACGCTCTCGACAGTCATCTCTTTTGTGACAGTCTCAAGATCGGCCGGCTTGATGCTCAGTTTCTTGCTGTTGTTGCAAGAAGTCAGCGCAACAATGGCGAGGACGACGATGGTGATGATGTTGGTGTACTTTTTCATGATGATATAAGTTATTTGTGAAACATATTTTCGATCTAAAACAAATCATTATGAAAAAGACATAAAGCCCCTTATAGATAATAGACATACATCTTCCATAATAATTTGTTATTAGGACTCTATTCTAGCATGATTTTAGGAAATGTTCAATGAAAATCGGGTGGGGCGCGTTCTAGTAGTTGACCATTAAAGTATAACTACCTAAATAAGTACCGGCTGTTTCATTACCGGTCATCGTCAATGTTCCGCCAACATTAATATATGTTTTGCCTTTGGCAACATTTGTGATTGAAGAAACGGCCGGCGAAGAAG
>JAEEGL016008487.1_pt1 | contig 27563 bp, 20 predicted proteins | sample 9134231 | NCBI WGS metagenome assembly JAEEGL01 (sample SAMN16246548, study PRJNA631951) | gut metagenome | biome: gut microbiome; feature: rumen; material: fiber-attached | host: Bos | place: Iran: Karaj | collected 2018-10
CTCCTAAAGAGATTTGTTGTTCTCCACATAAGGGAGAAGAGAGATTTCCAGATTTGAATTCTTGATTCTGATTTCGTCGATCAGCTGTTTCTCACTATCCTTAGTTAACAGTTCGACTTTATAGGAAAGTCTAAATAGACTACCCATACCTGTCGTTTTGATTTCAACCAACTCATAATGTTTTAAGTAGGTTTTTAAAATGGCATCAAAGGCTTCATTGTAATTGAGATCTTCAGGAATCGTGATCTTGAGAAGTTTTTCTTCTCCCACTGTCTTAAACTGGAAGACTTTCAGACTGGCAAGTAAGACATAAATGAAGGCTAAAGCAAGAGCGATAAGTAACGCGATAAGTCCATATCCTAGACCAGCGATTAAACCAAATGCGACACCACCAAATAATAAAAGCATTTCTTCTGCTCGGCCATTAGCACTTCTAAAACGGATCAGACCTAAAGCGACGGCCACTGTGGCAATTCGGATTGCACCAGTTTGAGTTCCATCAAGGAATAACGCCACCATAGAAATGACGCTCGTGACAATCATCGGCATCATCACCAGAGTGATGAAGTAACTCTTTGAGGCTCTTAACTTAAACGAGACAACATAGGTATAAAGCAAGCCTAAGACAAAAGAGATCAAAACCAGCAATAAGCAGATGACATATTTATCTAGGTCAGGTAATAAATTAAACAACGAATCCATATTCTAATTCTCCTTTCTTGGTCATTGATAGAAGTTGAACTTCTTTTTGTTGTAGTGTTCTTCTTTTGGATAATTCCTTTAAGTGAGCTCTTCCCACTTTCGAGAAACTCGTCTGATAGATTTTTCCTTGGCTCAATATGCTAGTTAGCCAGAGTGGAATGGCGTTTTGTACTTTGACTTCTAATATCGCTCCCCCTTCTTCAACAAGAGGAATCCCCTCCATAGAAGTATGAAGATTGAGCTTTGTCGTACGATATCTTGGATTTCTATCAATCGTGATTCTTAAGTCGCTATTATCCTGATAGAAGGCTTTGCGATCATAGATGATGAGATATTTTGCCTCTAAAGGGTAATGGGCCTTTAAAAACGCTTCTACTTCTCTATCGATTTGATTTTGTTTTGTCGTTTCACAAGTTGAGATGAAATTTAAAGCTTCCTTCTCACTAAGCGTGATTCTTCTTTTATAGACAATCCCTTCACACTTTCTTTTGACTTCCAAGAAGGTAGGCTTATCTTCATTTACCAAGCCGTATCCTCGTAAACGAATCTTTTCCTTGAATTTTGGTTTTTCAATCGACTTGGTGATCAATCTGAAGTCAGGAGTATCAAAGTAAAGTGAAGCAATTGTAGTTAAACCATACTGATCTAGTTTCATATAGGAAGCAATCTTCTCTTCAAAGAAGGCTAACTGGTCTTTGTTCAGATAGTATTTCAGCTCATATCGTTTCATGACCGAAATGATCTTTTCTTTTTCCATTTTGCTATCCTCCTTGGTAGTATCATAGTTTGCTAACCTTAAATGAAACTTAAATAGAGAAAAGAAAAAAGAGTCAACTCCAAGAGAGTCAACTCTTTAAACTGGGAACAAACGAATAAGCAACCATCAACACCTCAAAGTTCTCGAACGCTAGAATCTATTTTTGATAAAAGAAACCACTATGGATATCACGCTGATAACAAACGGAATGGCTGCAATCATAAGAATGCCTAAAACCATTTCCAATAAACCAGTGAGCATAAAGATGGTAATCAGGACAAACAGAATGACCAACAAACCTAACAGATAAATGTTAGTCATACCATTATGGCACCAATCAAACTGCTTAAAGAGCATAATCAAGCTGAAGAATCCGGCCAAGGCAAAAAGAACACAGGATAACAGAACAAACCATAGTTCTTGCAAATTGATAAATTCGTGATTATGAATAAAGGAAACTTCCTCCCCCGCATAAAAAAGACAACTACCAGAGACAAAGGTACCTAACAACCAGGAAATAATTCCGACAAATGCCAAAAAATAATATAGGCCTTCATGATCTAAGATTGCTTCAGTGGTGACAACGGCAATCAAGATGATTGATAAAGCTAAACAGATAGAACCGAACAACAAACCCCCATAATTCACATCCGCATTGAGCTCTAAACCAGAGTTCATCAACGAAGAAGATAAAACAATGATGGGAATCAATAACAAACCAGCAACAGCCGTGGCAATCAAACCAACCGATAAATCAGATGAATCTTCAGTAAACATAATTTTTCCCCCTAATCATAAGAATAATACCTAACGTTATCTTCAATATTCGTGAAAGATACTTCATAACCAAAGCCATATTTGTCATGTAGAGACTGTACTCTATCGCCAATCTCATTCTCTAAAATATCAACTGCATTTTCGACATTTTTCTTATATGATTTCACATCGGTTTCAGTTCTCAAGGTCACCGAACCTCGGGCCTTAAAAGAAACCTCAACACGGAAAGAATAATTCGTCAGCGTCTTAACATAGACATCATTAATCTCGATATAGACATTCTGAAGAAAAACCTGGACAGAAGAAATACTTTCAATCTCCTTAGTCAGATCATACCAGTCAAATGGATAATTTGGTTTAGGGGATGGAGAGGGTTTATTCTCTTTTGGTGTTGTTCTCGTGGTGGTGCTGGTGGTGTGATAACTACTAGAAGAACTAGAAGAATGATGAGTCTTCTTATTTTTGGTGAACTGATAAACAATCAGGTCATGTTTTTTGATCAAACTAAGAAGGTTATAAGCAAATATCAGATAACCAAGCAAGGCTAACACCACAAAGGTGATAGGCGGGGCTTGAAAAATCAACGAAGACTCGTCCACTTCATTGAAAACAAAAAACATCACACCTGAGGTTCCCAACTGAAAACCAAGAATCATAAAAATCACATGAATCCACTTAGACAATTTTGACATAACGTTAATCTCCTTTTGCAGTAAGTAGGTATCAGTTTGTTATATCTATTTTAACATATTAAGCCCCTGATGTGATACACTTGTAACCATCAATTTGCGGCATTCAACAAAGCACTCATCTATCAATTTCAAATAGATTATGTAATGCAAACTGATTATAGGAATTCAGGAAAAACAAAAAAAAGAACTACCTGAGTAGTTCCCAAATAACAGTACTGGTGCGGCCGACAGGACTTGAACCTGCACAGATTGCTCCATGGGATCCTAAGTCCCACGTGTCTACCAGTTTCACCACGGCCGCATGAAGTAGATTATATCACGAATAAATCTACTTTTCTTCAATATTTTCCTCTTTATTTGCATTTGGATCCTTATGAGGATACTTGCGGACGTAATTGCTGGCAATGGTCGTAAGAGCAACACCGGCAACCGAAACAAATAACATCAGGACAGAAGCAGCAAACATACCTCCAGCATAAGGAGGAACAACACCTTCTGGATCGACTAAAATCAAAGCATAAATGAACACGACGGTCGATAACAAAAACAAAACCGAAAGCGAGATGATATAAATCAAGCTTGCTTTTTTTGACATTCTGGCGATAGCAAACATCAATTTGACGACCAATCTTGTAATCATATTATCCTCACTTCTTGGCGCGCCCGATGGAACTCGAATCCATGGCCCCAGACTTCGGAGGTCTGTGCTCTAATCCAAACTGAGCTACGGGCGCAAATGGCGCTCCCAAAGGGATTTGAACCCTTGGCCTACCGCTTAGGAGGCGGTCGCTCTATCCGGGCTGAGCTACGGGAGCATAGTATGGATTATAGCACACATTTTCAATTAATTTTTCAGTTTCAAACATTTTTCCGTTTTCCAGAGCATATATTAGCAAAGGAGAATTCTGATTTTATGAAATTTAGTAAATTCTGTCTGTTGCTTTTCTCTCTTCCATTGTTCTTTTCTTGCTCGCATCAGAGTGTCAAAAAGTCTTTGCCGATCGACAATGATTACAACGACGTCATCCAAGGAAAACTCAATCTACATGACGATGACATTTCTCAATACGGCAAAAATGTTCTTCCCATCGGCTTTCATGGTTCTTACCCTGATAGCGGCATTTATGAAATCGGTGGTAAGGCTGGCGATGAATCAGGTAAGACTTGTCCGGCGTTTGATTTTTCTATCAGCAATCCAAATGGAACAGCCGTTTTAGTCACTTTGACTTTTGAAGAAGACCCCATGCAGTTTCCTTCAAGTGACCATACTCAGCTTTTAGGTTTTGAGGTTTCCTATCAGGAAAATAACCAGGAGATCTATATCAATGGTCTACAGGAAGTAAACCGTCTTTCTGAGATGTTTGAACCATCCATTCAAAATTATGAACTAGCCAAGAACATTCCTACGGGATTTAACTTCTTTATCTATCATCCTCAGAATGCCCTAGGCTTGAGCATCAAGATGTATCCGAATCGAAAACTCAATTATGTCCGGTTTCACTATGCCAAAAATCCTATCCATGTCACCAACGCTTCTATCTTCCTACAAAAAGGAAGTATCGATGACAGTGTCAATATGAAATATGATGGATCGGATGTTTCTCGTCTTGACTACACCAAGAAGCTAGGTAGTCATTATGAATTCAATCTCATCTCCCAATATGGGAAAGTCTATTCTAAGGATTACCTCTTATCCCAGTTTATCTACAAAGATGAATACGATAACACGAGTGAACATGTCACCACAATTGAAGATGAAGATGATTATTTCATTTTAGCGGACAAAGCGCCATTAGGAAGCAAATTTGATGTCAGAATCACCGCCAGAGATTCCTCTGATAATCTTTCTGATATTCTTCTTCATTTCACCATTGCCGATAAATGCCCTCCTTATATCGCCAAAAAGAAGAATGAGGATATCTCTATTTCCTATACGGTCAATCTAGATGAAGAGTTCATCAACACCTATTTCTTAGTTCGCGATAACTATGATGAACAAGTCTCTCTTAGCATCAAGGACATGAACAACCAGGATATCGATACTCATCAGACCGGCCTTATCAAAGCCAAGATCATCGCCATCGACTCTTTTGACAACAAGAAAGAATTTCCTTTCAGTTTAGAACGTTATGATGATCAAGCCCCGATGATCACCTGCTCACAGGAAGAACTCATTTTATCTCCTACCCAGGTGATAAAAAGTGAAACTCTTCTCTCTTTCTTTTCGGCCACAGATGAAATCGATGGAGACCTGGATGTCTCAATTGTAGAAAACACCTATTCGGAAAATAGCACCAAAGTAGGAAATTATATCTTTAAAGTCAACGTCAAGGATTCCAGCAACAACGAAGCAGAAAAGACTTTGAATATCTATGTCAAAGATGAAGAAGGCCCCATCTTTTTTGCTAAAGGCAGCTTTATGACCTTTGCTCAGGGAATGATTCCGGAAGAAAAAGAAATCATCGAATCATTGATTCGCCAGGAAGTAATCCCAGATAAAAACTATATCTCCTCTGAACTAGTCGCCGGTGAAGAAATCACCAATGATCTACAAATCGGTGAACATGAAGTCACCATGCAATACTTTGCCGATGATGATACTTTTGAGATGGTCGACCTTACCATCCAGGTCGTCGATTTAAAGGAGTTAGGGATTCAAGATATCACTCCTGAAGAAGAAAAAAGCTGGTGGGCAAAATTCTGTCAGTGGTGGATTGATCTATGGAATCTAATCGTCTCCTTCTTTCAGAGCTTTCTGGATTTTTGATTGCAAGAAAAGGGTAAATCATGTATGATTGTATATTGCGTGGGGCCATGGCGGAACTGGTAGACGCGCTAGATTCAGGTTCTAGTGAGCAATCATGAGGGTTCGAGTCCCTTTGGCCCCACCAGTATATTAGAATTGTCGTTGTCCAAAGTCACTTATCCGAAATTGGACAAAATAACTTATCCAGCATAAATCAGGCCTCTTCGGAGGTCTTTTCTTGTGCCTGCCTCCTTATTAGATAGTACAGTTCACTACTTTAATGGGGTAGAAGCAAAATGATTATGGCAAAAATCGCTAGTATTTATCGAAATGTTTTATCGGCTATCGGGATTAATAGTACAAACTTGCCTAAAACTCAGATAAATAAGAAAAGAAACATATTATTAACCATCATAAAGAGTGTCATCTAAATTAATCTCCAAATTGGTTTATAACGAAAACTCCTATATAAAGGTGTTGTCTTATTTAGAAATATCTATATTTTGATCTTCACTCAGTTTTTCATCAATCCACCCTTTGATATAGGTTCCTTCTGTTTCACTTAAGGAAATATATTTTATTTTCTCTACATCCACTTGTGGATAAACATGGAAAAAGAAAATTACTTCCATGCAATTGTGCTCCTGATGCAAGTAAAACGTGTAGCCACAATTTGGTGTTTTGGCACTACCGTTGCTATAAAAGATGAGGAAACAATAATAATATTCCATCTTGTCAAAAATGGATGCATCATATTGTGTCATAGGTTCTTTATCTAGGAGGGGGATTAAGTATTCCATTAAAGCACCCTCTTCATCCTTAGCTGAGTAGTTTGCTGTTTCGTTTGAGAATGAGGCATCAAAGCGATGATCTTTTCTTTCTTCGTAAACTTTCCTTGCATCTTGAGCATTTACATCAAAGAGCACCTCAGGATGTTCTTTTTCATAGTCAATAGGATATAGCCTCTCTTCGTGGCAAGAAGAAAGAAGAAATAGAAGGGAAAGGCAAAGGAATTTATGTTTCATATCAGTTGGCCTCCACTGTTTGATTGGAGATGTATTTCGTCCCTGAAGTATTCATTATACTGACGGAGGCATAATATTCCTCAGCCTTGTCAGCCGGTTTAATCTGATGATCATATGGTAGCCAGATGCCGGTAGTAGCAAGTGAAACTGCCAACATAAATTTTTCTATCATTGTTTTTTCCTTTCACTTGTAAATCAATAATGATTCTAAAACTAATGATAGAACGTTTCAATATTATTTCAAGAAAAGATACAGTAATGACTACTTTGTCGGATTTGAACCATGAAACATGCAGTCTTTTGTATTCATATAAGAGTTCGTGATTCTTTTTTGTCGTCTATTGGTGCAAATGTAGGATGGAATAATTCACCATTTCGCTGTTTTTTTGAAGGATTCTCGATTATTATTGCTTTTTTGGTAACTGAGAAGTTTTACTAAGAAAAAAATGGAGTTGAACTCCAAAAAAATCCACAGTATAATAATGTTGAACGGAGATGATGCTAGATGTCAGAAACAACATATAAAATTAAAAGGACAATTTATAAAGAAATTATTGATACCATCAATAATAAAGCTGTAACAGTTATTACAGGAGCCAGACAAGTTGGTAAGACAACAATATGTTCAAAATTAGAAGAAGAATTAGGATTTAATTATGTTTCTTTAGCAGATCCTATCGTTAAAAATGCGGCTAAAAGTGATCCTTCTGAATTTTTGTCATTAAATCCATTTCCATTAATAATTGATGAAATCCAAAAAGCTCCAGAATTGTTTGAATATTTAGAAGGAGTAGTTGATAAAGAAATTAAAAAAGGGAATAAAAAAGGATTATATGTTCTTACTGGATCACAGGCCTATAAATTAATGAAAGGTGTTACAGAATCAATGGCTGGAAGAATCGGGTTGATATCAATGTCTCCTTTATCATTAAGCGAAATAAACGAAAAAGAAGAAATCCCTTTTGAAGTTGATATACAAAGAAGTCTAAAACGCACCAAAGATTATATTATCGATACAAATCAAATGTATGAATATATTGTTAGAGGATTTTATCCCGAACTTTATGATAATGAAAAACTAAAAACTTCTGTATTTTATGCAGATTATGTTGAAACATATTTAGAAAGAGATGTTTCAGATTTTATTAATTTAAAAGACAAGCAAAAGTTTCTAAATCTAATGTCTGTTTTGGCATCCTTAACTGGACAAGAATTAATATATGATAATCTTGCAAAAATTATAGGAGTTGATGTTAAAACTATCCAAAGCTGGATAAGTGTTTTGATTGCAGGTAATATTATTTTTTTACTAAATCCATATAATGAAGAAAGTATGGTTAAGCAGGTAACAAAAAGGCCTAAAATATATTATGAAGATACTGGTTTAGCATGTTATTTGTCTAGAGTAACTAGTCCGGAAACATTAAAAGTTTCATATCTAAAAGGACATATGGTAGAAACATTTATTGTGAATGAGATTATTAAAAGTTATAAAAATAATAGAAAGGACAAAGAAACGTCATTCTATTATTTTAGAAATAATAAGCAAGATGAAATTGATTTAATAATAGTCAATGACGGAAAAATAACTTTAATAGAATGTAAGAGCGGTGAAGAATACAAAGCCTCAGATGTTTCTTCATTTGAAAAGTTATCAAATACTAAATTTAAAAAAACTAATAATGCAATTATCTGTACAACTAAAACTATTTATTCGATTTCAAATGGAGTATATGTGATACCATTTACAAGCATTTAAAGTAGAAAAAAAGAGTATAAAGATGGAAATTTGGGATGCATCCAAGAAGCATATGAATATATCTTATCTTTAAAGGAAGAAGCAAAAAGAAAAGGTAAAACTGTGTTTACTATCATTTCCTTAGATATCGCTCATCACTTTAAGAGATCGGATAGAATGGTTTCTATTTGTAAAGTTATGAGAAAAGTGATGAATCAAGGAGACGTCATAGTTCATACTCCACCAAAAGGTAACTCCACAACATTAGAAATAAGATATAAGTTATAAGAGATTTTGGTGCCCGGACATTTGCTTGAACAAGCCAAAGAAGTTCAGCTACAAAGATGATGAGCCATGATTTAGCCTACTTTTTTTACCAAAACTTGCAAAAAAAAGTAGACAAATAATCGTTTTATTATGACGCAGGAACGCCTCTCACTCTTTACCCTGTCTTCTATCTAGGATATAATGAAAGCAAGAATGCAAAAGGAGCTATTTCTTTATGGTAGAAAACAATGCTTTGTTGAAGCTGACCCATGGTATGTATGTTCTTACAACTAACGGGGCCGCATGTTTTGTCGACGCTGTCTGTCAAATCAGTTCAGGTGATAATCCATTAGTCTCCATCGCCGTCAACAAGAAGAACTTCACCAACGAAGTTCTTCATAACCAAGACCGTTATGCTTTATCCATCGTCGGAGAAAAAGACAATATGGATTTAGTCAAGAACTTCGGTTTCCAGTCCATGAGAGATCATGATAAGTTTGCTTCCTCACCAAATAAGGTGGAAATGATTCAGGGTGTTCCTGTCGTTAAGGATACCCTAGCCTATCTTGTGCTAGAAAAAGTAGATACGATTGAAAATGATACTCATACCTTATTTATCGGTAGAGTCATCGAAGCAAAACTTACTAAGCAAGATCGTCCTATGTCTTATAACTATTATCAGGAACATAAAGATGAATTGATGAAAGTTACCACTACTCAGGGTAAAACCGCCTGGGTTTGTACCATCTGTGGTTATGTCTATTATGGTGAGACCTTGCCAGAAGGTTTTACTTGCCCAGTTTGTGGAGTAGGTCCAGAGCTGTTTGAGAAAAAACAAGGCTAAAGAATCCAATTCTCTTTTTCACTTGGATACTAAGAATATATTTTCGGTTTCCTTTTCCATTTTGAATCAAACATTTGCAAACAAAAATAACACCTTTTAAGAATTGACAACAATTTCGTCTTTCGTTTGTTTACATTTGTTTTATAATTCAATTTTTTTAGTTAAATCTTATAACTCTAGTGTTATAATCTTTTTGTTTTTTAAACCAACAACACTATGGCACATGATTACTTCAAAGAATTTCTAATCGGAAACTATATTCTCATCTGTATTGCGATCATCATGGTTGCAAACTCTATCCAGAAATACAAAGAGAATAAGAGGAACAGTATTTACATCATACTGATTATGGCAGTGACGATGACACTGGCAATATCAGAAACTCTTTCCGATGTCTTGCAATACGAAGTAAAAACCGTCTTTGGTACCACCTTACTATCCTGTATCAATTACGTGCTTCGCCCGCTATGTATTTTCCTTTTCATCATGCTAAGTGGAGAAGAAACCAAAACAAAGAAATTCTATTTCCTTCTTGCTCCGATCATTCTTGATATCATCGTCTATATCTTACCTTTGATTCCAGGATGTGAAAGACTTGTCTTCTGCTTCAATGTCTCTCAAGAAGGTGACATCTACTTCAATCCTGCTAACACTCCATTAAGATATATGTCCCATATCATCTCTGCCGTCTATCTTATCTATCTGACTTATCGTTCCATTTCTTTCTTACGCCTCAAACATTTCAATCAGGCTGTCGCCATCTTGTTCTGTGATGCCTTAGTCATCGCCTCAGCCATGATTGAGACCTTCTGGAACGACAATGGAGACATCCATATTCTTAACCATACGATCGCTATTTCCGTCGTCTTCTATTATCTCTATCTATATACCGAAAAAGCCAAATACGATACCTTGACTGGTCTATTTGCTCGCTTCATGTACTATTCCGACCTGCATAAAATGGATAGGACCATCACCGGTGTTGTCCAACTTGATATGAACGGCTTGAAGTATTATAACGACACTTATGGACATGATGCTGGTGACTTAGCCTTGCGCACCATCTCTCAGATCATCTTAAGATGCTGTAGCAAAAACATGTACCCATATCGTCTTGGTGGAGATGAATTTATCATCCTTGTCGTCAATGAAAATAAAGAGAAAATCGATGCTCTCATCAATCAGATCAATGAAGAAATTGCTAAGACAGAATATCATTGTGCTCTCGGTTATGCCTATCGCAATAGCAAGATTCTCTCTGTCAAGGATTTAACCAGACTTGCCGAAGCCAAGATGTATCAGAACAAAAACGAATTCTATCAGAATCATCCTTGTTGCAAACGCCGCAAGATTGATAATCCGCTTTCACCAACCGACCATACACTTCAGTGACATATTGTCGCTGAAGTTTTTTCTTTTTTGCGGAGATTTTCTTTCTCTTAACTGTTCTATAGTTGCAAGGAAGATTTTTGGCTAAAAAATAACATGCATAGGCTAATCTTCCAAACCCTTATTCTTTTCCCGGATTGATACTCTTCCAGTCAATCCGTTTTTTTATCGGAAAAAAAAGCTATCTATACCAACAAGGTAGAGATAGCTATGCATTACAGATATTTCGTGATGGAGTTTACAGCAGAAGTGAATTTCTCATCAATGATATCATCATTCAAGGTAGACTGATTCAATAAGGATAAGAACATCTGACCAGCAACATCTCGACAAGTGGATGAACCACGGAATGTCTCGGTCTGGAACATCTCGGAAGGCATCTCTTTTAATTTATAGTACTGCTTCATATAGACATTGTAGGCTAAAGATCCTTTTTCTAGATTTGGAATATCGGGTTCAACGATTCCATAGTTGGAATTTCTGATACCGATATAACCAGAATACAAGGACCACTTAAGGGAGTTTTCCCTGTTGGTGACATATTTCCAGAAGAGGTAACTGGCTAAGGCTCTATTTTCATCCTGATGATCAAGGAAGGTAAACGGAGTACCTTGAGAGATTGCCATGTGCTTGCCATTTTTCGAGCGTGGGATAGAGGTGATACCAACATCAAAAGAATTACTAGATGGAACATTTGACATCACCGAAGCATTGGAAGTGATGGTAAACAGGGCTCGAGAATTTTTAAAAGCAGATTTGGCAAAGTTATAATGATTTTCGAGTTTCTCGCTATCAAAAAGAGAACATTCATAAGTGTCAGGCGTCAGTATAGAACCATCAGCAGCCGTCTGATAATGAGAGATATAACGATTGAGTTTCTTTATCTTTTCCTTGATGGAAGGATTATCAAATAGAATTTGTCCTTTACCCTCATCATCAACATCAGTATAACCATCACCATATTCGCTAGCTAACGTGACAAAAAGATTATCCGTCGACTTATAAGTTAGAATGGTCGCTTCTTGTTTCCCATGATCAGTAAGCCTATCGCCATAAATATACTTCAAGCCTGGAGCAAGATAATCAAAGAATTCTTCCCAGGTGATATCAGCAAGATAATCTTCCGTGACGGTAGTAGTCTTGTAGAGGTCTTTTAACTCATCGCTAAGAGTATTCCTATATTCAGTCAAATCGGCATTTAAAACAAGATTCTTGTTGTAATACATGAGTTCGGTAGACTTACAAAACGGCAAGGAATAAGTGCCTTCCTCGTTAAACTGTCTTCCCTCTTCCATGAATGGTTGAATGTAGTCTTCTTTATCTTCAGCAGAAATGCCATACAAAGGGTGATCTAAATAAGGCTGGACGTTTAGCACCTTTCCAAGTCTAAGATAGTTGACGACATGGTCAGGATAACACTGGATGACATCAGGAAAGTCATCCTTGAAGAATCCGACAATAGCCTGGCGCTGCAAGGAGTCATAATCCGTACCACCAGAAATATAAATCGGAACAACATTGACATTTGGTTCCACTTCTTTAAACGCGGAAACAAAGGATTCAAATAGTTGGGCATTTCCTTCTTTGATCATCGTCAAAACCTTGATGGTGGTCTCAGTTTTGACAAACCCATCACTGACTTGAACCTGGGCGCTTGATGTCTCTTGGCCATCATTAGCACTTCCACATCCAGGAAGAAGAAATAGACTTGCGATGATAATCTTTAAGAAATTGCTTTTCATATAAATTGATTATAGAAGATTAGTTTTGAAATTCCAATGTTATAAGACAAATGTCTAAAAGAATTTCTAAATTTGATTGAAGAAGATATTGTATTGGGCTACAATAAAGATTGAAATTCACCCATAGAAGATTATATATGAAAAGAAAACGTTTGAAAGATTTATCGATTCGTTTCAAGCTGTTATTAGCTTATCTTTTCCTTGTTCTCATTCCAACTCTGGCTTTGGGCATCTCGATGTCGGCAATCAACACCCAGAATGTCATCAACACCACCAAGAACAACATCAGCAATAATTCCAAGATTCTGGCAAATGGTATTGAAACCATCATCGAAAGTGAAAACTCTAACCTCACCTTGCTCATCAACGACTTTGGCTACAACCAGGTGTTATCCGATAACCTTCCTAAGTTGGCTGATGGGGATAAACAGGCGGAAGAAAATCTCCGCACTGCCATCTATGGTAGCAACGGCAATAGCGGTGATTCTATCTCAGGAACCATCGACTACTTCAAGACCAGTGACAACACCATCTACAACCTTCGTATCTATACTCCTTATGTCACCACCCAGACGTTTAATGTTCTTGACCCGATTGATGAGGAATTACAAGATATCTATCAATACTGCAAGACCCACACCGGAAGCAATCAGTGGCTATTCAACGGGGATAAAATTCTTGCTTATCGCGCCTTAGTCAGCTTTGGAGCAAGTAACGTTGAGGATATCGATGTCATCGGTATGCTCTGCATGGAAATCAAACCAGAATTTGTCGCTGCTCCTTTATCTTCTTCCTCCTTCCTCGATAATGGATATTACCTGGTCAATGATCAAGGATTAATCATCTCTCATAGAAAAATTGCTAACGAAACAATCGAAGAAGCCATCACCGAGAATCTGAAGACCTATAGTTCGAAAGAACACAAAGATGAAACCCTCTTTGTCTCTAACTGCTTCATCTGCAAAGAGACGTTATCTAACGATTGGGTCATCTTCTCCTATGTCGATTTTGAAACCATCAGTGGCAATGTCTGGACGAATAGAATCATTGCCTTCTCTATCACCATCATCTCCTTTATCTTCACCACCATCCTTGCCATCATCGCCTCGAAATATCTCACCGCCAAGATTGTCAACCTCAAAAAAGGTGCGGAAGCCATCTTCAACAACAACTACGACTATCTCATCAACGAAGACTCCAAAGATGAAATCGGTGCTGTGGCCTCCTCCTTCAACATGATGGCAGCCAAGGTCAAGAAGACCTTGCAAGATATGGTCGATACGCAAGATAACATCTCCGAATCCTTTGCCGAAATTCTTGAATCCAAATCCGGTCAGTCCGGTCATCATGTCAAACGTGTGGCTGAGTATTCAGCCATACTGGCAAGAGAACTTGGTTATTCTCCTCAGGAAGTTCATGATATCTCTATTGCCTCCATGCTTCATGATGTCGGTAAGATCATGATTCCAAATTCCATTTTAGACAAACCTGGCAAACTCACCGAAGAAGAATTTGCCATCATGAAACAACATGTCGTCTATGGTGAAGCCATCCTAAAAGGCGTTAAGGGTACCATCATGCAGATGGCAAGTACCATCGCCTCATGCCATCATGAAAGATGGGATGGTAAAGGCTATATCAAAGGCTTGAAAGGCGATGAGATTCCAGTTATCGCTCAACTTGTCTCTGTTGCCGATGTCTTTGATGCCTTAGTCTCACTTCGCTCTTATAAACCACCGTGGTCGTTTGAAAACGCGAAAGAAGAGATCATCCGCTGCAGCGGAAGCCAGTTCTCACCACGTATGGTCGAAGCCTTCAAGAAGACCTATGACCAGCTTGTGGAAGTCGCTAAAAAGTATCCAGATGGTCATCAGATTGACGAAACCGATCATTTCTAAGGAATGCGCATTGCCGCATTCCTTTTTCATTGAAAAAGTGCCTATAGGAAGGAGACAAAAAGAATTGTTTTACACATGTAAAACGGCATATTACATTTATGTTAATTTGTAATCTCAATTTTTATTGTTAACCAAGTTAACAATCGTAAATCCACCTTTAGGAAGTAAAATTAAATCTACTTGTGTCAAATATTAATATTCTGTAATAGGGGGATATTTCTTATGGAAGACTTAAACAAACTGCTGAATCAATTTGGTGATTTCTTTGTCGGAAACTGGTTCAGAATCGTCGCTGCCCTGATTGTCTTGATCATCGGTGGCATTCTGATTACCTTGCTTACCAAACTCTTGATGAAGATTATTTATGGCACCAAGATTGACAATGCTGCCGGCGGCTTTGTCGTCGCTTTACTCAGAGTCGTCTTATGGATTGCTTTGATCTTTGGTTGTGTATCGATTCTCGGCTTAGATTCCAACAGTTTCTTAGTCGCCTTCTCCTCGGTTGCCTTAGCCATCGGTTTAGCCTTGAAGGATTCCTTATCCAATATTGCTAACGGTATGGTTATCCTTGCTGAAAAGCCATTTAGAAAAGGCGATCATGTCGCCATTGGTTCTGTTGAAGGTATCATCAAGAGAATCACCATTCTGACTACGGAACTGACCACGTTTGATAATAAGAAGGTCATCTTACCCAACAACACTGTCGCCAGTGATAACATCACCAACTTCACCGCTAACCCAACCAGACGTATCGATTTCACCTTTGGTGTCGCCTATGGCAGTGATATCGATAAGGTTCAAAGCATTCTCGAGGAACTCATTGAGAACTATTCTTTAGCCTTGAAGATGCCAAAACCCTCTGTCTTCTTAGAAACCCAATCCGCTTCCAGTCTTGATTTCAAAGTCAGATTCTGGGTCAACACCGTCGATTACTGGACGGTATATGGACAGATGCAGGCTATGGTCTATAAAGCCTTTGTCAGCAACAACATTGAAATTCCATTCAACCAGCTCGATATCCACCTTGATACCAAAGGCAATACCGAACCTGTCGTCACGACCAAGAAAGGCAAATAATCATGAAAGCAAACAAGGTATTACTTTCCTTGGTAGCTTTTGGCTATTTATCCGGCTATCATGTCTATCAAGGCTTAAACAACGCTTCTCAAATCTCTTCTTTTGTTGACAAAGTCAAGGCGGGAGAAGAAGTCGATTATTCCATTCCGATCAGAAATAACGCCAATAAGAAATATTCTTCCAACATCCCCGATGAATTCTACTCCGAAGCGGATAACTATGGTCTGAACAATGACTCCAACAGTATCCCTGAGGTCAATTATGGTATCGATCTGATTTCCTCTGATGGCAATACCAATTATGCCAACTCTAGAGCCATCACCATCAATGAGAATGATACTCTGACATTCTATTTTGAAGCCGGTTACTCCAATTACAACAACGACCTTCCCTATAACTGGATTACCTTCAATACCACCAAAATGGATAAGGCAATCTCGGTGACCTGTTCTCAAGTCATCAACAACGTCACCTATTCCTTATTTGATTCTACCAATGGCAATGGTTCGCATGCTCTTATGGATCGCTATAGTGAGGTGGATGCCATCACCGATTATGCTTTTCCCTACACTTATGATGCCGAAAACGATAAGATGGTCATGCTCAATGACTATCATCTTCCCTATATTACTTTAAAGGGGAAAGCAATCGGTACCACTGTCCTCACACTTGGTCTAGAAAACGGAATTGTCACTACCAGTCTGGATATTGTCGTCAATGTCGTCTCCTCTTCGGATGCGGTGGATTTAAACCAGGCTTCTATCTATCAAGGAAACACTACCACCAATGTCGCCGATATCTCCCTTTTGAACAAGGGTGTCAATGATAACTACATCTACCTCTCCAAAGACTATTCTTCCAGTTACACCTTCAAGCCGACCATTGCCAACACGAACAGCAGCTTCTATTACGACATCAAGGCCCTCAATTCCTTACGCAGTTCCATCCGCTCTAGTAGCAATGGTAAAACCATCACGTTTTATGACACTGGCCTTTATCAGTTCCAGTTTAATCTCAACGCCTCTGTCCAGGTATATAATGGTACTTCCGGTGATGAGACAAACAATTATCACGTCGATGGAAGCTATCTATCCAAAACCGTCTACGTCTATATCTATGATAGCGATAATCTCCCTGGTTTAAACATCAACGATGCCGACATCAATTCCCAGACCTACTATAACAACACCTCCCTATCCTTCAGCGTAGATGAATTCTCCAATAGCGAACAATTTACGATTTCCTATCTTGTCGATGATGTTCCTGTTGATGGCAATATCCTTTATTCTCTTCCCGCTGGTGATCATAACGTAAGGGCCAGTATCGTCAATTCCTACTTTCCCGATGAAACATTGACCATCTTGGAAAACTTCACGATTTATGCCAGCGCCAATTACATCTATGGCGAATTTGCTATCGATGAGATACTCGAAGTCGTCAAAGGAAAAGCCATCACTATCCATGTTCCCGATCAATATACTTCCGAAGGCTTTGATAACTTTGCCTTCTCTGTCGAAGACACTTCCATTTTAAAAATCAACGCCGTCACGCCAACTAGCGTTCAGCTTCTTGCCTTAAAAGAAGGTAGCACCACCTTAAAAGGTACCTACCTCTCTGATGATACTGTGCTTGTCTTAACCGGTACCATCAATGTCTTACAAGAACCAGAAGTCCCCGCTGAATATACCCAGGTCAACTTCAATGAAGGTACCTCTGTTTCTCTTTTGTTAGACGATAAAGAAACAAAGACCTTGACTCTTCCATCTAGCATGAGCGATAAGGAGATCAGTTTCACTTGGTTTGTCGCCGATAGCGATATCTGTTCTCTTGTGGTCGATGCTTCTACCTATAAAGCCTATGTCACGCCATTAAGCGCTGGTGAAACCACCATCTTTGCTTATGGTATGGATTTAGATACTGGTGTGAACTATCTTGCCAAGATGAAACTCAACATCAAGTCTATAACCACCGAAGAAACTCCCGCCATATTAGAGACCATCCACTTCAACGAAGGGGAAAAGAATACCCTGCTTCTTTCTACTAAGCGCACTTCCACAATCACCATCCCAGAATCCTTGACCAAACTTGGTTTGAAGTTTTCTTGGGTATCTTTAAACGCTTCTATTGTCTCTTTGGAAACTTCTGCTGATAGTTATTCTGCTCTCCTTACAGGTAACAGCAAGGGTCAGACCGAAATCATCGCTACCGCGACCGATAGCAACAACAAGACCTACTTAGCCCAGATGAGTGTCGTCGTCTTAGAATCCGAGCCAAATCTAAGTATTGATGTCGTGGCTTCTAATTCCAATGGTACCGCCTCCTTAAACATCTACGATACCTTAAAGATTTCCTTAAACAAAAACGGCTTTGAATTCTCTAACGCCGTTTCCTATCAATGGTATTTAGATGATAATGCCATTACCGAGGCCTACTTAAATGCCAATGATGATAAATTAACCTCCCTCAACAACAAAACGACCTCCTTCTATCTGAAACGCTTATCCGCTGGTCTACATACCCTTTCTCTTCTTACGAGCGATATGGAGTATTCCTTAAACAACATCAAGACGGTTAAGGAAATCAACATCTCCAGTGTCACCAATCAGGAAAGAACCATCTCCTTTAATAAAGATAGTCTATTTTTGATCAAGGGTGGAGAAAACTACAACATCAAAGCTTTACTCGATGGTGTTGAAGATACTTCCTACACCTACAACTGGTCGATTAAGGATACTAGCGTCGCTTCTAGCTATATGGCTAGTGGTAACGCCTTATTGATTCAACCAAATGGTGCTGGTGATACTATCCTTACTGTTTATTGTGATATCGGCACTTATGAACCACATATCATCTCCGCCGAAATCGCTCTTCATATCGAAGAACTAGAATCTTTGACTCTAAGTCCAGAAAACGAATATCCAAAACCGGGTGAAGATGTCATCATGAACGTCTTAGTCAACGGTAAGAAGAACTGCCTTAACCTCAATCCTTCCATCGTGGTCAAATCTGGTGATACGATTGCCGAGTTTACCTATCAGGATGGTCAGATTATCGTTCCCGCCGCAATGTCTGGTAACCTCTATTACGCCTTAAGAGTAAACGACATGGAGAACAACTACACGCTTCTTGTCTCGAGTTTCAACTTCAAGCAGTTTGTCCTTGCTTCTCTTCCTTATTTAGCTCTAGCCTTAGTCATCGTTCTTGGCGTTTATTTCTTCTTTAAATCCAAAAACCCATTCAAGGCTGCCTTGCGCAAATCGAAAAACATGCTCACTTCCTTTGATGATGCCATCAAATCCAGTCAGAACGTGAATAACACGCCAAGCAAGACAAGAGCCTCTTATCGCTACCTTCTCCAGAAAGTCAGAATTCTTGACCATCAGATCACCTATAATCACGATGATGGTATCGATGATTTCAAAAAGCCTTTGGATTTGATTCATGAACTAGAAACCATTCTTGTTTCCCTAATTCAGTCCAAGAATGAGCATTCCTTCAAAAACGTTAAGACCATCCTTGTTTCCTTGAAGAACAACAAAGTCAAAACCATCGATGACATCATCAATGAAATTGTCATCAGCAACGAAAAATATCAGCAAAGCATCATCCAGAGCAACACTCTTTCTCCTCAGAAAAAGAAAATCATGAAGAAAAAGAACATGACCGAAGAAGAATATGATGCCTACTTGAGAAAAGCCGGTATCGGTTATGATGCTGAAGATATCGATATCACACCAGAGAATCCTAACGACTAAGTCTTAACATTTGCCTCACTTTTGCGCTCTTGATGTTTCAAGGGCGCATTTTTATTCGTTTTATGATGAAACTCTTTATTTTGTCTAGTATAATGTTTCTATATTTTAAAAAAGGAAGCAATTATGGATTATCAGAAATTACTAAAACAACTTACCTTGGAAGAAAAAGCTTCTTTTCTCGCCGGAAGTAAAAACATGGAAACCAAAGGTTTTCCTCATTTAAATATCAAACCACTTGTTCTCTCTGATGGCCCAAATGGCATCAGAAAAGAAAAACCACAGACAAATCTAGGTTCTAACATTTCTTCTACTTTACCCGCCACTTGTTTTCCAAGCGACAACACGCTTGCGATGACTTGGAATGCTCCTCTATTAGAAGAAATCGGTAAAGCCTTAGGACAAGAAGCAAGATATTATGATGTCAATGTCGTTCTTGGTCCTGCGATCAACATAGAGAGAAATCCACTCTGTGGAAGAAATTTTGAATATTATTCAGAAGACCCGCTTCTTGCCGGTGCATTATCAAGCAAGGTAGTAGATGGTATTCAAAGTGAAAACGTCTTTGCCTGTGTGAAACATTTCTGTTGCAACAACAATGAGAAATGGCGTTTTGTCGGCGATTCTTTGGTCGATGAGAGAGCCTTAAATGAAATCTATCTCAAACCGTTTGAAATTGTCGTCAAGAATTCTGCCCCGGGCATGATTATGACTGCCTATAACAAGGTAAACGGGACTTTCATGTCACAAAATAAAGACCTTCTTGAGCACACCTTAAGAGAAAAGTGGAACTATCAAGGTGCTTTAGTTTCTGACTGGGGTGGTGTTGTTAACCGTGCTGATGCACTTGATGCCACTCTTGATTTAGAAATGCCAGGCATGGTTAAGTACAATATCGATTCTATGATTGATGCTGTTAACAATAAGACTATAGAAGAAAGTAAATTAGATCAGTCCTGTCTTCGTCTTTTAAAGATGATTGATAAGACGAAAGATAATACCAAACCCGATGAGGACATCTTTAAGAAGAATTCTTTGTTAGCTCTTGAAGCCAGCATTCAGGGTGCGGTCTTATTGAAGAATTATGAAAACCTTCTTCCGCTCAACAATTTGGAATTTCCTCTCTTTGTCGGTGATTTATTCATGCATATGAGATACCAGGGTTCTGGTTCTAGCATGCTTAATCCTTATGATCTATGTTCTCTTAAGGATGCCTTTAATAGACATAACATGCCCTATGAATATGCTAGAGGCTATGATATTGAAACGGAAAAGGTCAATCGCCAACTAGAAAAATATGCGTTAGATAAAGCAGCAGGATGCTCTATCATCGTCTTTTTTGCTGGACAGAATGATGAAATGGAATCGGAAGGATATGATAGAGATAGCATGCATCTACCAGAAAACCAGCTTTCCTTACTCAATAAACTTCTACTTCTTGGTAAAAAGGTTGTCGTGGTTTTATTTGGTGGAGCCCCTATCAGTCTTCCTTTCTTAAACAACATCGATTCTCTTTTATATATGGGTCTTCCTGGTCAACAAGTAGGTGAGGCTGTTTACCATCTTTTATATGGTCTATCTAGTCCTAGTGGAAGACTAGCTCAGACTTGGCCAGTCAGTTATCTTGATGTTCCTTTTGGGGGAGAATTTACTACTACACCACAAGAACGATATAAAGAATCCATCTTTGTTGGTTATCGCTATTATGAGACCATGAAGGTCGATGTCTGTTTTCCGTTTGGATATGGTCTTTCTTATGGAAGAGTGGAATATGATCATTTCCAGGTAGAGAAAAAAGAACACTCTCTTCTCATCAAGGTTGACTTAACCAACAAGAGTGAAATAGACCAAAAGGAAGTCGTGGAGATATTTGCTTCCATCAACAAATCCAAACTCACTAGACCTAGCAAGGTCTTAGTCGGTTTTACCAAAGTAGATTTAGCTAAGAATGAAAGTAAACATGTCGAATTTGAAATTCCTGATTCGACACTCGAAGTCTATTACAAGAAAGAACATCGCTTTGTGTTAGAAACAGGCAGTTATACCTTCTATCTATCCAAGAATGTAACTGAGGTCATCGATACGGATATTGTAGAAATCCAAGGTGAAACACTCAAGAAAGAAGAAGATACCTATCTTCTGAAAAATGGATTCAATTCCAGAACCGATGAAGAATTTGATGCTTTCTTAGGTTACCCTGTTGAGAAATATACTGCCGCTAGCAAAAAGAAATATACCCTTGAGACACCACTGATTGAAATGAAATCCTTCTGGGGAAAGAAATTTTGTTCGATCGCTTCTAATATTGGTAAGAAACAACACGACAAAGCCAAAAAAATGCCCTACTCCCAAGAACGAGAAAGAGAGATGAAGGCCGGAACCTTCATCTACAAGATGATGCCATATAACTGTCTTAGAAGCATGTGCAATTCCTCTGGTGGTGCTTTGACTCATGAGATGGCTTTATCCATCTTAGATATCTGCAACGGCAAACTCACCAAGGGTTTAAGCAAGATCAGAAAAGAAATCAAAAGGCTGAAAAAAGAAGGTCAGATTTAATCTTTTTCCATTTAAAATTAAAAATAATTTTATATCAATTCTCTCGATAATTACGGGCTTTTTCAAAATCATAAAAATATTTTTAGCACTTTCACTTGCAAAGTGCTAATTTTCATGTATAATATACTCGTTAGCACTTGATAGATGAGAGTGCTAAATTAAGAAAACAATAAATCAATGGAGGATATTCAATATGGAAAATTATGAAGAATTAAGAGAAGCTTGCAACGCTTATGCCGATCCGTTATTCAATTTGTTTGGTCAGGTCTTTACCGGTGATAGTTTTGTCCCTGGCATGAGAGCCGATATCTTGAAAGGTGAAAAAGAAAACAAGATCATCGCTGAAGTTCCAGGTGTCAAGAAAGAAGATATCAAGCTCACTTTAGATAAAGGCGTCTTGACGATTTCCTATGAAGTCAAAGAAAGAGAATTAGAAGGCTTTAAGAAGACCTATTCTGAAATCAGTTCTGGTAAAAGAATGAGATCCTTTACCTTAGGTGCTGATGTCAAGAAGGAAAACATCTCCGCCGCCTTAGAAAATGGCTTACTTACCATCACTGTTGCTAAGCCAGTTGTCGACGAACATGAAAAACTCATCGACATTCTCTAATCCCGAATAAGACAGTTTTTTCTCCTTTTATAAGCAATAACCGCTAGGTTTCTCCTCCTAGCGGTTATTTTTTAGTTTAGTATGAATTGATCGATCATCAAACCTGACTTCAGATTGCTTAGAACGATCTGATTCAAGCCTTGCTCAAGATTAATTTCTCCTATCACGACTTTGGCATAGCGGGAGACACGAATAGTAGACTTCAATTCTACATCATTGATGCTGATTAGGGATGTGTTATTTCTCAAAGTAAAGAAAGAAGAAAGATCTGTATCATTTCCGATATAAGAAAAGACCATCTCAAGGTTCACTTTTCTTTTTTCTAGAGCAAATAAATCCAACGTTAAGGTGGAATTGTTGATGTTGTTACTGACTACTTTCTGATGGGAGGCTTTTTGATTCATCTCGACATAATTACCTTTATCAAGAATGCCATCTTCAGCTTCCAATTGGCTACTACCATCATGGAATAAATCAAGATAATCAAGATTATAGTTACCGGTAAAGGAGAACAATCCTAAAGTATTCTTACCAATAGAGAGATGTATTTTTCCTAAATAGAGGTTGGTGTAATTTGAAAAGCCACCGGTGTTAGTAATCTCATACATCGAAGTATCGATTTCCTCTTCGTTCAAGGATAGTCCGAAGACACTGTCGCTAGCCTGGCTATGTCCGATATAGGATAGATTGATAAAGAGATGAACCTCATCTTCTACTAAAGATGTAATTTCAAATTCAACATAGGAATCAATCGTGATGTTGCTGACGACATAATACGAGGAAGCCTTGTTATTAGAAGTAATCTGCCCACCGTGAGTTAAATCAGCCTTCTCAGCTTCATATCTTTCCTGGTGTCTACTTGGAGAATGAGAGATATCCTGATTCAGAATGAAGCTATCAAAATAGAATGAACCATTGATATCTCTTAACGTAAGGGTGTTTTCTCCCTGTAAGAGAGATAGTTTACCAAGCGTGAATTCCTGATAACTGCTAGTTAAAGCGTCATCTTTAAAATCAACAAGATTGTTATTTAAATAGATTTCAAAATCAGGTTGCATGTTTTCTCTTGCTAATCGAAGAATGATACCAGCCTGAGTTTCTTTGGCTGTAGATGAATCGATATAGAAGGTAAGACTATCATAAGGATTAGAAAAGAAAGCGGAATGTTTTTCTCTTGCTTGTTCATCTGAAACGATGACAGGACCATTTAACTGACTGAGATAAGAAGAATAATACTGGCGCGATTCGCACTCTTCATAAACCACTTTTCTTGGACCGATAGGAGAAGAAGAAACATTGCTAGTATTGCTTCTTAAGGCAACATAATCAATCATTAGATAATCGCCAAGACTAGAAAAGACGAGTGTATTCTTACCAGGGAAGAGATGAATCGGAACCAAATCGTTTTCCTTAAAGTCATAATGATTGAAATTAGCCTGAATCACCCTCTGACCTAAATCGATTGCAGCATCATTAAACGAAAAGCCAAACAAAGAGGAAGCATCCACACTTCTACCACTTTCTGAAACATAACTGCAAGATAAAGATACCATCGCCATCACGCTGCTAGAAGAATCCACCTCAAGCGTGATTGTTTCTCCTTTGATGAAATGTCCTAAGGCTTCTTTATTTGAAGCATAGATATTTCCTTCAATTCGAATTTGACTAGAAAGGACCATCTCTTCTGCTTCATATAACTGTGGGCCTTCATTTTCATCAAACTTCTTGCTGATGGAACAATCCTTATATTGCTCATAAGAAAAAGTAGGATAGTTATTACTACTATGACTTCTTAATATCGCAAAGACGGTGATAAGACTAGCCGAAATCATGGCAAAAAGGGTAGCGATCAGAGTAAAAAGGGCATACGCATTTCTTTTCTTATTCATGTTTCACTTCCTTCTTGGGCAATAAGATATCCACCTGGAACATATCATCAGCAATCAACACATCAAACTGACCGTTATATTTTGAAACGATATTCTTCATGGATTTGATACCAAAGCCATGATTGATATTGTCTTTCTTGCTGGTGCTTAGTTCATCTTGCTTACCTCTTTTATCTCCGAGGTAAGAGTTTTCCGAATGGATATGAACCATTTCATCAAACGCTTTGATGGTCAAGGAGATAAATCTAGACTCTTCTGGAATGGTCTCCTCATACTCCAAAGCGTTATCTAGCATATTGGTAAAAAGAGAATACATATCAATTTCATCAACAAAGTCTAAACCTCTTCCGTCTGCCATGGTCGTCAGTTCAACCTGATTGTTCTGACAGCGCAAGGAAAAAGAAGAAAGAATGACATCTAAAGCCTCATTCCCTGTCTTGACGACAGAGTCATAGATGTGGATGGAATCTTCTAACTGGTGCATCATCTTATCGGTGAGATTACCCTGTTGACGATAATCCTGAATCTGATGACGAAGATCATGACACTTGATGTTGATGATGTCGATGGATTCTTTTTGCATTTCATAGTGCTTCTTGTCTTCATTCCAAAGCTGCTTGACGACCATCAGTTCGACATCATTCTGTCCTTGTCTGACTAAGGAATAGAAGATAAATAGCATCATCAGGATATAGAAGAACTGGGTTAGGGACAACAAGAAGAGATAAGCGTAATTGGTATAGGTCAAAAACTGTTGCAAGGTCAGTTCTAACACATTGATCAAAACCAGAATCACCAGAAAGAGAATACTAAATTTGTTGGCGTATTGTTCTTGTCTACCAGCATAAGTTCTCGTAAAGATAAAATAGACCAAGGTAAAAGCAGTGAAGGCAAAAAAGATTTCAATCACAAGTAGAATAAATCCGTTGATGGCCTCGCCAGTCAAGGATAAGGCGTCGATAAACATATTGGTGGGAACCAAAGACATATATCTTCCCAGTACAGCGATGGTCAAAGAGAAAAACACTGCTCTCCAGGATAAAGAGAAAAAGGAGTGGATGATTAAGGGCATAAAGGCGATGATAACAAAGTCAAAGATAATGGGAACATAGGGAGCAAAATTATCATCAGCAAAACAATAAATGAAGCTAAAACAAGTCAATAACAAAACGATAGAAAGACCATAAGCAATTATGTTACGCAAAAAAGCAACTCGAATATCATTCTTTTGAGTTGCTAGTATCGTGAAAACGATGATTTCCACTAATGCGATAGTCAGTTTCAGTACGTTTTGAACAATGATCATTTATAATCCCAAATAGTGATTGAAACGGCTGAGGAACTCTTTTTTCTTGGCGTGAGAAATGGAAATCGGGATCTTTTCATCCGTCATGTAGATGGTATCTTTATCCGTCGATACGATGTACTTAAAATGCACGATGACCGAGTGGGAACAACGGCAGAAGCTATCCTGGGGAAGCATCTCCTCGGTGGACTTGATGGTGCCCCAGACCTCAATTTCACCCTGATTGGTATGATATATTAGCAAATGATCCTTAATTTCGATATACTGAATGCTAGAGAGATAAATCTTGGTCATGCCACCCGTCGTCTTTAAGACGATAGCCTGTTCCTGAACCTGATTGATGATTCTTAATGTCTTCTTCATCAAGGAAGAAAGACGAGCATACTTGATCGGCTTAAGGACATAATCGATAGCATCGACCGAATATCCCTGGATCGCGTATTGAGCCATATTGGTGACGAAAATCAAAGAAACGTTTTCATCTAAGGAACGAAGTTTTTTGGCCACTTCAATGCCGTTCATATGTGGCATTTCGATATCCATGAAGATCAAATCAAAATCGACATGTTCATCTAGGAATGATAATCCCTCTCGATATTCACTGATATCAAAAGAGATATCGTTCTCCTTAGAAAAACGAGAAAGGCAATCTTTCAAAGACTGGCTGGCTAATTCCTCATCCTCAACAATGGCAATCTTGATTTTCTTCATCTTGGTTGATTCTTGATCCTTTATTTTTCGATGATAACATTGCAAATGGAGAGTGTCAACGAGATAATTACGAAAAAATTTTGTGGATTTACGAATAAAAAATTTTTTTATGAAATAAACGTTTTAACCTTGTGTTAGCGCTTTCGATAGGTGTGAAATGACAAAATTAAGAAAGACGTCGGTTCTTCTGTTATCGTTCCTTCTTTGCTCTTGTCATGATCAAGACTATGTTTTGTCGACCCCCTCTGAAGAATTGGTCGATAAGAAAGTCAGCCTACTTGAAATCGCCACCCTTCCTAGAAAGACAAGCTACTATGAGGGCGAGTATTTTAACCGTTCTGGTTTAAAGCTCTTAGCTACTTTTGAAGATGGGACTACCTACCAGCCTTTAAATACGGAGATCACAATCTCGCCTCAGGAATGCCTGACTCTAGAGACGAATTATGTTCTTGCCAGTTATCTAAACGCCAGTGTGGAAATCCCGATCGAAGTAAATCAACTCGAGCTAGAAAGTCTAAGCGTGTTATCACTACCTTACACCACCACCTATGCCATCGGTGGGAATTTTGCTTTTCAGGGTCTTGTCATCAAAGGAAAGGTCAAAGACGGAGATGAAAAAGAGATCTCACTTGATGAAGTCTCTTTTTCCATTGAAGGAAATGCAGTCCATGATCAGGATGAGATTTCTCTTTCTGCCGGCGCTTACAAGGTCGTGATTGATGCCTATCATCAACAAGCCAGTTTCGACATTCAGATTGTCAACGGCTACAAGATAGAAGCGGAAAATATTCTTTTCACTTCTACCACCAGTAAAAACGACTACGTTCGCATCCGCAATGAAGAAGATGAAGCCTACATCACCCAGAACAACAGCACTGGCCATATTCGTCCCATTGCTGATGAGACTGCCTTATTAGCTTCAGGTGGCTCATATCTTGGAGATATCTTAAGCGGAAACATCATTGATTTTTATTTCTATTCCGCAATCCAGGAAACAGCAGAAATCGCCATTCGTGCTTCCTCTTGCTACATGACCTTTGGGGATGGTTGGACTCCTAAGATGATGTCGGACGAACAAGTCA
>JAEEGL017020257.1_pt1 | contig 27562 bp, 7 predicted proteins | sample 9134231 | NCBI WGS metagenome assembly JAEEGL01 (sample SAMN16246548, study PRJNA631951) | gut metagenome | biome: gut microbiome; feature: rumen; material: fiber-attached | host: Bos | place: Iran: Karaj | collected 2018-10
ATTTGGTGAGTTAGTTTCAAGCGAAATGTTAGAAAGCTTTGGATAAGTGCTGTCCAGAACAACCTCAAATGGATCTTCGTGGCGTTCTACTCCGGCTCCATTAGACCCCTTAAGGCGGATTTTTCCTGTGGTGGCAGAAGAAATTGTATAAGTAATAGACCATTTGTCGTCTGCACCAGGGCTTGTGGTTGTAATAGGAGTTTCAGTTTCGTTACCCTGAGCATCTTTTACAACCTTTACCAGAGAAAGAGTATTAACCTGGCTTTGAGGGTCTTTATAAGTTCCTTTTATTGTAAGGCTTGTTCCATCCTTTACATATATTTTGGAAGTATCAATAGGCTTTTCTGCAAGAGAACCTACTTTGTATGTATCTACGGAAAGCTCCGGAGCCGAAGTATCAATCTTTACATTTACATAAGAGCTTGCAGGAGTTCCATTTGCAGAGCTTGCATCGTAATAAACTATATTTGCGGCTTTATCTCTGGCTCTAATATAAAGAGAGTTTGTATCGCCTTCGCCATTGAATACAGCAGAACCGGTATAATGACTTGTATCGCTGTCGTAAGAAAGGGCTGTCCATATTGTTCCATTCGTTGAATATTCAACAGCATCAAGTCCTGTTCCGCCAGCATTATCCTGAGCTGTTACTTCAAGGGCCAGGGTCTTGGAGTTATACCACTTGGCTGCATCATAAGGGCTGCCAGTCACTTTTACCTGACTAATATCTGGAGAAACAAGGTCTACAGTAACTGTCTTGCTGGCTTCGTTTTCGTTAGACTTACTGTTTTTGTCTGTAACCTTATAAATAATTTTATAAAGTCCGGAGGTGGTAATTGATGGAGAAACGGTAAAGGAGTCGCTTATTTCAGGACTTTCGTTAGCCAGAGCAGACATTCCAGGACTGTCTTTTGTAAAGGTTTTTGTAAATGCAGAAATTTCGTTTCCTGCAGAATCCTTTACAATTCTCATTAAGGTAAATGGAACCTGATCTGACTGAATCTTTACAGTTGGAGTAATTGTTGAAGAGCCGTTAAAGATAGTAGTTGGAAGGCTTATTTCATTAATTACCGGAGCCGAAGCTGTAACTCTAATATAAAATTCTTTTGTGATTGTCTTTTGCTCTGCACCAGTATTTGTATCTTTTGTGGTAATCTGTACAAAATAGGTTCCGGGAACCTCAGGCATTGTAACATCTACCTGATAGTCTGTTGTGCCATTAAGGTTATCAATTGAAACTTCTCTAGGCTGGTTATCAGTTACAGAAGCTTTTCTGATTGAGTAATTAACCGAAGCAAGACCGTCATCATCAATGAGCTTGTAGGCAACAGTCTGATTTGCTGAATAAACATTCATAGAAGTGTTATCCAGACTCTGAGCCTGTTCCTGATTCATGTTAAAGGTTGAATTGGCAGCATTCTTTGGTAAAATTACAGGTATATCTGTAGACTGCTTTACATAATAAGTTTCCCGGGCAGTAGTTTTATTTCCTGCAAGGTCATAGGCTGTAACCCGAATTAAAAGAGGGCCTTCATCAAAGGCAGTTGTATCTACAGGGTCTGTTGAACCAAAGGTTGGAGAAGCTATTGTAAGCTTTACCTCATTATTCTGAATAAAATCTATTACAGGCTTTCTGGCATCTGTTTCGTCAAGACCAACGGCACCGGAAATAATTGTTACAGGTAAGGTTACATTTTTTCCGTTGAGATATCTTTTTGAAACTTCCCTGCCCTCTATGGTTTCGCTTTCTACACTGCCATCTTCTAAGAGAGCTCCATTCTGGTCGTAATGATTGTAGGCAGTAGGCTCCAGACGAGACAAGGTTACCTTTGGACCGTCTACCTGGTACATGAGGGTCTTTTTTACAGGGCTTGCATCCTGGGTCTGATTTGCATAGAAAACAATACTGTGCTGGGCACTCTTTTCAGGCTCTGAAAATTCAGAAACTTCTATCTGGGTTTCAAAAGCGTATTCACCCTTGTTTTCTGTTGCAGAGACGGTAAGAGACTTTCTGGCTTTACCGTCAAGAGAGTATTCTACAGTCGGAATGCCGTCTTCTACACTGACACTTCCTTTAAATTTGAGGACTGTAAGCTGACTTGTGTCTGCAGGATTATAGCGAGGTACATAAAGCATGGAATCGGCACTAAGTTCACCGGAGTTAATGCTTGTATTTACATCAAGAATTGGAGCGGCACCATTTGGAGTAAGTCTGAAACCAAAGAACTTGCCGTCTTCGGCCACAGCTTCGTTATTCATGCTGTCGCAGCCTTCAATGGCTATCATATATGCTTCTCCAACAGTAAGGAGAACATCGTTTCCGTTTTTATCTTTACAGGCATCCTTCATGATTTTTGTAGTAAAGGTATAGCCTGTTCCGTTCTTTTCGTATGGAGGGTCAGAAGGATTTGGATAGATGCGGTTTTCGGGCTTGTCATCCACACTTCCGTCGGCTTTTACAGGAAGAAGGTATACTCTGAGAGAGTCTTTGTTTAAAGGAATGGCATCAAGACCTACATCAACCTTAAGGGTAATATTGCTTTCGTTGGAAAGGTCATTGGCCGGATTAGTAAAATTGCTGGCAAGAACCTTTCCATCCTGGCCTTTTAAAAGTCCTTCGCGGCCTACTATCTTATATTCCGGATTGTTGGCAGGGTTAAGCTGGAATTTTCCGGCTTTTACCTGATAATTTATTAAAATTTCAGGAATATTGCCGGCAGCAGCAGCCCGGGAAGCACTTTCGTCTCTAAAAGAACCATTTAAAATGCTGTAAATGTTGGTTACCTTAAAATCTGCAAGTACATCGGCATAAATATCATCATAAAGATAGTAGGTGTCTGTTGCATTACCAAGATCGTCATCTTCTTTAGCCTGATCAGGGCTTACAGGATAGCGCTTTGCGTCATCATAAGCGGTAATTGTATAATAAACAGGAGGCTTTTTGCCTTCTTTTTGTGTAGAACCATAGATTTTTGCATAATCGTTGAGAATATTTTCCTGGAATTTGGCAACATCCAGAGAAACTGTTGGAGGAACGTTAGTTAAAACAAGAGGTTCTGTCAAAAGCTTAATATGGCAGTCCGGGTCTGAATAGAAATTTACAGCAATTCTATTAATATTGTTGTCATCTGCTGCCTGACCTGTTAAAGTAAGGGTTTGTCCAAAAAGGTCAGAAATTGTATCTGTTGCTTTTGTAGAAGGACGCTGCAAAACAACTACCGGAGGTGTGTTATCTATTGTAAAGGTAGTATTCTGAACAGTGGTTCTACCGGCAAAGTCCTTTATTGTAATGGAAGCAAGGTATGTTCCGTCGGAAATGAGCTTTTCGGAAGTGGAATCCAGTACATCTACAGGAATAGACCATATTCCGGCTCCTTTTACCAGGTCATCGGCTGTAAGGATAAAGTCGGTAAGCTTTATATCCTTGCCTTTTTTGTCCGGGCGGGAAAGTACGGCAGTTACGCTTTTGATGGTACCATCGTCTTTGTAAGTACCTGCAATGGCAAAATTATCGCGGATAACTGCATCTACAGGCGGATTATCTATAACAATTGTTGGCGGTTGTGTATCTACAGCAGCTCCAAGACCAATTTCGCAGGAAGAAAAAGTTAAAATTGCAGCAAATGAAAACAAAGCGAAAATGCCTGTAAAGGTCTTAAAAATACTCTTAACTCTTTTCATATCTACACCTCCAGACATAAAAATGCCTTTCCTCATCTATTGATTATCGTCAACAGACTAGGAAATCTTGACCATGCGTTGTCTGTACTAAGTCTAAGTTTTACCTTTTTTTCTTGATTTTAATAGAAGAAACTTTTAAAAAGATTGTATTTTTACATAAAAAAGGCCTTGGAAGCGCATAAATTCAGTGCATTCTCCCAAAGCCCCTTATAGAATATAAGTTATAATTTGTTAAAAAGCAAGTTTTTTTCTATAATAATGTGTTATTTATTGAAGATATCAAAATAACCTGCAACGAATACTACCAGAATGATAATCGGTGCAATAAAGCGGAGGTAGAATTTAACAACCTTGTTCTTAGGGAATTTAATTCCGTCTCCGGCATCTGCTTCGGCAGTAAAGCCATCCCAGCCCCAGCCCTTCTTGATTGTACAGAAGAGGAGGAAGAGCATAGATCCAAGTGGAAGTAAGTTCTGGCTTACGATAAAGTCTTCCAGAGCGTCGATTGAGCCGATGTGGGCACCAAAATGAACTCCGGACCATACATTCATACCAAGGGCAGCAGGGGTTGCAAGAATAAGCATTGCAACAAAGTTGATAAGTACAGACTTTGTGCGGCTCCAGCCAAACTTGTCCATTGGGAAGGCTACAATATTTTCGAATACGGCAATTACTGTAGAAAGGGCTGCAAAAGACATAAAGAGGAAGAAGAAGGCTCCAACAATGCGTCCTGCAACCGGTCCCATTGAGTTGAATACATTTGGCAATGACATAAAGGCAAGACCTGCACCTGAGTCGGCCTGAACACCAAAAGCGGTACAAGCCGGGAAGATGATTAATCCGGCACAGATTGCTACAAAAGTATCAAGTCCGATTACGCGGAGAGATTCACCTGTGAGTGAGTGGTCTTTACCAATGTAAGAACCAAAAATTTCCATAGAACCAATACCAAGTGACAGAGTAAAGAAGGCCTGTCCCATAGCGGCATAGATTGTATCCCAAAGTCCGTGTTCGCCGCTTACCAGAGCCTTGAAGTTTGGCTTAAGATAGAAGGCATAACCTGCTCCAGCTCCAGGAAGGAAGGCAACATAAATTGCAAGACCAATCATAATTACCAAAAGGGCGCTCATCATTATTTTTGTAATGCGTTCAACACCCTTCTGAAGACCAAGAATACAGGTTCCAAAACCGATTATGATTACTACAACCATCCAGATTAAGAGGGTTGAAGGACTTCCAACTGTTTCGTTTACAAAAACATTTACAATTTCGTCTCCGCCAAGGCCTGTAAACTTTCCGCCAATCATCTGGAAGAAATATTTAAGGAACCAGCCAGAAACTACTGTGTAGAACATCATCAAAAGGTAGTTTCCTGCTACTGCAAAGCCCGAATACCAGTGCCATTTTGTACCTTCCGGCTCAAGCTCTTTAAAGGCAGCAGCCATACTTTTGCGTGAAGCGCGTCCAACTGCAAATTCACAAACCATTACAGGTAATCCCAGAATTACAAGGAAAACCAGATAAATTAAAACAAAAGCGGCTCCACCATATTTACCTGTGATGTAAGGAAAACGCCATACATTTCCCAAGCCGATTGCACAACCTGCAGACAAGAGCAAAAAGCCAAGTCTGCTTCCCAGAGTTTCTCTCTGTTTTTCTTCAGCCATTTTTTTCTCCTTTTAGCATGACTTTTAAGATGTCAATGTTTTTGACTGTAATAATTTTATTTTATAACAGTTTGATTTATATGGCAAGTTTTTGTAAATTTCTTCTCCTTTTAAGAAAGAGGACTGTGCCCAAAGCAAGCAGAAGCAAAGTTATGGCTCCAAGGGCAAGGGCATACCAAGGCATTTTAATAGAAGAAAGTTCTTCTACACAAGCTGGATCTGCTACAACTGACTGAGTTTCTGCTGTAAGGGCCGGGGTAAGCTCTGTCTCATCGGCTGTAAGTTCTGCGGTCATTTCTGCGGAAACTTTTGGGGTAACCTGTGGGGTAGCTTCTGCGACGCCCTTTGTTGAAGCTTTTGTTGTAGAGGTTGCAGCTGTTGCAGCTGTTGCAGTTGTTGCAGTTGTTGCGACTACTGAAGAAGCCTTTTTAGAAGAAGCAGACTTACCGGCAGAAGCTGCATTACTTACAGAAGCTTCTTCTGTTGCCAAAGTATTATTTGCCAGAGCAGTTTCAGGATTATAAGCTGCAGCAGGTGAATCTACCAGCCAGTTATAGCTCAAAGGAGCAATTGCAGCAGAAGAAATGCCCGAAACTGTGGCACCTGTCATTCCAGGCAGCCCCTTTGCAGAAAGACCGGCTTTTCCAACTCTATTTGGATCTGGATTACCAGGGTCATTTCCAGGGTCATTTCCAGGATCGTTACCAGGGTCATTCTGAACAGCCGGAATTGTAAAGGCCACTTTTCTTTCGTTATTAATGATAAGAACAACATCTTTATCTGTTTCTCCGGCAGCAGCAAGATTTTTTAAGGTAATTGAAAGCCCCGAAATATTAATCCAACCGCCGGAAAGATCTGACGGACTTTGCTTACCGTCAAGATAATCGTTAAAGACATAGCTGTCTATTTCTGCATTTTCTGCAGCAATAGATTTTATAACAATACCTGCAGGAAGACTTACAGCAAGCAGATTTGAGTTATTCTGATCCCGGCTTATGCTGATGTCATCGGAGACAAGTTTCTGATCCAGAAGCCACCAGGTAACCTGCCATGGTTTAGAATAATTATTATCATTTTTGACATTATTACCCAGATAATAGGCTTGGGAAACATGACCAAAGGCATCTTTTAAGAAGAGGGCAATTCTTGTATGAGGTGCTTTCATATCCGGTAGAGTAAACTGCCAGTAGGTATCTGTGTCGGCAGTAACCATTACCTGCCATTTAGTATTATCCGGCTGGGCTGTAAAATCTGTTGATGTTACATACTGGAAATGAGTAACCCCAACCTTGGAAGAAACTTTAGTCTTTAATATGTAAATATGGGTATTCTTGTCATAAAGATTTGTATTATAACCTTCTCCAACCTGATTATCCTTTACCATAGGTATCTGGCTTTCAAGGCTGGAATAATAACCATTATTTGTTGAATGGATATATCCCCAGATTTTATGAACAGTCTTCCCATTTTCTGTTTCATCTTCATACAAGTCTTTATTTGAATCAGAGGCATTTACAAATTCAGGAGCTGCTCCTGCATAAATCCAGGTAATGTTATTTGAAAGATCTGTTTTTTCAGAGGTAGAATCGTCACCACCTTTAATAGCACAGTAGAAGTTTATATTATCCAGCTCTTCAGTCATTGGAAAGGCCAGATAACAATAGTAGCGGGATTCAGGATCCTGTTCAGAAACCTTTTCTCCAAGGAGAATTCTCTTAAGCTTGCCTGTCTGACCATCTCCGTAGCTAAAGGTCTTAACTACTGTTGTTGTATTACCATTATACAGAGTAAGCTCTACAGGATTATCTTTATAATTCTCTGCATTTGCAAACAAGGTACATCTTACCAGAACATAACCGGAATCGATGTAACGAATTTGGCCATTTTGAGAAAGAGCCATTTGTGCAAGCTCAATATTCTGGTTTGCAAGTGCTGCCTGGAGAGCTGTATTATTTACAACTTCGTCAGACTGAGGATCCAGCAGGGTAATATTCTGGGCTATATGAGGATTTGTATAAGTATACCGAATATCTAGCTTTTCACTAATATTTCCTGCATAGTCAACTGCATAATAATGCTTTGTACGATCAGATTTATCTGCATTCATTGGTAATGTATACTCAAATACCGTTTTTACCAGATTGCTGTCTGCCGGCAGCAGGCTATAGAACTCTTTATCTGTTGATGGAAGAGAATCAGAATCTATATAGCCCAGAACAGTAGCAGGTTTATTGTTAAATGTAATTTGAATTCCGGTTCTGTCTTCCATCTTTATTATGATTATGCCAGATGTTGAATTATCATAATTTTTGTCTTTATAGCTGGATCCCTTAGTCTTAACTGTAATTTTATTAAAGTCCGGCTTACCAGGAGCTGTTCCATAATAAACAAGCTTTGAAATATCTTCTGCAGTATTAGAGCCGTGAGTATACTTAAAGCTTGGAGAAACAGTAGATTCGTTTCCAAGAATATCCTTTATTTTTATGTCGCTGCCCAATAAATCTTTTCCATAAAATTTATATTCAAAAGAAGTACCGGTAAAGTCTGTCCATACTCCCTCTGCATTCAGGTATTGATAAGAATTGCTTATGCTTCCTACTCCGGTATCTGCTATAGCCAGGGTGAGTTTTGCTTTATTGTTCTGGTCTGAAGTGTAGGCATAGCTGGTAGAAGTTCCGATTTTATTTACAGAACCCTTTGTCACTGTAAGGACCGGTTTAGAAGCAAAGACAGGTCCGGCATTATCAAGATAAAGCTTAAAGTAACGGCAGCTGATATTACCAGAAATATCCTGAACAAAAATCTGATATAAGGTGCCGCTTGAGGTAAAGGTTACTTTATCGTAACTACCCATCTGATATTCAGTTGTTTTATTTCCGTCCCATGAGTCTGGAGAATCTTTTGTAGAAAGAACCTTCTGCCACTTTCCCTGGTTATTTGTTACAACCCATTTGTTTATCTGAACAGTATCAACATCACCCGGGTTGCTGGTAAGATTTACATGGAATTTTGTTGAACCTGTTTTATTCAAATAAACTGTCTGTATTTCTTCATCGTTTATTTCACTATCGGTGTGGTAAGAAGCAGAGCGAGTATAGTTAGCGGTAGAAACATTTCTAAGTCCATTTTCCGGATCGGCAAACAAGGTACCGCTGCCTTCTTCTGTTACAAGATCAACAGAAGCTATTTCCGGTGGTGTCTCATCAAAAATAACTGTCATTTTTTCTTCGTGGCGGTTACCAACATTATCATAAATATAAAATTCAATTTCAAAAGGAGTTTCTGTGTCTTTATAATAAAGGTCATGAGTAAGAGTCAGGCAATTACTTATATTTGCAAGGCCAGGCTGGTCTTTTAAGGTAAAGCCTTTTATTCCGGAGCCCCCTTCATTTTCTTTAAAATAATTACTTAAATCAAATGAAATATCTATTGGAGATTGAGATTGGGCTGCACTACCATTACCCGCAATTCTTACTTTAGGGTTTTCACCAGATTCTTTGGAAATGTAATACAAGTTGTTTACATGAGTTCCGGTAACACTATTTGCTGAGTATGTAGAAGGAGCCGTTGAATCGTCCTGATATTCTATATTTTTACCAATTCTGTAAGAAGAAATGTTTCCGGTCCAGTCAATTACATGGAGATACAAGGCTTTGGCAGAGGAAGAAGAAAGCTTACCAAAAGGAAAGACGGTAATAACTTTTATACCCGAATATTTTCCTTCATAGTCACCACTGGTGTTGCTATAATAAGCATTAGCCGGCTTTACTCCATCACTAGCGGAATAGGTATGTGGAAGGCCAATATCTTTGCGTAAGTTTTCTACCTCTTCCCAGCCGACATACCACTGATTTACAGATTCTTTATACCATTTGGAATTATCCCAGTTACCATGTAAAGAATCATCGATTGAAGGAGGATCTGCTTCTGTAGACCAGGCAAAGGCTCGGACACCTGTTATTTCTGAAACAGCAAGGTCTGCAAAGGAATTATAAATAGAATAAGGTTCATGGTCACCATCTGCTAAATGGCTTGTTCCTGCTCCCACTGTGTTATTAATTTCTTCTCCGGGCTGCGGTGCGTTGTGAGTTTTTGTTGCATGAACATATACGGTTTTTGTGCTTCCATTGTCTACAGCATAAGGAACAAAGCCGTTATTCTGACCAACCAGTTCATTTATATCATCTGTCTGGCTAGGGTCAAGTTCTCCAATACGGGTTTTAAGAACAGGACCTTCATTATCAAAAAGCCATTTGTCAAACATTCCGTCTGTGTTCTCTTTAAGGGCATTTCCTTTTGCATTAGAGTTTACAAGCTTGGCAATTTCGTAGTTTCCAAGGCGGTCTTCAAAAAGATACCATATATAGAATGGTTCATCATAAGAAGGCTTTGGATAATCAAGAAGAATTGTCAATTCTGATGAACCGCTTTTTCCCTGAGCGTATGTCCAGTCTGTTTTAAAGCCGCCGTTACCGCTTATTATGGCAGCATAATCCGGAGTACTTGTACTTGTTGTACAATAAAGCATTGCACGGGCTGTATAGTCAACTGTCGAAGTTGTTTTTACTGAAGTATTATCTATGCTAAACAAGGCCGTTTCAGGAATATCTGAGCTTCCGGCGGTCTGGCTATATCGAAGAGTTAATGCAAGCTTAAAATTTAAATATTCATCGTTATAGTAGGTAATGTCTTTAACATGATTTTTTATAAAGCCTCTTTTTTGACCCACGCCGCTTTCATTTTTGTCGGTATTACCAGACTGGGCAGTCCAGGCATATTCTTTACTATCCCAGGCGAAAAGGCTAACCGGATTTTCAGGATCCTGATTTGGATCTGCAACAGCAGGTTCCATAAATGGATTCTGCATTACAATAGGCACAGTAACTTCTCCCTTACTGTCTGTAGTCTGCCAGCCCAGCTTTCCGTCGGTTATGAAGCTAATGCCGAATTTATGATTATCAAAGGCTTTATACAAAACAAGAGATTTCATATTTCCACAACCATCTCTAAGGAAAATAGAAATTGGCGGGAGATATTTTTCATTATTATTTGGAAGCTCAATTACAAGGTTATTGTTACTGTCAATGTAGCTTTTTATATTACTTCCTGCATCTGTATTACGAACTCCCTGCTTATAATCATGCCAGCTGTTTTTTCCGCCGGCTGCCAGCCATGAAAGTTGAGAGCTTGGATGGTAACTTTCATCATCAAAAGCATAATTAAAATAGTTTTTGAGCTGGATTGAATTAGTTGAAAAGTTGGCGGCATTTAATTCAATACCATTTGGTAAAACAGTATTCATAGGAACTGCAGGCTGATAGAAGCTTGCAGATGAAACTGTTGATGAAGTAAGCCAGCCACCATACCAGATAGAAATGGCATACTTTTCTATAGGAGAAGAATTTACAGTTGAAGCAAGAGAATCACTATAAGAGGCACTTGTTGAAGAAGTTACGAGCTGACCTGTAAGCAGCTCATCATCAACTTGTGTACCATTAAGCTTTAATACAAGCTTATATCTGTTTTGATCATCTGTCTGTTTAATAACATATCTTGATACCCAGCATAGATCGCCTGAACCCACAGAGTCATTTGAATCTTTAAAATTAGTTTCAAATTCATTTGACTCCATTCTATAATATTCTGTTGATGAGAATCTGTAAATTTCTGCATTTTCAGGTTTTTCCAGGGTTACAAGATTCATACCAAAGTCTGCCGGCTTTGTTACATCCTTTACAATTCTAAACTGGAAAATATCATCGCTTACATTGCCGGCCTTATCTACAATTACTGCAGAATACAAGCCTTCGGTAAAGCCGGTTTTTAAAAGGCCTGGGTCAGAAGAATTTGCCAGGTTGCTGTTTACATAAGAACCGCTTTGAATTATTTTTTCTTTTGTTACACTTTCTGAAGCAGACTGGTGCTTATAATAGCGGACAAAGCCGGAAGAAGAATTAGTGTAAAGTCCATAGCTGTCTATAGCTCCAATACCTAAAACAAGACCGTAATCTCCTTGAGATACATTTGAAAGAAGTCCGTCTGTCTGACTTGCACCTGTTTTGTAGGTTGTTGCAGTATAGAAGGTTGGTATTCCATCTACAAGAACACCGGCGGCATTTTCGTCATCTTCATGAGGATAAACATTAAACTTTGGCTTATAATATGAAGGACTATTTTCGTAGTCGGTTACAAAAGGCTGCTTTGTAATTGAAGGGCTGGTATTATCAAAGGTTATAGTTTTAGAAACATTGCCACTGTTCCAGCCTGCCAGGTCATAGGCCATAAGAGAAATATTCTTTTCTCCCTGAATATCTTTAAAGCGGATGTTTTCAATAGTAACTTCTGTATCTCTTACAACATAATAATCATCGGTAAAGGCACCGTTGTTTTTCTTTCTAAGAGTAAGAAGCTCGTTATTTTCCGAAAGCTCATAAGTTACCTCCTGGTTTCCAATTTTAACCAGGGTTGCATCCGGACCGTCTGCAATAAAGGCGGCACCTGTAAGACGGAAGCTGTTATAGCCTGAGCTTGCAGAATTTTCTTCATCATTGTAAAGGCCAAGGGTAAGGTTAATTGTATTTTCGTTTGTATAATCAGGAAGAGCTGCAAGGCTTAAGGAATCTGCCTTTTTATCAAGCAGGCTATATGAGCTTAAACCTTCTTTTATAAAGCTGTCTGATTTTACTCCGCTTATCTTAATATCTTTATCTGTATAAGGAGAAAGCTGGTCATTCAAGTCAGAAAGACTTGCAAGGTCACTTACCTTTACAGAAACTTTATTTTCTGCAGCTTTGCAGGAAGCAAAACCAATATTTTCTACAAGAATTACAAATTCGCTGCCTGCAGATGAAATGCACTTGTTTTCGTTAAGTGTAATTAATTTTGCTGCAGTATTGATTGTATAATCTGTGGCAGGAATTTCTGTTTTTGTTTGAGAAGCCTGTCCATAATTTTCTATTTTATAAAGCTTTGTTTTTCCGTGCAGGCCGGCTGCTTCTGAATCGTATATAACAAGATCTTCTGATGAAGAAAAATCAAGCTGGTGAATACCCGAATCCTGTTCTTTAAGGAAGATATATAAAGGTATATAGCCCGGTGCAACAGAAGCAGAAGCCTGTCTGCCTGCCTGGCTGATTATATTATCAGGGAGGAACCAGCCGTCTTTAGAATTATTCTGGCTTTCTCCATTTGCTGTAACAGTAAGAGAATGCTTAAGACCCGGTATATACAATTTGTTTATTGCAGGGGCAACATTATCAATAGAAATTTCTGATTGTGTTGAATTTTCATTAAGAGAAGAGTCCCAAAGGTCAACATTAATTTTGTATTTTCCGTTGCTGCTGCCAAGCTTAATTCCGCTTACATAAAGGGTTCCGCTTGTAAGTCTGGAAGCTTCGTCTACATTCAAGGCATAAACATTGCTGCCGGCAGATACTTCATTATAAGTAAGACTTCTTGCTGCTCCATCTGCAGAAACATATTGAAGGGTGTAAGGGCCCTGTTCTATAGTCTGGTCTGTTCCATCTTTTGAAACAGAAAGCTTAAATCTGCGCAAGCCTGCATGATTTTCTGTAAATGGAATTGCAAGAAGGTGTCCGGACTGAGAAAGCTCTGACTTGCTTGAAACAGCAACAACTCTGGAGAAGCTGTTTGCAGAATCTTCTTTTACCCAGCCTACAGAAGAAGGAAGATCCGGCTTTGTGTTATCGTACATAATCGGGTTTAAAACAACCGGTACCGAAATGTTTCCCAGATCATCCATAAGGCAGAAAGTAATGTTTACATTTCCATCGGCTGCAGAAACTGCGTCGCTGAATATCTTGACTATTGGATTTTTGTCATCGTCGTGAATTCTTTCCCAGATGCTGGTGTTGGTTCCTGCTTTGACTGCATCTGCGGCAGGCTTCCAGTTAAGGTCGGCACCCAGCTTGAAGGTCCACTTAAGATCTTTAAGGTCGGAACCTAAGTAAAGGTTATTATCCTTTATTAAATTGGCAGCAGAGTCATTAATCTGCATCTGCGAAAGAGTGCTGCTGTTAAACCATTTGTATGGGGCATCAGGAGCATGAACAATAATTTTGTCTTTTTCGCTGGCGGCATCAGGAGCAGAAGTGTCTTTTACAACAAAAATAGAACGGTAGCCGTTGTTGTATTTATCTGAATAGGCTTCTGTTTCTCCGCTGTTACCTACCATATCAATTGCCCAAAGGTCAATTTTTATAAGGCCATCCGGAAAGTCGCTCAAATCATAAGAGAAGAGGGTTCCGCCGGTTACAGAAGGAAGGACATCTTCAAAGCGCTGAGTTATCTTACAGTCAGAATCCTTTATTCCCATTTGATAACCGATTTCTTCTATATTTTTGCGGTACTGAGGAAGAACGCTTGAATCACTGGCAAAGGCCTGGGCACTTGTTGTTACAGGATTACCATCCTTGTCTATATAAAGGCTGGCCCTGATCTGGATAATGGCAACATCGCTTTCGCTGAGGTTGTTGGTATTTGCATCATCAACATTACCACCGGCACCTGCAATATCTGTTGCCTGAACATAAATATTTATATAATCTTTAACGCGCTGTTTTAAAACCGGTTTTTTTCCGGCAAGAACAAGGGCGGCATCTCCCTGTACATAATCATCAAGCTTGTTTGTAGCTTTCTGGGCTTCTACTGTATATTGAGGAACACTTTCGTTGCTGCCTACATATTTATACTGCTCAAATTCCAGACAATCCTGATTAACGCCTGCAGTAAGCTTGTCGATTCGTGGAGCAAGGCTGTCCAGTTTTGTACCGGTTGTAAAGGTAAAGGTATACTTGCCGTTCATGGCAAAGCCGTCGGTATCGCACAAATCTTCGTATATGTTTACATTTATCTGAGAGTTTGGATCAAGATAAATTCCGGGCTTTAAAGAAAGGGTAAGCATTTTTTTTGTGCTGCTGAGCTTTATATTAAAATAATCTGTTATTTCCTTAGCAGCCATATCTCCGGAATTTTCTGTAAATACGGCACTTCCGGCAGTTACAACAATATTGCTGCTGCCTTCGCTGTCGTAAAGAGATTCTTCGTCAACCGGTTTTGAAAAAAGGATACGGATGGAGCTGTTACGAACAACATCGGAACGACCAGGGGCCGGCTGGGAAGTTACAATTGTCGGTCTTTTGGCAACAACCGGCATAATGAAAATGTCGTTTCTTTCCTTGTAGATTTTTACACTGGTGCTTGTTTCCTTTGGAGTAGAAAAAACAATTTCGCTGGAAGGAAGTTCCAGAGCTCCGTATTTAGACTGATAGGTCTGGGCGTCTTCGTATACAAGGGAAGAATGTTGTTTGTTTGTAGGAAAATCATTTGTTGAAAAGGCGGCCCACTTTACAAAACCATAATCATCATTGGTGATGGCAGTTAATTGGGCTGCAACATCTACCTTAATTACAGTGCTTCCCTGAGGCTCTGTTGTACCCATCTTGGAGTTGGCATAGCGGACATAAACAGAAACCGGAGCCGCATTTGCGTCATGGACTTCGTTTTCGATTTTGGACATAAAGTCGTCATTGCTCATCCAGTTCTGACAGGAGCCGGCAAAAAGTGCGACGGCAAGTGTGAGCATTACAAGAAATAATTTTGAAGCATTTTCCTTAAATTTTTTCATTTTCTCTTCCTTTTCTTTCCAAACAACAAAGCGGTTATAGCGGCAAGACCTGCAAGGGCAGCAGAAATAATAAGCGGCCATTTTTTCTTTGCAGGAGCTTTTTCTATTGCAAGAGGAGCAGGAGCCTGAGAATCTTTTTTATCTTCAGTTACAGGGGCAGCTGCCTCTTCTTCTTTTTCGGCAATTACAGGTGCCGGACTTTCTTCTTTTTCAACGATTGCGGGAGCCGGAGCTTCCTCTTCTTCAACAATTGCGGGAGCTGGAGCTTCCACTTCTTCTTCAACAAGTACCGGAGCTGTGGCAGGGCTTGGAGTTTCTGCTTTTGTTTCAGCTTTTGTCTCTGCTCTTGTCTCTGATTTTGTTTCAGCTTTTGTTTCTGCTTCTGCTTTTGCGGCAGGCTCAACAGAAGTCTGAACTTTGACAGAGGCTTCTTCTTCAAAAAGAACCGGTATCTCTTCTTTAACTTCTTCTATCTGAGGCATTATGCTTTCTGCTTCTTCAACCTTAAGAAGAAGGTCCTCCGTAGCCGGCTGACTTTCAACAGTCTTGGCAAGAGGGAGCGGCTCCACTTCTTTAACAGGAATTTCTTTTACAGGAATTTCTTTTGCAGGAGCTTCTTTAGAAATTCCAAGACTTTCTGTTTCTGCCTTGCGGATTGGAACATCTGTCATTATAGAAGTCAAGGTAGAACTTGCTGCAAGGCCGGCGCCTGCTTCCGTCTCCTGAGCTTCGGTTTCTGCCGGCTCCTCATCTATTACTTCATTTATTACTATATTACTTTCAATTGACAGGGAAAAAGATTCCAGGTCTATATCATCAAGAGTCTGGCCATTTTTCTCAATTTCCTGGCTGGCAAGCATGGCAAGGTCCTGAGCTGTAAGAATATTAAAGTCCAGCTGAGAAGAAATTCCCACATAAGGATTCTGTCCGTCGTCTCCATCACCCGAAGCTCCATTACCCTCTGAAGAGTCTTCTTCCTCTTCTTCCCTCTCCCCTTTTTCAACAACAGGAGCAAGAGCTGCCAGTCCGCCGGACAAAGAAGTATTTAAATTTTCTTTAGCAGGCTGGCCTTCTTTTATCAGGGCAGAAGCTTTATTTTCCGGGTCTCCATCCTTTTTATTTGAAACGACAATATTGCCCGAAGAATAATCGGCACTGTTAAGCCAGATTGTATTTTCAAGACGCTCTGCAAGAGAAAAGCTCCGGCCCGAAGTCTGTTCAAAAGCCCCGAGATAGGAATACTGCTTTGCAAGAGCCTTATCCTGAGCATAAACTGCAGCATAATAATAATCGCAGCTTTTGTAATCATTTTTTTCGTAGGCACAGCGGGCAAGACCCAGCATTGCAAGCAGATTGTTTTTATCTGTCCTTAAAACCTGCCTGTAATAGTTTTCTGCTTCGTCATAAGCTTCTTTGGAATAAGCAAGGTTGGCAGAATTTAATACTGCAGGAAGATAATATTTGTTTCTTGCAAGGCGGAACTGTTTTTCGGCCTGGTCAAAAAGTCCATATTTAGCGTAAAGAATACCAAAATCATTATAGTTTTGGGCAAGAGGCTGTTTTGCAATTAAATTTTCATAATGAGCAATTTGAGGAGTAATCTGGGCAAGAACAAAGCTGTCTACTGTATCAGAAAACTGAGCTGCAACAAGGGCTTCTTCCGGCAGATTAAATCTTGCTACAGCTCCGGGAACAGTTACAGGCTTATAAATCTGCCAGGAATCTTCCATGCGGTAAAGCATTGCAGTGCCGTTTCTTTTTGCGGTGTTCCATTCCCAGGCGCCCTTTGTCCAGGCCCGGTTAAAGCCTTCATCACTAAGGGTTATTTCAAGGGGGAGCCAGACCTTATCCTGGTCAACAATTAAATCATCAAGAGAAAGGAAATAATCCTGAGCCTGTTCAATGGTAAGGCCGCAATCAAAGGCCATGTAAATATGCCCCGGAATTGTAATAAAGGCAGTTTTAATTCCAACAGCTTCAAACAAAGAACAGACAAGAATTGAAAGGTCATCGCAGTCGCCGCCACGATACATAAGGGTCTGGTAAGGAAACTGAAGGAAGTCTATGGAAGCAGTTCCGACATTGTCTTCAAAGGCAGAGCTCGGGTCCTTTACATAGTTAATTCCAAACTGATCAAGGGCTTCAAAAATTGCCATTGCATACTGGATGTTCTGTGGAACTCCGCTGCGGACATCATCACGGATTGTAGAAACTACATATTTTGCAAAATACAAGGCGGCAGGATCTTTAGAAGAAACAAAGGCAGAGGCACAACGGTCATCTTCCCAGGACATGTTGTTACGGCCATAAACCGGCACAATCATCGGGAAGGTCTGGCTCCTTTTTGCTCCAAGATATTTATATTCAACGATGATGCTTGTCATTGTATCTGTTTTTTCATTAAGGCTGAGCATCTGTTCATTAAAAAAGGCTTTAAGATTTACAGAAAGGCTTTCTCCTTTTTTAAGACGCTCTGTTCCGCCACAGTTTTGCGGCTGATTCATATACTGGGACTGGTAAAAGTATACATTTACATCTGTAATTGCCGAATCTTCGCCGTTATAAATCTTAATGTCACCAAAAGAATTGTCGTTATACCAGGAATAAAAAACAGGGAAAACAGGTTTTAAATTATGTTCTCCAAGCTGTACCTTTGATTTGTTATTAAAGGCTTTGGTAATATTAACGGTGATTCCCGTTTCTACATCTGCACTGGTAAGGAATTTTGAATTTTTTAAGATATAATGGTCTGCGGAGCCGGAAGCAAAAACAGAAACAACCGGGCCAATTTTATAGGAAAGCCCGAGAGAGCCCTTTACATTAAGGCCGTTCAGAGGAATTTTCTTAGCAGAAGAATCATCCGGCTTTGCATAAGAAGCATTGTAATAACCGATTCCTGCATCAAGGTTAAGTCCCAGTCTGTCGGTCAAAGGTAAATACCAGCCCGCTCCTACTCCACCTTCTATTATGGAAAGGTTTCCTATATTCTGTTTTGTATTGAAGGTATACTGCTTATAGTCTCCCTCAAGAAAAAGCTTTATGTTTTCAATAGGCTGGTAGGTAAGCCTTAAGCCGCCGCCAAAGCCCGTTGTAAGAGACTGGTCAAATTTTACTACAGGAAAAGAAAAATCAGGATAAAGGCTGACAAGAAAGTCGCCGCCTTCGGAAGCAAGAGGAGTAGAACAAAGTATGGCAAAAGCAGCAGCTGTAACTGCCTTTTTTGAAAAACCGGATTTTCGAATTTTTCTTGATTTTTTTCCTGACATATAATCCTTAATTCTGTAAATCTGATTCTATACGGCTAAGATTAGACCTTGCAGTAACATTTTCAGGATCAATTTCCAGTACTTTTTTGTACCAGGACATTGCTTCCTCATATTTCTTTTCCATTGAGGCAATGTTTCCAAGGTTATTCATAGCTCCTGTAGAGCCCATTTTTGCTGCAAGCTGTAATACAGGAACTGCGCTTGAATACATGCCGGCCCTTACATAAAGAATTCCAAGCTGGTTATAAAGTCTGGCAGAGGCACCTTCCTGCATAATCCTGTTTTGAATTGCTGCAATCTGAGGACCAAATTCTTCTGTAATATAACGGGCTATATCTGTTTCTACGCTGGCAGAAACGGTTTTATCTGAAACTTCAAAATTAATGTTCTCTCCGCTTACAAAACCAGCCGGAGGATAATAAGACCAGGCATCGGCAAGCTCTACAAAGCTGTAATCTTCTTCGCTTTCATTAATGATGTCTATTTCCTTAATTGCGGCATACCAGCTGTTTATAAAGCCCTGATCAAAAGCCTTCATGGAAAGAGGCAGCCATATATAATCATCTTCTAAAATTAAGATGCGGTCGTTACCGTAAAAGAAGGAATCGGCAGATGAAGAATCAATTTCTGTATTAAAGAGAACGATAAAATCATCATTTGTCGTGATATAAGAAGCCTGAATACCAACAGACTGCAGAAGGGACATCAAAAGAACTCCCACATCATCCTTATCGCCTGATTTGTAAAGCATTGTCTGATATGGATACTGGATGTAATCAAGCTCTGCAGAATTAAGATGACCTGAATCATAAGGAGTAGAAGAATCTTCCTCGCATTTAATTCCGGCTGCCTGCATTCCTTCAAACAAATACATTGCAAACTGCATATTGCGGTTCAAACCTGTCCTTAGATAACGACGGGCAACTCCAACCAGAGTCTTTGAAAATTCCATAACCTCAGGAGCAGCAGCAGAAACATAACTTGCAAGAACTGCAGGATCTGCCCATCTCATCTGGTTTCGGTTGTAAACAGGAATGATAATCTGAGTAACAGCGGTTCTTTTTTGTCCCAGCAGCTCGTAATTAATGACAAGTTCTGCAGGAATCTGTCCGTTTTCCGTAAAGCCCAGGATTTCTTCCGAAAAATCTGCAACCAGAGGAAGAGTCTGAGAATCATGCTTTCGCAAAGATGAAATAACGCCGCATTCAAGCTCAGAAGCAGAATATTTTTCAGAACGGAGGGAAACATGAATGTTTTTAATGTCAGCTGTTTCGTCATTGTAAACTGTAATTGAACCAAAGCTGTTGTCTTTGTATACGGTATAAAGCAAAGGGAAAATGCTGTCGTCATACTCTGCGCTGGCACTTACACTACCCGAAGTTTTTTGTGTATCAAAACGGTAAGAAAGAGAAAGGCCTACCGTAAGCCCCTGCATCAAAGGATTACCAAACCAGCTGTTGAACTGAAAACTTGTCCAGGAGCCGGTTATTCCAAGAGAAAAAGAAGGATTAATTCTAAAGGCTGCAGTTAATTCTCCGCGGTACCAGGGCTGCCAGTGCTCCTGATTTCCGGAAATTGCAAGACTCGGGCCGCCCGAAAGATAAGCCGAAAGAGAAAGTCTTGAAAGAGGATAGATTGTCGTTCCGGCTTTTAAACCAAAAGGAATAAAAAAGACATTTTTTGCCTGCTCTTCGCTCAATTTGGAAGAGGATTGTTTTGGAACTGCGTAAAAACCGGCAGTTGTTCCGGCTTCAAGATAATTAAAAAGGGTTACTCCCGTATCCAAAAGGCCGCCATAACCAAGATTATCGTATTTCTGGCTTCCACTGGTTAAAAATGGAAAAACTAAATCCGGAGTAAGAGTAAAAAATAACTCCAGGGCACTAAGGGGAGAAGATAATAAGACGAATAATAATGTAAGAACAGTAACTTTTCGAATTTTTAATTTTAACATTTTAAGATTACTCTCAGCGCAGCGTAAAGCTGATATAATATTATAGTAGAAAAGCAGGACTTTTTCAAGGAAAAAAGCATTTTTTAATTAGTTTTCAGGGATTTAATTTTTTAATCTTATGCTTTTTACTTTTACTTGCATTTTTTAAAAAATAAGCGATAATAGAATTTATATTCAATTTTAGGAGAACTTGAATGGCAAAAGAACTGAATCGATTTGATAAAAACCTTAAAAAAAGTGTTTCTCTTAAAGTAAAACTTATAGGAATGATTGTTGGAGCAAGCATCCTTGGCGTTGCTGTAACAGGTGCAATGTCTCTCAAAATCTTTGACAACGGACTTATCAGTAATGCACAGAATGACATAAGCAATACAGCAGTCGGTATAAACTACATTCTTTATGACTGGCTTGACAATCTGTATCGTTATGGAAACATGCTTTCTATGGAGCCATCTTCAAGAAACTTCTTTCTGGCAGAAGAAAAAGACTTACCCGATTTATTGAAAGAATTAGCACAAATGGCTGCTGCTACTGCCGGTGGACCTCCGGGAGCCGGTGGTGCCGGTGGACCTCCAGCCACTGCTGCAACAGGAGCCGGTGGACCGCCTGCCGGTGCTGCGACAGGAGCCGGCGGACCTCCTGCCGGTGTTGCTGCCGGAGCTTCCGGGGCTTCTTCTCCTGCTGCCCTGCGCAAAGCCTTAAATACAGCTCTTTCTACCTTCCTTAAAAATATTGCAGAAAGATCAGGCCTGGACCAGCTTGCTTTTATTGACAAAGACGGCTGGGTTCTTGGCGGTTATGGCCTTGAAGCCGGAACAACCCCTTCTCATTATATAGTTTCAAATGCCCTGCACGGCCAGATTAACTATGCTTTTGATAGTCTTGGCGATATTAAATATGGTATTCTTGCAGGTATTCCTGTAAGAAACGGTCCTAATATTGTTGGTGTCATTGTAACAGGCTATGAACTGGCAGATGACGGAGAAGACGCCTATGTTACGATAGTAAACGAAAACTATGGTGTTGAATGTACTGTTTTCAAGGGAAAAACCCGTTGTGTAACAACCCTTGGAAATGACATGATTGGAACCGACCTTGACAATCAGGAAATTATAGATGCTGTATTTAATGGAGAAGGCAGTTACCAGGGACTTAATACCATAGAGGGCGAACAGTATTTTTCAAATTACACAGCCCTTAAAAACGAAGACGGAACTGTAACCGGTATGGTATTCGTTGCCAAGTCTATGGATGTAATAGAAGAAGTTAAGAGAGTTACAATTATTAATGTAGTTCCTATTGCCGTTGTTCTTATTATTGTCCTTTCAATTCTGGGCTTTATATTTGTCCGCTGGATTATGAACAGAATAAGACATGTTTCTAACTTCTTAGGTGATCTTGCCTCGGGTGATGCAGACTTGAGCAAACGATGTTCTCTCTCCGTAAATGATGAAATCGGAACCCTTGTAATAAACTTTGACCTCTTTATGGACAAGCTGCAGGAAATTGTAAGGACCCTTAAGGAGTCTAAGAACGAGCTTGGTATCAGTGGTGAAAATCTTTCTGCCGGTACCCAGGACACAGCAAGTTCCATCACTCAGATTATTGCAAATATCGAGAGCATTCACTCTCAGATTAATACCCAGACAAAGAGTGTCGGCACAACTAACGATTCAATGCGTTATATTTCCAACTCAATTACCGATCTTGGTCAGATGATTGAAGAGCAGTCTGCAAGTGTTACCCAGGCTTCTGCTGCTGTAGAAGAAATGATAGGCAACATCAACTCTGTAAAACACTCTGTAGAAATGATGTCTTCTTCTTTCCGCACTCTGCAGGATAACGCAGAAACCGGCTTTACCAAGCAGAATGATGTTAATAATCAGATCAGGCAGATTGAAGGCCAGTCAGAAATGCTCCAGGAAGCAAATGCGGCAATTTCGGCTATTGCAGAACAGACAAACCTGCTTGCCATGAATGCGGCTATTGAGGCTGCCCATGCCGGTGAAGCAGGAAAGGGCTTTGCGGTAGTTGCCGATGAAATTCGTAAGCTCAGCGAAACCTCTTCGGAACAGTCCAACAAGATTGGTGAACAGCTTACAAATATTCAGAATTCCATTCTTACGGTTGCGGCTTCTTCTACAGATGCAAGTCAGGCCTTCTCTCAGGTATCTTCTCAATTGAAGAATACCGACGAGCTTGTAATGCACATTCATTCGGCTATGGAAGAGCAGAACGAAGGCTCTAAGCAGATTATGGATGCCCTTACAAACCTGAACAATTCTACTAATGAAGTAAGAAACTCTTCTCACGAAATGGAAACCCGCAATAGTCAGATTATGAAGGATATGGATAACCTTTACGAATCTACCAGAATGATGAACACAAGTATGGAAGAAATGGCCGTTGGTGCCCGCAAGATAAATGAAACCGGTGCAACCCTTGGCGAAATTTCTACCCAGGTAAAGAGTTCTATTTCTAAGATTGGAACACAGGTAGATCTCTTTAAGGTATAGCCTGACAGTGCTTTATGAATATTGCGCAAATCTCAAAACCAGGGTCTTCTAAAAGTCACATGATTTATCATGAAGACCCTGGAAAATTCCATGTCGGAACTTTACCGGATCACTGTTATTTTATTCCCTTTGAAAAAAGTCAGGACCCTTTTCAAAAAAGAGAAAAGTCCGGAAGATTTGAACTTTTAAACGGACAATGGGGCTTTTGCTGGTACCCAGGCCTTGTGGACCTTCCGGACAATTTTGCAGATAAGGATTTTGCTGCAGCCGTTCTGGAAAAGGGCAGGAAAATTCCGGTCCCTTCCAACTGGCAGCTGCAGGGTTATGACAGGGCCCAGTACACAAATGTAAACTACCCTATTCCCTATACACCGCCTTTTGTTCCGGACAATAACCCTGTCGGCATTTATTATAAAACTTATAACTACAAGGCCGACGGGCTGGACCGCATTTTAACTTTTGAAGGCGCAGACTCCTGCCTGTATTTATATGTAAACGGGGTTTTTGCAGGTTTTTCGGAAGTAAGCCATCATACAAGCGAATTTAATATAACAAAGCTGCTGCAGGAAGGCCGGAATATCATAAGCCTTGCCGTGCTCAAATGGTGCTTTGGAACTTATCTGGAAGATCAGGACAAAATAAGGCTTTCTGGAATTTTCCGGGATGTCTATATAATCAGCCGTCCTAAAAAAAGAATTACCGATTACAGAATTAAAACCATTTGCCCTTGTAATTCCCGGGGACAAAGCAAGTCCGGCATTCTTGAGCTGACAGTTTACGGAAGCGGCTGTAAGGTTCAGTTACATTCTCCGGACGGCAGGTTTGTATTCCAAGGGCTGGCAAAAAAAGGACAGACTTTATCCATAAAGCTTGATTCTCCTCTTTTATGGTCTGCAGAAAAGCCTGAGCTTTACAGACTCACAATGGAGACTTCAGACGAAGTGATTGGGGAAGAAGTTGGTTTCAGGACAATCAGCAGCCAAAAGGGAGTCCTTAAAGTAAACGGCAGGCCAATCAAGTTCCGGGGTGTAAACAGGCACGACAGCTATCCGGATACCGGTTATGTTTCAAGCCCAAAGCAGCTGGAAAAAGACCTACAGCTTATGAAGCAGCACAATATCAATGCAATAAGGACCTCCCACTACCCTAATGCCCCTCTATTTTATAAATTATGCGACCGTTACGGTTTTTATGTAATAGACGAAGCCGATCTGGAAATGCACGGATCCGTAAGTGTAAACAGCAGCCTGCACTGGGACTGGTCAGATTATTCGGGAATTGCCCTTGCGGCAAGTAACCCTCTTTTTTCCAAGGCAATTCTGGACCGTCAGATGCTTTGTGTAAAAAGGGATATAAACCGTCCCTGCGTTCTTTTCTGGTCTTTAGGAAACGAAAGCGGCAACGGAGATAATTTTAAAAAGGCCGCCCGATGGATTAAGGCTTATGATGACACAAGGCTGATTCATTACGAAAGCGTTCACAATCAGGGAGACGGAGACGATTCTCTATTTGATCTGGTTTCCAGAATGTATCCTTCGTTAGAGGGCTGGAAAAAAATGTCTCTGGATAAAAAGGAAAAAAGACCTTTTGTTCTATGCGAATACTGTCATGCCATGGGAAACGGCCCCGGAGACCTGGAAGATTACCATAAGCTTTTTCATTCTTCTGACAGATTTTGCGGCGGCTTTATCTGGGAATGGTGTGACCACAGTCTTATTCTTGGAAAAACAAAGGATGGTCAGATAAAGTATGGCTACGGCGGCGACTGGGGAGAAAGGCATAATGACAATAACTTTTGCTGTGACGGACTCGTTTACCCGGACCGCAGACCCCATACAGGCCTTTTAGAAGCAAAGCAGGTTTACCGGCCGGTGAGAGTTGCCCTTCGACAGGCTCAGGGACCACGGCTGGTTCAGTTTGAGTTCCGGAATCTGCTTGCGTTTACAGATGCTTCTGAGGTTTTTGACTGTACTTACGAGCTTAGCATAGAGGAAAAAATTGTTGAAACTAAAAAGCTTGAACTGCCGTCCCTGCCGCCGCTCAAAAAAACTCTTGTAACTGTAGAAGGTCTTGCAGACTGCAAAAACAAAGACGCCTTCATCCGCTTTATTTTTACTTCAAAAACCGATACCCTCTGGTGCAAGAAAGGCTACGAAGTCTGCTTTGACCAGCTTATGCTTGGAGAAAAAGCCGACGCCGACCGGGAAGCAGAAATTCTTAAGAAGGCCTCCTTTATGCCTCTTTTGCCGGGACAAAAAAAATACTGGCCCGGAAGAAGGGACAAAAACGGCATTCAGGAAAATGCCCGGGCAGAAATCAAAAAGCTTACAGACTTTGTGCTTTCTGCAGAAAAAAAGAATGACTGCAGCGACCCGGACACAGGACTGTTCTACAAAGTTAAAGCCGCTTCAATAGAATACAGCTTTAACCGTCAGACAGGAGTTTTTGATTCAATAAAATGCGGCGGCAAAGAAATCTTACAAAAGCCCCTTAAATTTAATTTTATGAGGGCTCCCGTAGACAATGATTCTATGAAAGGAGAATGGTTTGGCGAGCACCTCCACGACTATGACACAAGGGTTTTTGCTTCCTCTTTGAAAAAATCAGAAAGCGGCCGGACAATAATTACTGCAGCCCTGGGCTTTGTCTGGAGCATAAACCAGCCCTTTTTGTATGGAAATGTAACTTACACAATTGAAAAGAAAGGAGCCCTTAGCATAAGCTTTGATTTTACGGCTACACGAAAGCTCTTTATTCTGCCAAGAATAGGACTAAGGTTTTTCCTGGACAAAAGCTTTGATACAGTTGAATACTTTGGATATGGTCCCGGAGAAAGCTACATAGACAAGCACCAGGCTGCATGGCTTGGAACTTTTAAACAAAAGGTTTGTGACATGTACGAGCCTTATATCAGGCCCCAGGAAAATTCTTCGCATTATGGCTGCCGTTATGTAAGGTTATCCGGTAAAGAAACAGACATTTTTGTTACCGGGACAGAGCCCCTCAGCAAAAAGCAAAAATACATAAGCTTTAATGCAAGTAACTACACTCAGGAAGAGCTCTGGACAAAGCGGCACAACTGGGAGCTTAAAAAATCGGATTATACGGTTTTCTGCGTAGACTACAAAATGGCGGGACTTGGCTCTAATTCCTGCGGTCCTGCCCTTGCCGAAAAATACAGGATTGGACTTCCTCAAGTAAGGGGCCAGTTAAATGTTACCTTTGAAGCAAAATGATTGTTTTTATTATAAAAGCTAGATAATTGGAGGACTAAAATGAAAAACAACATTAAAAAGCTTTTACTTGCAGGCATTTTTGCCCTTAGTTTGGGAACAAGTGCAGTTTTTGCCGGCGGCCTTGATAACAGGGATGCAGTTGGCGTCTATGTTCTTGGTGCAGAAAAAGCGGTTGGCGGCATTCAATACGAGCACCGCTATACAGATTTTATAAGCAACAAATTCGGCGCCTTTATATTTTATAATAATGATTATTATTCAGACCCTCTGGATATGAATTTTACCGTAGAAACAGACTTTACCCTTTTTTCCAGCGAATGGAAGGATAAAATTGCTTCAAGACTTTTTGCATATACCCTGGCCGGATACACCGCAACACTGGAAAGAGGCTATGACTATATAAATGATGTTCCCAAAAAAGAAAAGTTTCACAACAATGCCGTTGCCAGCCTTGGTTTTGGCTTTGACTTTACCTTCTTTGGACATCTTTCGGTTCCTGTTCAGTTCGGATTTATGGGAACCTTCCCTCAGGACACCCAGGTAGGCTTTTGCGGCGGCATTGGCTTAAGGTACGCGTGGTAAAAAAAATCCCGGGCTTGACCCGGGAATCTTTTATTTCTTATAAATTCTTTTTACCTTTTTAGTTGTCGTCATTTCCAGAGGCTCCGGCAAAATGGTTACCTTTGAAATGCGCTGGTAAGTAAGAAGGTTCCTGTTTACTTCATCAACTACAGCAGAAACCTCTTTGTGAATCTGTTCTGCATCGTCCGGATTTGTACGGTCGGTACCAAGACGGGTCATCATTGCATCAGCAGGATATACCAGTGCTTCAATTTCTTCTCCGGCCTTCTGTCCTTCCGGAATATAACCCTGAACTGTAATCTGCTCAATTTCATCATAAAGCTGGAAGGCATTTTCAATTTCTTCCGGATAAACATTTTTACCGCCGGCAGTAACAATCATATTTTTTGCACGGCCGGAAAGCATTACATAGCCGTCTCTGTCAATCCAGCCAAGGTCACCGGTTTTGAACCAGCCGTCAGAAGTAAAGGCAGCGGCAGTTTCTTCCGGCATGTTGTAGTAGCCTTTCATAATCATAGGGCCTTTAACACAAAGCTCTCCAATTCCGTTTTCGTCGGCATCAATTACCTTGTATTCAACCTCGCGCAGGTTCTTACCTACACTTTCAATCTTAAAAGCATAAACCGGGTTAAGGGCAATAATAGGAGAAGTTTCTGTAAGACCATAGCCCTGAACAAAGTCAATTCCCAGCTCGTTGTAGGCCTTGAATACACTTGGAGCCAAAGGTCCGCCGCCACAAATTGCAATACGAAGGGTGTAGATGTTGGCTTTTTTAAGAACAGACTTAAAGAGGGATTTTCCCGGGTTGCAGTTAGTAAGCTTTTTAATGATGTAAGAAAGTCCCATAAGGAACTTAATAATTCCGTAAATAAGGGCGCCTTTTTCTTTAATACCCTTCATAATTCCTGCAAGCAGCTTGTTAAAGAGGAGAGGAACACCAAGGAGCATTGTAATCTTACCTTCGCGGAGCTCCTTCATCATGCGGCTTACAGCCATAGTTTTTCCAAATACAACCTC
>JAEEGL010262515.1_pt1 | contig 27561 bp, 22 predicted proteins | sample 9134231 | NCBI WGS metagenome assembly JAEEGL01 (sample SAMN16246548, study PRJNA631951) | gut metagenome | biome: gut microbiome; feature: rumen; material: fiber-attached | host: Bos | place: Iran: Karaj | collected 2018-10
TCCAGTCAAAGCGGAATCTGGAAAAGAAGCAGCTTATATCGCTAGATGGACACCAAGAGTGAAACATCATGATAAATACGCTGTTATCGATGTTAAAGAAATCGATTTAGAAGCCTACCTCATGCTCAACTTCGAGACAGGTCTTGATCCTTACTTCCAATGCAAGAACATTCAACAACAAAGAGTGATGTGTGAAGACATTGAAGACGAAGTCCAATATATGCACGAAGATGTTGATTACGAAAAACGTAGAATGAAACGTCAAGAACGTATCACCTTCAAACAAAAGAAAAACAAAGTTTTATACGGAGGCGAAAAATATTACGTCAGAAACTATAGTGTTTCAATGGCTTATTAAGGAGGAATAAAACAATGGCAAAATTTGAAGAAGAATTAGAATTATTACTTAAATGCAAAACACCAATTATTGAAGTGGTGACATACGAATGGCAAAGATTACAAAATGCCGTCAACATCATTTCTGGTTATAACTTAACAAAATGGAAAAGATGGAATAGAAGTGTCGGCATAGTTGACAGCGATGGTAATGTCGAACCTATTCTCGATCCACTTCAATTATTAAGAAAGTTTAAAGATGAAAAGGAAAGTTGCTATTTAATCCTTGAAAACTTTAACTTCTACTTAAATAACCCAGATGTCGTTAATCTCTTATTTGAAATTGCAAAGATGAAACGTACATCTCCTAAAACATTAATTATTGAGAGCAGCGAAAACTGTCTTCCTAATGCTCTCTCCAAAGAGATACCTGTTCTCAATATGCCTCTTCCTAATAAGACATTTATTAAGAAGATTGCAGAAAGCGTTGTTATCAATGCTGACCTTAAGAGCAATGAGTATGAACTCACTGACGATCTTTTAAATAGCGTATTAGGTTTAACAACAACAGAAATCAATTTAGCTTTCCTCAAAGCGGTTCAAAAGTTTGGAAAACTTGATAATTCTGTTATTCCTTACCTTATTTCTGAAAAAGAAAGCGTTATTAAAAAAGATGGTTTACTCGAATACTATCATCCTGAAGAAGGTTTAGATGGTGTTGGTGGGCTTAAAAATCTTAAACACTGGTTAAAGCTTAGAGGCAGCGCTTTCTCGCAAAAAGCAATCGACTTTGGTATCGATACACCTAAAGGCGTCATGCTCCTTGGTTTACCTGGATGTGGCAAAAGCCTAACCGCTAAATGTATTGCAAGAGCGTGGAATTATCCACTCCTTAGATTTGATCTTGGCAAAGTATTTGGTGGTGTAGTGGGTCAATCAGAAGCAAATATGAGAAAAGCATTAGATGTCGCGACTACAATCGCACCATGTGTTCTTTGGATTGATGAAATTGAAAAAGGCTTATCTGGTTTAAGCAGCTCTGACCGTACCGATGGTGGTACTGCATCACGTGTTTTCGGTAGCTTACTTACTTGGATGCAAGAAAAGAAAGAACCAGTATTCGTCGTTGCAACCGCCAACAACATTGAACAACTCCCTCCTGAACTATTAAGAAAAGGTCGTTTTGATGAAATCTTTTTCGTCGATCTTCCTTCTAAAGAAGAAAGAAAAGAAATTTTCAAGATTCACATTGAAGGAAAAGGTAGAAAGATTGATAACTTTAATCTTGATGAATTATCAGACAAGACAAACGGCCTTACAGGTGCGGAAATTGGATCTCTGGTAAGTGACGCTTTATTTAACGCATTTTCTAAAGGAAATGATTTAAATACCTATGATATAATCAAGGAAAGAGAAAATCTCACACCTTTATCCACAATTATGGCAGAAAAGATCACTTCTTTGCGTCTTTGGGCTAAAAACAGAGCACGTATTGCTGGTGATGAATTTGTTGAGAAAATTGAAGGTGAAGATTCTGTTGTTAGATTAAAAACAGAATGCTATAACCCATTGCTAGGATAAATAATGAACAACAAAAACTATTCTAAAACAGACAAACCAAACAATGTGCTTTATAGATCCAGTGCACTTTGTTTCTTTGCTGCATTCAACAATTACCTTAATCCGCTTAATCAAAAGGGAAGAATTGAGAGCAATTTTTCTGAATTTCAAAGATATTTAAGCTTGGCTAGGGATGTAGCAAAGAAAAAAGAAGAATCTAAAGCTGTTTATTCGGTCGTCAATAAAAACAAGGAATATAGTTTGTCACCATGGATTAGTTTTACAATTTCTTCTAAATTGGTAAACGGAAAGATTACAACTCAATCAGAGGCTTTTTATCAAAGTTTGAGAGAAATGGATATCATCCCTCAAGATATTAATGTGGTAACCGTTCACAAAAACGGAACCGAGGTATCGCCAATTATAATTGGAGACAAGTATTTTATTGAAGGCAATGTTTCAGATAATGTTTTGATTAATAATGATGTGAATATTGTCGTAAATAAATCAAATTATTTACCATCTCAAGTAATATATTCAGGCAACAAAATACCAGTTATAAATGGCAAAGTATATATTGACACTTTTAGAGAAGACAAGTGCGTAGACTCAAACGCGAATCAATTGTTTTTCTCTATAAAAAAAGCAGAAAAAGGATCTGATTCTAACAACGTTATCATTAAATTAGAAGATAATCCAAACGCCGAAGTATCTATTTATGATACGTTCTTTACCGACGATGCTACCGATGTGTATTTTGAAACGAGGAATGACACTTTTAGAATTGTTAAAAAAGATAAAGAATTTGGTAGACTTACAATCAACTTGAATGGCAGAAAAATCAAAGAATCTGGCATTGTTTCTTTGTCTGTGAATGTTAATCAATTAAGCAAACAGCTTGATGCAGTCATGGGAATTATGAGAAGACCTTCAGACTACCAAAGACCTTTGCTAAATCTTGCGGAAAACTATGATTACCGTGACGGTAGAGGCGGACTAGATGATTTTCTTCTTAAACCACTTAGCATTGAGTACAAAATTTTAACAGACGATAGTAGAGATGGTGTTGAAAAACAAAGAGATTTTGTCAAAAAAGCGCTTCTCACTCCAGATTTTATGATCTTGCAAGGACCGCCAGGTTCTGGAAAAACAACAACTATTCTTGAACTTATTTATCAATTGACTAAGCAAGGAAAAAAAGTATTGCTCTGTGCGTCCACCCACGTCGCTATTGACAACGTTTTAGAAAAAATACTCACGCACAAAGATTCTAAAGAACTTTTAAGTGTTATTCATCCAATCCGTGTTGGTGATGAGGATAATGTTTATTCTGAACCAGTGAAGCCATTTATTTATGAGAATGTTCTTCGCGGTGTTTCAGATGAATATCATGATTTAGTTGAAAAAAGTTTTAATTTAGTTTGTGGGACAACAATTGGTGTTTTGCGTTATCCGCCTTTGTCAAAGATGGTTTCTGAAGCAAAAGTCAGCACAACAAAGCCTCTTTTTGACTACATGATTATTGATGAAGCCAGTAAAACCACTTTTAGCGAGTTTTTAGTTCCTGCCGCAACTGCCAAACGTTGGATTATTGTTGGAGACGTTAAACAATTAGCGCCATATGTCGAAAAGAATGATTTGAAACCCACATTAACTGCTTGTTCTGCGTTAAACAATGATTATAAGCGCACGGGTCTATCTTTTTTGAGAGAATTAAACCACCCATTATTTAAAAAAGCCCTCAGAAATCACGCCTTCATTCTTTCTCAAGACACAATTGCTTATATCGATAATGCAATGGAAGGAAACGACAACATTGTGGCTGTAACCAACAGACAATTAAATACTATATTTTCTATTACCGGAGAAGATTTAGACAGCAATTCTGCAAAACTAGTAGCACTTTCTGTCCCTGGCAATGTCGTTTTTCTTGAAAGTGATTTGGCGGAAAAAACGTTCGTCTATTTGGACAAAAGCTATACTGTATTAAACCATTTAGAAGACGAAACTTCGAATGCAGTTTTTAATAAGTACAAGGTGTTGCGATATAGGGGCATGTTTACTGAAACAGAATTTAGAAACTATGAAAAAGAATACCCTCAATATGTCAAAAATCGAGATGTAGTAAACGAGATTCTTTGGAGACTCATTAGACTTTATGAGTTGAACGATGATCAAGCCAAATCGTTCTCATATAAAAAATATTTAAATAGTCTTGAAGAAGTGATACAAGACGAAGAAGAAAGAAATTCTTACAAAAAAACCATCGAAGTACTTCAAGGAATTGCAATTCCTTCTATCATTATGATGTTACAAGAAGGAATCAAGTCTAGCACAATCAAAAAAGCAAGCCGTATTTATGGTGGTCTAACAGAAAAAGAAAAAGAAAATAGGTTTGTCATGCTCGACTATCAACACAGAATGCACCCAGATATTTCTGCTGTATCGAGAAAAAATGTATATAACGAAGAAGCTCTTAAAGATTATAGAAAATGGCAATCAAAAATTACTGATTATCCAAGTCAAAATAATGCGCGTTTTGAAATTAGAAATATTAAAAATAGCACCCTCGTCGTTAATAAGAATTTAAATAATGCTGAAATCGATGCAATCATTGATGAACTTTTAAATTTTATAGATTATGCCAAGTATCATAAAAAAGCAGATGGCAAACTTTATGAAATAGCAATTCTTTCTTTTTATAACAATCAAGTCTATGCTTTGAGAAAAAAACTTCAAAAAATGTTTGATTCCCCAAGCCTATTCAATTTTTTCAATGATGAAATACACGTGTCTCTCAATTCTGTCGATAGGTTCCAAGGACAAGAAGCGGATATAGTTTATTTATCGATGGTTCAAAACAACAAACTTGGCTTTTTAGATAGTGTTAGCAGATTGAATGTTGCTATTACTCGAGCGAAAGAAAAAATCATTATATTCGGAGATCAAGATTATTTTGCAAAACAACAAAAAGAATCTGATTTCTTAACAGATATATTTAGGAGGTAGTTAAAATGGCAATAGTGTTAAAAGCAAATGCAAGAATTACTAACTATGACGTTTATCTCAATCTAAGTTTTATGCGAATTAGAAAAGATATAGTTAATCTTTTGAAGCGTATTGAGAACGGAGAATCACTTTATGATATTTTTCCTAATGAAATAGTATTCTCCTCTGTCAGGAGTTTTTTGATAGATAATAAGTTGCTAACTGAATCATTAAAAGTTAGCACAAAAGGACGTTCTTTTATTGAAACACCATATTTCTTAGAAGAAGAGGAAGGCGTTTTTTCAATCGACATTGTATCGTTTAATATTGATAATCACGACTATTCATTTATTGTGAAAATGACTAGAAAATTACAAGAAGACAAAAGAGAACAAAGTGAAATGACGCTTCGTTATCTCTCTTATGGCAATTCGTTTTTGTTAGAAAATGAAAAATGCATTATAAATTTAGCCACCAATAAATCCAACAAAGCGTATTATGGTGGCTCAAGAAGTGTTTCGATTGAACTGGATATAAGCAAAGGAACTTATTTTGTCGATAATTTAAAAGGCGAGTTGGGGCAAGAAACAATCAAAGCGTTGCAACCTTCTGTCAACGAAGCTGTAGTTAAGAATCTACCAGGATTCACCTATAACGAAGATGAAAGATGTGTTTTTATAAACAGCATAGATAATCTTACAGATCTTGAGATAGCTACAGGTCAATTGAATAGAGATTTTTCTGATCTCAAATTTAGATCAGAACCTTATAAAATTAGACAAATTAGTACTGCTATTAATTTTGCTTATAGTTATGCTTATTCTTTGCTTGATAGCGGTAAATTTCTTTCAACCAGTGACTTAGATGATATATTCGTTAACGAAATATTATCTGGAAAAAATCTTCACGAAAGCATTAAAGACGCTTTTCTTTCCTTTAAATATTCTTTTGATGACTTTAGTTCGAGATTATCTAAAGACAAATATGAAAAATTGGATTATAGAATCAAAATCACTAAAGAATTGTTAGATGTTGATGTTGTAAAAGAAAGCGATAAACGATTTGCGGCCTTAACCGGTTATGGTGAAGTCGCTAGTTACTTAGCTAGTAAAGTTAATCCGTTGGAAGTTGATGAAGTATATTTAATCATGGGATATGCATTTGTTGAAAACAAAAAGAACCCAAATAGAATTGTAGAATGCCTAAACTCACTTCTAAAAATCTATAAAAACATTACTGTTGTAGATAAAGCGCCTAACCAAGGGAATGTTAATAAAGAAATATTCGACAAAGTTAAAGACCTAGGTGTTTATGTCACTCACAAACCAGCTATTAGTGATTTTTTCCATGATCGATATATTATTTTTAAACTCCTAGATGGTACATATGAAGTGTACATGTGTTCATCTGATATAGGTCAATTATTTGGAAACGATGGACATGTTAGAGGAAGTATTTCCAAACAAAAAATACAAGACGTCACAATGAAAGGAAGAAATCTCATTGAGATTGCTACAGGTAAATAATTATGTCAAATAGATTGATAAAGCAAGTTTTTGATAATAGCGACAATATTATTTCGAATGGGTTTGTAAAACTTGATAAAAAACCATCTAAGACAACTTTCTCCGATGTTCTCAAAGAATACAAAACCTCAATTATAATGGTTGATACTCACGGTTGGTTTATAAAAGATGCCATGATCGAAATCAACTCAAGCGATCATTTTGCGGAAATGTTGATTATTGGGTTAGTCAATAACGAAATGCTTCTAAAAATTAAACAAGATGGCATTAAAGATGGTTTTTATCGCACAACCACAGAAAAAATCAATGTTGGTCTCATCATTCTAAACAAGAAAAAGATTTATGCTGTTTTTGATATAAATAACATTTTTCCTATTGTTGATTCTTACGCCTCCAAAGAAATTTTTGAGATGATCAATCATATTATTTGGTCTAAAACTGATAAAGAATATTTTGGCTCTCTTCGCGAGGTAAATGACATTAGATTAAGCGTTATTGCACCAGAATTAGCAAGAGCAGTTTTTCCCGATGCCCTAAATAAATATGAATATTGTTCTGATTCTCTCGGGTTCGAGGCAGAATCAATAATTTTGGTCAAGCCTTCTTCAATAACTCACTTTAAATCTGTTGTATTAGAAAATACATCTGTACAAATGTATGGGAAATTGAATGAGATGAACATTGAGGTGTTTCCTAATAAATACTATCCTTTCGACTTTGGAGATAACCATTTTGACTATGAGTCATTCGCAAACAAGACAATCGGGTCTCTTGTTGAAAAAGAAATCATTGTTTCTAATAAAAGACAGATTGTAAAAGAAAAAGATGTTATTTCCGAAAAAGAGAGTGTTTATCTTGATGAATTAGATAGTTACTCTCCAGATTTTGAAAAAGTGGTCAATCAATACTCTGGTTATGCTAGAGAAATTGAGGTTATTGTTGATGCTGAAAGCAAGGCGGTTGATTCTAGTTATAAACTATCATCTCGTTATGAAATCATCAAAAACGTAAATCAAAAAATAGAAAATGGTCTGCAAACAATGGAAAAATTGTTTGACAGCACCAAAGAAAACGAAAAGCGCATTGATTCGGTAAGATTAGAAAAAAATCTCTCTTTGAAGATAAAAATGTTTAATGAGCTCGTAAAAAACGAGGAATTTGGTTTGGCTTCTTTAAATACTAAAAAATCGCCAGTTTCAACGATAAGCAACGTCAACGAGAGTGACTTAGTTGTTCCAAACGAACTAATAGGGACGCTTTATTCTAAAAACAATACTCTTTTCTTGGCGACAACTCTACAACGTTTAGACGAAGCTAAAAAATGGTTGAAAGACAACAAAACGGAGGCTCATTTGATTGAAGCATAATGGATAAGAAAATAAATATAACAATCAAACCAGATAAATCGGTTTTTGTAGAAACAAACAACTATAAAGGCGAAGCGTGTGTAAGCGCTGTTAAAGAATTATTTAAATCTTTCCTTGAGATAGATAATTTTGAACTTACTTCTGATTATTATGATGGAGAAGTTGAAATCAATAGTGGTGTCGAGGTGAAATTATGAGTTCTACAGTAAATATGGATATGCTTTTAGTTTCTACATCCAACATTATTCCTCCTTCTATGCTCAAACCAGTTTTCGAACAATGTGTTGAAGAAATAGGCGGTGTAATTAGAAACAACGAATTGTTTCTGAATAACGAGCGTTTAGGGAAACTAACAATTAATAACCGAATTGTTTTATCTTTTGAAAATGATTTTGACACTTCTAGAAGAAAAGAAGTTAGAGAACTTTTACGCAATACCTTTACTAGTAGAGTGTGTATCGCACATGAAAACTACTTATTTGACTTAGAGAAAAAGAAAAAAGAACTCGAAACACAGAGCATAGTGGAGCGCGAGCTTATAGATTCGATCAACAAGGATATTGAAAGAAGTGAAAAGGCTTTTGAAAGACAGCAACTTGATGAATGCGAAGCTTTAAAAGCCGAAATAGTGGACGCCGCCATTGCGCAAGGATACGAAGTTGTTGAGGAAAAGAACGACAACGGTATTCAATTACAATTCATTAGAAGAGAATATTAATGCTTAACATTTATAAAATTGCTCACGATAGCAAAATATACGGACCAGGTAATAGAGATGTTATCTGGTTTAAAGGATGCACATTGCACTGCAAAAACTGTATCAATCCAGAATTGTGGTCTTTTGATGATGGCAATCTTATGGAAATAGACGAGCTTATTGGCGATTTGCAATCCAAAGAAATCACCTTCCTCGGTGGTGAACCATTGCAGCAGCAAGATATATTGCCTTTAATTAAAAAACTGAAAAAACTTAGATTTGGTATCATTCTTTTTACCGGTTATGAAAAAAATGAATTAGCAGACGACAAAAAGAATGCCGCTGATTTGTGTGATGTTGTGATTTATGGAAGATATGTCGACAAATTAAAAGATGACTCACTATATCTCAGAGGATCTCTTAATCAAGAAATTGTATTTAACACTAAAAGATATAATCCTGATGACTTTATAAAACCCAATTCATTTGAATTGAGTTTCAGCGATATGTTAGAACTTCACGGGCGCAACAAAGAATTAATTAAGGAATTATTAGAAATGAACCGCTAGTGCATAACAGGTTCTTTTCTTTTTGTGAAAAACTGGTGCCATGAAAAGAGGAAATATAACCAAACCAATTATGCAAGAAACAATTTTAAAAACAAAAGTAGCTAACAAAGTAGCGGTAGTAGAATTCTGGGTAAGACATCACTCAAAAAATAGCATCGATTATGAAGGCGTAACAGCGGAGAAACTTCCTAATGATAATTGGGAGTCTATTATTGAATTGCCAGTTATCAACAAGACAATCAAAGCAACGGCAAAAACAGAAATGGATGCAATTTTAAAGTCATCAGACATTGCTTACAAGGAAATCAAAAAATACCTCCCAGAACATCCGGAAACAAAATTCGTTCCATTAACACATTTCCGCGGATATTTAATTAAAGAAGTCAACTTAAAGTATTCACTTCGAGGTAAGCCAACAGAATATACGTACGTCAGTATTGAAAGAAGTGAAAAAGAACGCAAAAGAACCAATGATGCTCTTAGCAAAATGATGGAACAAACGTTGGAAACGCTCAAAAAGACTCTTGATAGATTAGAAAGAGTCAACGGATCAATAAAAAACGTATTTGTAGAAATCCTTGATAAGTCGTTTGTTGACAAATTCCCTGGAGAAGGCGATGCGTCTGATAAAATTTCTAATATAATCTTTGAAAAATATGGACAGAATGTTCTTCCAGAATACGTGTTTGAATATAAGAACCATGTAATGGCTTATGGATATATCTGGGAATCAGATGATTTATATTGTTAGAAACATAGGAGGCTAAATAATCATGGGACCAAAATGGTGTTTAAATTACGATTCAGGCGAATACGAATGGATTGATGAATATGGTTATAGTTTAGATCAAGGTGAATATGTCTATAATTATGACCATAGCGTATTTGATGATGATGATGACGATGACGATTGGTAACAAATGGATTGAGATGGGTCAAAACAGAATGGCGCGTTTTGTTAGAATCTTGTATGCCTCACCACACTGTAAGATACTCGCTACTAAATCCTTGCTTTTTGAGCAAAAGATGAGAATAAGCGAGTTTTTCTTTTGCCTTTTTGCAAAGGAGCAAAACTTTTTAAAATATTGATAATAATTGATCTGCTCTTCAATAGCTGTTAAGCTGCTAATTGATGAAGATTTCTGGTTTCGTAAAAGGACATATTTATAAAAGAGATGATTTAATTGATGCTTTTAAAGGTTCTTTTATGCGTGGCATGAACAAGTGTATTAGAACCAATAGTTTAGTATTAATATCGAAACATACTTCTAACCGTATATATGGAGACAAACTATTTGAAAACAACCAAATCATATATACCGGCGAAGGACAAAAAGGTGATCAAACATATACTGGAGCTAATAAAGATTTACTAAACTCATTAGAAACCAAACTACCCGTGTATTTGTTTGTCGTCTTCAAAAATAGAGAATATACATACTACGGTCGCGTTTATCTAAATGGTGCTCCTTATTATGAAGACGAATTAGATGTTGATGGAAATAATAGAAAAGTTATCAGATTTCCTTTGATACTGGCACAAGATTATAGAACATTAACTCCTTTAGAAATGAAAACCCATTTAGTAGGTGGCATTATTCCTGATAAAAAGACATATCAAGTAGTGGGCGCTGCAATTATTGATAAAGATAATAAAGTTCTATGTGCTCAAAGAGGATATGGCTCTTTAAAAGGTAAATGGGAATTCCCTGGTGGAAAAATAGAAGCAGGCGAAAATGATATCGATGCTCTCAAAAGAGAGATTAAAGAAGAATTGAATATAGACATTAAAGTCGAACAATTAATTGATGAAAACTATCACGAATATAGTGATTTCAATGCAAATCTTAAAGTCTATAAATGCGAATATGTGTCGGGGACAATAAAAGACACAGAACATCAGTCTTTGAAATGGGTCGATAGTAGAAAGCTAAATGAATTAGATTGGGCGGAAGCCGACCAACCAATTGTTGACACATATATGGACTCTTTGCCAAGATCTATTGAGGGTCAAATTACTTTTGATTATTTTGAAGCGGAAGCTATTAAACAAACTGATAGAGAACTTCTTAGAGCGGTACAAGACTATGAAAGAAGTCAAAGAAATAAACAAAAAGCAGGCGAAGCAGCTGAAATAGCAGTTATCAATTATGAAAGAGACAAATTAAACAATGAAGGAAGACCTGATTTAGCAGATTTAGTTAAACAAGTATCTAAAGTTTCATCTGATTACGGATACGACATACTCTCTTTTGAAATCATTAACGGCGTAGCACAAGAAATACATATCGAAGTAAAATCTGCAAAATTAAGCAATTCATATATTGAATTCTTTATTTCCGAAAATGAATTAAATAAATTCAAAAACGATTCTGTTTACAAAATATATTGTCTAATTAAATCAGGAAGAAATTATAGATTACACGAAATAAATAAATCGGATTTCTTTGCACACAACTATTTATCACCAATGTCATATAGAGTGAGAATTAGAGTGACCGAGTAGGCCATTCTTTTCTTTTAAAAATATATTATATCTATTTTATAAAAGCACTCATTATGATAAGATTTAGATAATGTTCGTTGGGTAGAATTTATAAAATGAGAAAATAGACCCAACGATTATTGTGAGGTATTGTGTTTTGTTAAGATACATCTGCAAACATTGCGATAATTTAGAATGTGATACAAGTGAGTGCCCTAATTGCGGTCAAAGAACAGAGCTTGTAGAGACAACTATTTTTTATTGTACAAAATGCAACGTTCCTGTTTTTGACGAGGAATGCGGATGTTGTCACTCCCGTTGCGAAAGAATAGGGAGCGATATAAGACCTGTTTTTGCACAGGAGAGGCTTTTGCTTGAAGTACTACTAAATAGACCTTTTGAGTTTGCCGATAAATCGGTGTGGTGCGCAGGGGCAAACAATTATATTGTTGATGGTAAAAGAATAAGACTATCGTTTAGCGAGCTATCAAAACAAAAAGCAGATGATGTAATTGCAAAGCTAAAAAAGCATGAAAAAAGAAACAATAAATATATCGGAAATGATTTTGACAACCCGTTCATTTTAAAGTTTATTGAGTCTAATAGATATAGGCTCAACCAAATAACAACAGAAGCAATTGATTATATAAAAGGTGTATCGAAAAAGTTTGATGATTCATCAATGTTTGTGTCTTTTAGCGGTGGAAAAGATTCTTCTTGTACAAGTCATTTAGTAATGCGTGCTTTAAACAACCAAAGAATAATTCACATATATGGAGACACAACTTTGGAATATCCGACTTCGGCGAGTTTGATAAGCGATTTTAGAAAAGCATATCCAACTACACCAGTCTTAGTTGCTAAAAATATTGATCAAGATTTTCAAAACTTGTGCGAAGTTGTCGGTCCACCAAGCAGGGTTATGAGGTGGTGCTGTACCGTCTTTAAAACCGGTGCAATAACAAAAAAAATAGAAGCTACTTTTAAAAACAAAACCAGACTCCTATCTTTTCAGGGAATTAGAAGGGCGGAGTCGTTGTCTAGAAGTAAATATGATAGAGATACCGATAGTCCAAAAATCTCAAAACAGGTTGTTTCCGCTCCAATAATTGACTGGTTAGATTTTGATGTTTGGCTTTATCTTTTAGCTAATAAAGTCCCATTCAACAATGCATATAGGCAAGGATTCAGCCGTGTTGGTTGTTGGTGCTGTCCAAACAATAGTGGCTGGTCGGAATTCTTATCCTCAATTTATATGAATGAGCAATATAACAAATTTAAAGATATGTTATACCGTTTTGCAAAAAATGTCGGGAAAAACGATTGGAAAGAATACATAGATTCTGGGAACTGGAAAGCAAGACAAGGAGGCAACGGTCTAGAACATAGCAAAAATGCCATTGTTGAATTCAAGCCATGCGTATTAGATGAAAGCAGCCTAAATTTTGATTTATCTAGGCCAATATCTGAAGAGTTATACATGTTCTTCCGACCATTTGGAAAAGTTGACTTCACATTGGGAAATAAGCGATTAAACGAAATATACATTTTGGATAGACATACTAATATGCCAATCATGAAATTATCTGGAAAAGAAGGTGCATCTACTTTGAAAGTAACGATGATTTCAATGACTTCTACTTTTAAAAACATGAAAACAGTAGGTGAGCTTGTCAGGAATCAGCTTACTAAATATCAAACTTGTATTGGGTGTTCTTACTGTTCAGCTGTTTGTAAATTTAACGCTTTAAAAGTTTTTAATTTAGAAAAAGGAAATGTGGGAAGAGACACAATCTCTTACTCAATAGATGCAACCAAATGTGTTGGCTGTTTGGAATGTGTGAAGCATTTTGATGGCGGCTGTTATATGAAAAAGGTATTACGCACCAAGAAAGGAGAATAAGAATGCCAAATTTAAAATTTAAAAGAAATGAAAGCTTCTATATAAGGGATGGTTGGTTCCAAAAGGCTATCCATAGCATTCACGATTCTCTAGAAAATGTGTTCTCTGGGACCAGAGGCGTTGATGAGTTAGGAATTGGCTCAAATATGGTAAAAGGTTTGAAGTATTGGCTAGTTTCTTCAAATGTCATGGAATCTAGCTCCAGCAAGTCTGAATTGACGTTGTTCGGAAAGCTTCTTTTGAAATATGATCCATATTTAGAGTCAAGCTTTTCTTGGTTCATGATTCATTATTATTTGGTCAAAAATTACAACGATGCTCCGATTTTTAATATGGTATTTAATCTCAGACTCAACAAGTTTGATAAAAATGAGCTTGGTAATGCGCTAATAGAACAGTTTAAAGACCAAGGGGAAGATATTAAAGAATCTTACGTAGTTGATGACCTAAACGTGTTTTTAAAAACGTACACTGTAGAAGATAAAGACGGGGATCCAGAAGACAATTACATTTGCCCTCTTTCTTCTTTAAATCTAATTGAACGCAAGCAAAAAGATTCTTACTTCATGAAGCATCCTCACTATTCGGAACTCTCTTATTTAATTGTATATTTTGCATTAATTAGTATTTATAAAAAGCAATTTAACATTGAAGATGCATTATATGAGAATAATTCCCCAGTTCATTTATTTAATTTAGATAAGAATATGTTTTTCCAATATTTAGATGAAATGAGAAAAAATAATTTAATCACGATTAACAAAACAGCCGGATTAAATACCGTTTATTTAAACGAGAAGATAACCCTTCAAAATTTGTTCGAAAGGAGGTTTGGAAAGTGATATGTATAGTAAATTTTATGAAATAAACAAAAATTTCCAATCATCCGTTAATCTTGAGCTAGATCTCGATAATGAATCAAAGATTTATGAGTATGTTCCGACAAACGATATTTGTGACGTATTGAAAAAGTACATTAAATCTGTGCTTGGAAAAACAAAGGAAAGAGCGACAACACTGGTTGGCCCCTACGGGAAAGGCAAATCTTTCTTGTTGCTCATTTTGTCGTATATCTTGTCAAAAAACAAAGAAACAAAATGCTGGAATGATTTGGCTAAGAAAATAAATAAAATAGACGAAGAGCTCTACAATTTAATGATTGAGCTCAAGAAAAAAGACATTTCTTTGATTACAGTTATCATTAATTCAAATTATGAAAATCTCGACCAATCATTTATGCTCGCTTTAAGTGATTCTCTAAAAAAAGATGGAATGGAATCGATTGTACCAAAGAATGCTTTTAGTGTAGCGCAAGAAACCATTGCAAGTTGGAGCAAAGATAAGGAATTATCTAAAGATTTGAAAAACTATTGCCTAGATAAAAGCGGTAGCGATTTAGACGAAATTGTAAAAGGGCTAAAAGAGTATTCTAAAGAATATTATGATAAATTTTGCGATATCTATTATTGTATAACTCGCGGAGTAAAGTTCAATCCGTTCATCAACGGAGACATAGTTAAAATTTACTCCGATGTCGCATATCAGTCCTCCTCATTTGGCTATTCAGGAATATTTGTTATATTTGATGAGTTTTCAAAATTTATAGAGAGCTCAACATCAGATGTTTCTAGAGGTTTAAAACTAATTCAGGATTTGGCTGAAAAATGCACTAGAACAGGTAAATCTGACCAGCTTCATCTCTGCTGCGTTACACACAAAAACCTTTCGTTGTATAAAGATGGAAAAAAAGACTCTTTTAAAGCAGTTGAAGGCAGATTCTCTGAAGTTAGGTTTAATAGAAGTCTTGAAGAAAACTATCAAATCATCTCTGCTGCAATCATTAAAAAGCATGGAGCCCCAGAGATTGCCAGTAATTTTATTAAGAATAATGCTGACTACTACGCAAAAATAAACGAGTTAGGACTGTTTGAAAAAGAAAAAGGGCTGTATGTGGATATTTTTCCATTGAATCCGCTTACATCATATTCACTTATTCAATTGTCTGAATTGGTTGCTCAAAACGAAAGAACCCTTTACACTTTTTTGTCCGATACAGATGTTAATTCGTTCAACTTTTTTATTCACAATAATGATTTTAAAGACGGTTTGTTTAATGTTGATAAAATATATGACTATTTTTCTGAACTTTTACAAAAAGAAGAAACTAATTTTATTAGAAATCTTTGGTATAGAGCAGAATCAATATCGTCTAAATTAGACGGCCTTTTAGACAAGAGGGTAATCAAAGCGCTTGCTGTTATTTTGATGATTAATGACTATGATAAACTTCCGCCAAAAGAAGAAATAATATCACTTTGCCTTAATGAACCGATTGATAAAATTAACAAAGTAATTAATGCGTTAATTGATACTCATCATTTAAGAAAGAATATATTGAACAATCTTTTGTCCTTTGCATTATCTAACACAAAACACATTGATGATAAGATTACTGTCCTTTCTAAAACCAAATTTAAAACTTTTGACGAGTCATTGGTTTGCAATAGCTTGAATGAAAAGAAGTATTTGATTCCTCGTAAGCACAACGAAGAAAGAAAGATTACGAGATTCTTCAGAGTTGTTTATTTAACGGAGAAAGAATTTAATGGATTAGCTAATTTCGATCTATTTTTTGAGAAGATTTACTGTGACGGTATAGTTTTGAATATTTTGAGACAATCTCTATCTGCTGATCAAATTAAAGAAAAAATGATGTCAATTAATAACGAAAGAGTTGTCGCTTGCTTCCCATCCAAAAAAATCGATCCCATCTTAAAAGATGAGCTCCTAAGATATGTGTGTCTAAATGACATTAAGTCTGAATCTGCCTTAGATGATATTTCTAGAGAAGAAATCAATCTTCTTATGGAAGAAACTTCTGGCGATATTAGGGCTTTGTTGTCTCAATATTTTGAAAAGGATGTTCTATTCTTCAATTCTGCTTATGATGAAAAAGTTTTGTCTATATTGTTGTCAGAGATTTTGGACAACTTCTATTCTAAAAAACTTATTTTTAATAACGAATTGGTTAATAAAAGAGCCTTATCTAAACAGTATCAAAAGGCGGTCAATAACGTAATAGATGATATGCTAAACGGTAAGGTTGCTGTTTTCAGCCCGACAAGCCCTGAGGCATCTGTTCAACGTTCCATTATTGAAAGAAATGAAAACAGGCAAGAATTCAGAGAAGTTATTGATGCAATAAAAACAAACATACTTTCGGTCGAAGATAGGAAATGCAGTTTTTTAAGATTATTTACCTATCTTGAGCAATCGCCATATGGTATAAGAAAAGGCGTTTTACCAATTTTAATTGCTAAAGCGATATCAGAATTAAGCAACGATAAGAACAATATTCTTCTCTACTATGAGAAAAAGGAAATACTTCTTAACGCAGATAATTTAGTTAAAGCGGTTGGTAAAGACAGCTATTACATTTCTTCGTCACAAGGATCTACAGAACAAAAAGATTATCTAAATAATCTATTAAAAGTTTTTAAAGTTCAAACAAGTAACTCAGCAAGAACAGATACAGTAAATTTGGCTAACTCTATTAGGAAGTTTTTTATGGGTCAACCAAGTGTTGTTAGGGCATGCAAGTCTATTGACTTTTTACAGCTCGGAAAACCACTAATTGAAATCAAAGATGTGTTTTTAGAGATTAGTTTGAATCCACATGAAGTTGTTTTTGTCAAACCATTTAAAATATTAGAAACCAAGAGCTATAACAAAGTCGTTGCTTTCTTTAAAGGTATTCAGGACTCTTTAAATGCCGCTATTGAACAATATAAAAATAACTTAATTAATGCTGTCAAAGGAACTTTTGAGATCGACAAACAATCTAGCTTAAAAACTGGGCTAATGATGTTTATTAGAGGCTTTGCTCAAGAAAACGAAAAACTGATTTTAGATGACGAAGAGAGAATAGTGGAAGAAGCCATTGTAAGCAAATCAAATTACGACGATCATCAAACTATAAATGAATTAGCTAAAGCGTGTATTGGTACTCAAATCGAAGATTGGGAAAAAGACAACAGCGAACAATTCATAAATAGGCTTATTAAGTTTAAACTGAATGTTGCGGGGGCAAACAAACTAGACTTAAGCACAAAAGGCATTAACAAGATGCTAAATGAGGACGATTTGCAACTTGACGGAATTGCTCAGCTATTAAGCAATAACGTAGAAAGCGCAATAGAAGAGTTTGCTGACAGTGTCACCAATGCAGATAAAGTAAAAATTTTGACAAAAATACTTAAAAAGTATCTATGAGGTTGAACCATGATTTATCTAGATAATGCTGCAACGACATATCCAAAGCCAAAGAAGGTCTATGAAGCCCTTGATTTTGCTAATAGACATCTTTCTTTCAATGCAGGACGAGGGGCTTATAAAGAAGCCAATGAATGTCTTAGAGTATTAGATGAACTAAGAAAAGAAATAGCGGATGTTTTGCACTGCAACAGTAACAATGTCTCGCTTCTTTCTTCAGCAACAGAGGCCTTGAATCTAATTATAAACGGCATAGATTTTAAAGATGGCACAAATGTCTATATAACACCATTTGAACACAATGCCGTTGTAAGACCGCTATATAACATTCAAAAGACAATTAACATCAAAATACATATACTCCCATTTAACAAAGATTCTTGGGAACCTGATGTTGCAAAAATCAAAAACATGTTTGCTTTAAACAATCCTGATGTTGTTTTTTCTTCACAAATCAGCAACGTAACCGGATTATTGATTGATTACCAAACTATTTTTGAGATGTCTAAAGCATATAACGCGATAAATATCCTAGATGCTGCGCAGGGATATGGGATAGTTGATATTAATAAGACAAACATTGATTATATTGTTTTTGCGGGTCATAAATCTCTCTATGGTCCTTTTGGGATTGGTGGTTTTATCAACCTTAGTAACAACGAACTTAGAGTGACAAAAAGTGGTGGCACTGGTTCCGATACTTTGAATCACGAAATGCCTGAGAAGAATCACTATAGATATGAATCTGGTTCTCCTAACGTTCCTGCCGCTTATGGTGTTCTTTCTGGCATAAAATGGATAAAGGAAAATAATATTTTCGAACACGAAAAAGAACTTACTGAATATTTAATTAATTCTTTAGAATCAGTAGAAAAAATACATGTGTTTAGACCAAATCAAATAGATAAGATTTTTGGAATAATATCTATATCAGTTGATGGATATTCTGCAGATGAGATAGGAAACATATTGAATGATGAATATGATATCTGTGTAAGAACAGGCTACCATTGCAGCCCATTTGTTCACGAATTTATCAATTCGACATCGAATGGAGGAACTGCTAGAATAAGTATTAGTAGATTTACTACAAAAGAGGATGTGGATGCCGTAATTAGTGCTTTAAAAACACTTTAGGCAACATGTGGGTATGGGTTTTAAGGATTTGATAATTGAACGAAAGTATCGCAGCAGTGAGCATGCTAATTTAGGCGAAGAATTCATTGCAAAGGTATTGCCCCATAGTGTCTCCTATAAGAGGGCGGTAGGGTTCTTTTCATCGTCCTCTCTTATCTATACCTCTCGTGGCTTGTTAAAAATAGCTTCACATTTCAAACCGGGCAACGAACCAGTTATTAAATTTATAGTCTCTCCACGCTTATCAAAAGAGGATGTAGAAGCGATTAGAACTGGGTATAAAACTAAAGAAGCCGTTATTGAAGGGGCTATGTTGCGAGATTTTAATCCTGCAAAAAACGACATTGAATCAGAAAGACTTAATATCTTATCTCATTTAATTTCAAGTGGTGCCATGGATATCAAAGTTGCTGTTACTGAATTTAGTGATGATGATATCGGAATGTATCACGAAAAGATAGGTATTATGGTCGATGAAAACGGCGATTCAATTGGTTTTTCTGGATCACTTAACGAATCTGAGAATGCTTTCATCAATAATTTTGAATCTATAAGAGTCTATAAAAGTTGGGATGCTTCTACTTGCTTAGATTTAAACGATTTATCTGATGATTTTGATAATCTCTGGAGTAACAAAACAAAGAGAGTAGCCGTGTATTCATTTCCAAAGGCAGTTGAAAAAAGAATATTTGAATACAGAAGAGCGATATACAACGAGAAAATAGATGACTACGAAGCGATGGAAAAAATGCGTGAGGAAGTTCTTAGAATTGTTTTGCCTTCCATTGATAAAACAAAATTGCCTACTTTTCCTTATGATTATCAAAAAGAAGCTATTCAAAATTGGTTCAATAACAAATGTTGCGGTATTTTCGAAATGGCTACCGGAACAGGTAAAACGTTTACTGGATATGGTGCTATGGTAAAACTTCTAGAAAAGGCAGATTACCATTTATTCACGGTTATTATTTGTCCGTATCAACACCTGGTGGAGCAATGGGTTGAAGATGCTTCCTTATTCAACATTAAAAATATGATTATTGGTTATTCTAACTCTAAGTACAGCAATTATTTGTCTTTGTTAAAACAAGCGATTCAAGATTTTAATGATGGCGTTAATGATTTTGCGTATTTTATTACCACTAACGCTTCTTTTAAAACGCAGTCTGTTCAAGCTGCTTTAAAAGAATTGAAAGGAAGAACTCTTTTTGTTGCAGATGAGGCCCATAACTTAGGAAGTCAAAACTTTGGACCATGTTTATTAGAAAATTTCAAATATCGCCTAGCTTTATCTGCCACTTTTGATAGGTTTAGGGACGAAGACGGAACTAACCAAATCTATGATTATTTTGGAAAAAAGTGCATTGAGTATCCTCTTGAAAAAGCTATTGATGAGAACAAATTAACAAAGTACTACTACCATCCAATTGTTACATATTTAAATCAAGAAGAACGTGAAGAGTACATAAGATTAACTAAAGAAATTTCTAAGAGAATGCTGTGGACCAAATCTGGAAATAAGGTTTTGTCTAAAAACGCAGAGTTTTTTGCAATTAAGAGAGCTCGTTTAATCGCCGGTTCATTAGGAAAAACAGCAGCATTTAAAGAAGAAATAAAAAAGCACATTGATGAAAAATATATGCTTGTTTATTGTGGAACTTCTAAGATCAATGATTCTGATAGTGAAGAAATTGATCAAATTGATCTCATTACCGATTACTTAGGCAATAAACTCAAGATGGATATTGAAAGATACACGTCTAGAGAAAGCGTTAACGAAAGAATCAATATTAAAAATCGTTTCAAAAGAGGCGACTTGCAAGCTTTAGTTGCTATTAAATGTTTGGACGAAGGTGTCAACATTCCAAATATTAGAACAGCATTCATTTTGGCTAGTAGCACAAATCCTAGAGAATATGTTCAAAGAAGAGGACGTGTTCTTAGACTTGCTCCAGGAAAGGATTTTGCTGTAATTTATGACTTTGTGTGTTTACCAATGCCTTTTGATGAGCTAGGTGGTTACGACGCATCTGAAATTAAAGAATTCAATGCTTTGGTAAAAAACGAGATTAACAGAATTAAAGAATTTGGAGACCATGCTATCAATATTGCTGAAAGTGACAGTTTGGTTGAAAAAATCAAAGATGAGTATGGTTTATATGACTTTGATACTGATGAATTGTCAGGATTTGAGTGGGTTGAGGAGGAATAGTTATGGAAGACAGAGAACTTACTGCTAGAGAAGAAAAAGAAAGAGAACTCCAAATTCAAAAAAACATTGAAGATAGAGTTAGAAAATTAGAAAGAAGTAATTATATTAACAAAAAACTTTCTTCTGATGAAATGGTTAAGAAAATAAGAAAAATTGTTGAAGAGGAGGTCAAATAAATGATAATCCGTTATATTACTTTAGAAAACTTCCGACAATTTAGTGGAGAACATACCATTCACTTTTCTTCTGACCCGGATAAAAAGGCAACTTTAATTATTGCCCAAAACGGTACTGGAAAAACAACACTATTAGAGAGCTTTTCTTGGATTTTTTATGGTACCTGTAATTTGAAATCTATAGTCAACTCTAAATTAAAAGAAACAATGAGGCCTTACACAGATCTAAAAATTAGGGGCGAAGTTGGTTTGACACATTTGGGAAAAGAATACACAATTAAGCGATACACGACAATGAGCAAGTCAAACGTCCAGGTTAAGCTCGATGATTCTGTTTTTTCAATCGAAATGAGGGAGACTGATGGAACTCTTAAAGAATATAGAGGAACAGATGCGAGAGCTTTGATAAATGAAATTGTTCCTAAAGGACTCTTCCCGTATTTCTTCTTTAAAGGCGAGAGCATTGAGAGAATAGGCCGTGATATTTCAGAAGGCAAAAATTCTAAAAATAGTGAATTTGTTAAAGCTATTAAAGGAATGCTTGGCTTTGATTATTTATATCAAGAAAAAGAAGATCTTCTTAAAGTTCAAAAGCAATATGATAACGAACTTGCGAGCAATAATTCCGATGAAGAATTAAGAAGAATACAACAAAAATACAATAAAGCAAAAGAAGATATTGGCAAACATGAAACTGAATTGAAACAGATCGGTGAAGATTTGAAATCGTTTGAAGCACAAAAAAAGGAAGTTAGTGATGAAATACTTAAATCCGGTGATGTTTCTGAAAAACAAAAAGAATCTCTAAGACTTGCCAAAGAAATTAAAGATATTGAAGACGAAATTACTGAAATCAAGAAAGAAATATTCAACAAGTTTAGTCTTCAAGGTTATAAATTAATCGCACAATCAATTATTGTTGATTCTATTGAAATGCTTCAAAAGCATGGCGATATCGACAAGGGCATTCCTGGTCTTGATGCGAAAGCAGTTGAATATATGTTGTCTAGCGGAAAATGCATTTGTGGCTGTGACTTAAAAAAGAATCCAGAACACTATAATGCTTTAGTTGAATTGAAAAAATATTTGCCGCCTAACAATTTGGGTGCAGAAATAACTGCTTTCAATCAAATTGGGCGTATTTATGCCAATGGTGGCGATGATTATTATGCAGATTTAGTTTCTTTAAGAAAAAAATTGCACACTAAAACTGAAAAACATTCTGAAAAAGTTAAAGCACTTGCTGAGATTAACGAAATAATTAAAAACTATCCAGACATGACCAAGAAAAAAGAGCGTGAGCAAGAACTTATTGGTTTAATCAATGACAGAATTAAAAAGCAGGGAATTGCCGAAACATTATTGGGGCAAGCGAACGACGCTCTTAAATCAGCAGAAAAAGAAAAATCTAATTACAGTATTGTAGATTCACATATTAGAAAACTTGAAGAATGCGATTATCAAGTGACATGGCTCATCAGTAGATTGTCCAATTTCTTGAACCGAAAAGAAAGGGAAAAGAGACAAGAGTTACAAGAAGCTATTAATGAGATTTTCTTAGATATTTTTGATATCGATATCAAGATTGAACTTGATAATGATTATGGAATAAAGCTTAAATCCGGGCAAAACACATCTTTGTCTGACTTTGAAAATTCAACTTCACAAGATGCTATTATGGCTTTCTCCTTTATTGGTGGAATTATCAAATTAGCAAGAAATAAGACGGTCTCAACATCCGGTCCATCTAATGATATTGATAGCGAAACAGAGGATGCCGAATTAGAAGTAGAGCCTTATCCGCTTGTCATGGATGCTCCATCATCTTCTTTTGACATAGAAAGAATAGCCAATTTCTGCAAAATCATGCCAAGTATTGCTGAACAAGTTATATTCTTTATCAAAGACACTGATGGTCTTTATGTTAAAAACAATCTCAGAAATGTTATTGGCAAAGAATATGTTATGAATAAGATTAATAATTCTGAAACAGAATTTGAGGAGGTCAAATAATTATGGCTAACAAAAAGATGTTTTTAGACGATTATTTATTTAGAGGACCTTTTGAAGAAATGGCCAGATCTTTGACTTCTATCATTGATCCTGCAAGCGGCTCAAAAATTTTTAATTCAGGTATTGAATTATATATGACTGCCGCAGTTGTCGGAGCAGCATTTGATTTAAAAGCCGAGCCTGCAACGGGCGATAAGACTTTTAGAATATTGGCCAACCAATTTACTAATCACGGTAACGAACTCAATTTTATTTTTAAGCTCGTTATGCTGAACGCGAACAGAAATTCAGCTGAGAATATTGATAGAATCAACAATGCTTTCAAATATAACCCCGATGACGCTGAATACCAAGCAAACGCAAAATTGTTTGAGAAATATATGCTTGGTGGTCTTAAAGAGCTGTATGATACATTCATTTTAAGCTCAAATAAAAGATATGAAGATTATTTAACATCTTTAAATAAGTTTGTTGAAAAATTTAGAAAAAATGATGTTGATGATAGTGACATTGATTTAGGTGGAGACGTCTTCTAAACATGAAAAAAGAAACCATTGAACGCATCAGAAAATTTACCGAGGAAAGAGACTGGGACCAATTTCATTCTCCTGCAAATTTGGCCAAATCAATAAGCATTGAAGCCAATGAACTTTTAGAGTGTTTTCAATGGTCGGATGATAACTATGATATCAATGAAGTTAAAGAAGAACTCGCTGACGTGGTAGTGTACTGCCAAGATATGCTCGATAAATTGGGTTTAGATGTAGATGAAATAGTTAATGCTAAAATGGATAAGAACGAAGCTAAATATCCAGTTAGTAAATCTAAAGGCAAATCAAATAAATATAATAAATTATGATTATATATAAGGACAGTGTTGCCCATTTTCACAAAGACGTCTTTGAAGGTTTGATTGCTAAAAAACTCGAAGAACTATTTTTAGAATACAACATTGGTAAAGAATCACGTGGAGAATATAGAAGTTGGAACAATTCATTAGAAGTGGTTTCGTCAGCCTTAAAATATTCAAACATTAATGAAGAATTATACGTTGCTATTGAATATCAAATACCTCTAACATCTAAACGAGTTGATTTTCTTATTTCTGGCTTAGATGAACTCAATAACGAAACAGTAGTGGCTATTGAATTAAAACAATGGGATAAAGTAGAAAAAACAAATCTTGAAAACTGCATTAAGACATATGTCAATGGAAGAAATGATGTTAGACCACATCCATCGCAACAAATACTCTCATATTGCCAATTGATATCTAACTTTAATGTTAGTGTTCAAGAGGATGGAATCAATATGGTTCCTTGTGCCTTTTTACATAATTATCCATCTGAACATAAAGATGTTTTGGAAGATGAATCATATTCCTATGTAGTTTCCAAAGCACCTTTATTTTATAAATCCGATAGAGCGGCGTTAGGTGAATTCGTTAAAAAACACGTCAAAAAGCCTGCAAATCGTGATTTATTTGAAGTGATTGATAATGGAAAACTTCGTCCTTCTAAAGCATTGCAAGACTCAATTCTTGATCTTTTAGATGGCAAAGATGAATTCGTGATGGTGGATGAACAACAAGTTGCTTTTGCCACAATCACAAAACTAGTTAGAGATAATATCCGTAAAGGTGGTAAATATACAATTATCGTTAGAGGTGGACCTGGCACAGGTAAATCAGTCATTGCTATTCAAACAATGGCCAAATTATTAAGTGAGGGATATGCCTGTAGCTATATGACAAAGAACGCTGCACCTAGAGAAGTATTTGGTATTAAATTAACAGAGGGTCATAAAGATAAAAAATACATAGCAGGCATATTAAAATCTCCAATATCTTTAGAACGTTCTACAAAAGAGAACATTTACCCATGTTTATTGGTGGATGAAAGTCATAGACTTTGTAAGCATTATGCTCATAATCAAGTCGAGGACATTATTAGAAGCAGTCAAATTAACGTTTTCTTTATCGATGAAGATCAAAGAGTTACTACAAAAGATATTGGAACAGTAGATTTAATTAAACAATTTGCAAAACAATACAATTCAAAAGTTATTGATGACCCATCATTAACTCTTAAATCTCAATTTAGATGTAATGGTAGTGATGGATATATGCAATTCTTAGATAATATTTTAGGTATTAGAGAAACACCAAATACATCACTAGATGGATTAGATTACGATATACGTATATTTGATTCTCCAACAAAGATGAGAGAAGAATTAGAAATGATTAACGCTATTAACAACAAAGCACGCATTGTAGCGGGTTATTGTTATGAATGGGTTTCAGAAATGGCGCCTAAAGCATACGACATCTGGTTAGAAGATGGTTTTAAAGCCCAATGGAACTTAAGAAATGGCCAACCATTCGCTATCGCAGATACATCTTTTGAGCAAGTTGGATGTATTCACACATGTCAAGGCCTTGAATTTGATTATGTTGGTGTAATCGTCGGCCAAGATATGAGATTTGAAAACGGTCAAGTGATTACCAACCAAACAAAACTAGCAGAATCAGACAAGACATCTGGCATTAGAACGTGTAAAGACAAAGTGTTGGCTGATAGATTAATTAGAAATACGTACAAAACATTAATGAGGCGTGGGCAAAAAGGTTGTTTTGTTTATTGCGAAGATAAAAAATTGTCTACTCATTTTAAAAAGATGATTGGTAGACGATAGTAGATATATGAAAAAAGTAATTGGCTTTTTTGCTTTAATACTAATTGTTGTGTTTTTATGCAGTGGGGTTCTTGCTGATTTTACTAAATTTATGGCATGGTTGTTTTTTCTCGAACAAACTCAACCTGATATATCCATTTACGGAGAAATAGTGGTTAGAGTTCTTACTGTTTTCGTTTCGTTTGGGCTTGTCGGAGTACTTTTCAATGCTTTTGGGTGGTTTAACAGCAGAGCAATGGCTCTCGTTTATTCTATCGTCTCTATTATTATTAGCTTTGCCCTTTCATTTACTGTTTGGATGATTGAGCAATACATTATCGCGATTTGCATTGTTTTCGGATTTGTTGTCATCGCAATATTAGCATATTTCATAATTACTTTTTTGATTAAAAAGAGAAAAAATAAAAAAAGAAGAGAATAACAATGAATAATTATAATGATGTAGATTCTCTAGAACTATTGATCACTGAAATAGATAAAGCTATTGTCTCTAAGATGTACCTGGCTGCCCTACATATGGCGTTAAGTATACCGGATATGTTAGGAAAAATCGCTTATAAAAATGAAGAACCTAAAAAGTACATTAAATGGTTTGATGAGAATGTTAGAGATGGCGTATTTAACCAGTTCTATTCTAAAAATCCATTATTTGATGGTGAAGACAACATTAAAATGAATGGTGAAGTTTGCTACGCACTGAGGTGTAAATTATTTCATGAAGGAATTGATGATTTGGAGAAAAAAACGATAGGACGAATTAATGAGTTTGTTTTGTGTTTTACAGATGAAGACTTTGTACGAGGTGAATACGCAGGAATTGATTATGATTTTAAAGGTTGGGATCCAAGTACCGGAAAGTGCCCACAAACGAATTATCTCTACATCAGTTGTAAAGGTTTGTGCAAAGAGATAGTTAAAGCTGCCGCTGATTTTCGCCGAAACAATCCACAATTGGATTATCCAAAAATCCGAATCAATCACGGCGGTGGAAGATTTAATAACGATTGGTTTTAAGAAGTGCTCTTTCTTTTGTTTGTTGCCTACTGATTAATCAGTTAAACTAAAATATAAGTCATGATTACAAAAACAGTTATTAAAGATTACGTTGCTAAAAGATGTCCCTATTTAGTGTCTCTCGAATTAGAGGACAAAACTTTAATCGCACTTCTTAAAAGATCTATTGCTAATCAAGAGAAATATAGAGAGCTCGCAGAAGAAGAAGGCGACAGTGATGCTGATGGTGATGATACTTTTGATTTATACGAAACTTTAAAAGACTACCCATATCTTAAAAAAGAAATAACTGAGTTTGAAAAAACAATTCATAAGAATCCTGCAGAAGAATTAATCGATAAATATAACGATAATCAACTCATATCCAGGCTATCTCGTGAATATTATGAGGATTTATATGGTGTTGAGCACTGCGCTAGATGTGATATTGATAAAGATGGTAATGAATTATTAGATCAAAATGAAATCTTGGGATATACATTTAGATATATTAATGATCCTAATATTAGAGTCATCTTTGAAGGACAAGTAGAAGTTGATGGCTTAAGAGCGAGATTTGATATCTTGCTTAAAAATGAAGATGACACATATGAATTAATTGAAGTTAAA
>JAEEGL015983443.1_pt1 | contig 27560 bp, 11 predicted proteins | sample 9134231 | NCBI WGS metagenome assembly JAEEGL01 (sample SAMN16246548, study PRJNA631951) | gut metagenome | biome: gut microbiome; feature: rumen; material: fiber-attached | host: Bos | place: Iran: Karaj | collected 2018-10
GGAATGATACATTGGAAGGCGGAATTGGAGCAGATGTAATTAATGGCGGAAGTGGAGAAGATATAATATATGGTGGAGAAGGAAACGATATTATAGATAGCGGAGATGATAACGATGCTGTATGGAGCGGAGCCGGAGATGACAGCATTTCAGGGGGATCCGGAGAAGATTGGTTGGTAGGAGAAGAAGGAGATGATACTATTAACGGTGGTACAGGAAATGACAGTATTACCGGAGGAATAGGAAATGATGTAATAAACGGAGGAGAAGGAACAAATACAATATATCTGAACAGAGGTGATGGTCAAGATGTTCTTCAAAATGGTGGTGGTACCGACAACATTATTCTTGTTGATTCTAAGCGTAGCGAAGTTTCTGCGACACTTGGTACCGGAGAAGATAAAAATTTATATATAAATTACGGAAACGGAGATAAGATTACTTTAGAAAATTATCAAGAAGAAGATCATAGTGCAAAATTTGTAACTGTAGAAAATGTTACTTATAGTATTGATGATATTGTAAATAATATTTTTGCAGGAACTCAAGCTGCTGAATATATAGAAGGTACAGCAGGTAACGAATATATTTTGTCTCTTGGCGGAAATGATACAATTCAGGCGCTTGAAGGTAATGATACAATAAATGGCGGTTATGGATATAATGATATTTACTTCTTTAGAGCTCATGGTCAAGATATTGTTCAGCATGGCGGTGGAGTTGATACTCTTATATTCGGAGGAGATATAACATTATCTAATTTAAAATTTATTCAAGGGAGAAATGGAGATAACAATTTATATATTAAATACGGAACAAATGATAAAGTAACAATACAGGATTATAATTCGTTATTAAATCAACATAGTGTCAAGTATATACGCACACTCGGAGATAACGGCAGTTATACTATTGCGGATGCACTTTATTTACAAGCCGATACTTCAATAATTGACAGTTTAAAGATAAAACGCTCAGGAACAGAAGCTAATGTTATTTTTGCCGAAGATAATTTAGCTATAGGATTTGATAATGGTACTAATTATATTTATGGCTCTGATGAAGCAAGTGAAATAGTTGCAGGAGATGGAGGAATAAACTATCTTATAGGCGGTAACGGTGATGATATATTGACAGGCAGCTATGGTGATGATTACTTCGCAGGTGGCGGTGGACATAATATTATTAATATATCTGCTAACGGAGGACATGATAAACTTTCTGTTTCTCAAAAAGATGAAGATAATACGATAGTATTTAATAATATTGAATTTACAACAGATGGTGAAGGAAAAGTTATCGGACTCGGCAACTTAATGATAACGGATACTCAAAACGACAATAGAACCGATACGGTTTATATTAAAGGTTATGGTACAGATTATGATTATATTACCGCAGACAATTACTTCTATAATAATCCCGGCGGCTATAGTTTCTATTATGAGGGCTATACTTTGCAGGATAAAAACGGTAACAGAATTTCTTTATCCGATGCAGTTAATATGTCTATCAATAGAGAAGCTGATACCGATTATACCGTAGGTAATTTGTACGGTAATTCAACAGCTGAAACTTTCTATACAAATTCAACAAATGAAGCTTTGTCATTGGAATACGGACGTCCTTCTATAAATGGTTCTGTTGATGCGGGCGCAGGGAATGATACCATTTATTCAGGCGGTATTTACCAGTCTTCTGATGGTGCAACGTTAAAACCACGTATTTGGGGCGGTGAAGGTAATGATGAAATTCATGCTGAAGGAGGGAAAATATATTTCACCACTTCAAGAACAGATTTGCAATATTCAGATACAAATCTTATTGCACTTCAAACCACACAAACAAATGGTGATACAACGACTACAACTGTTTATAATACAGACCATATTTATATAACCCCTGATAAGAAAGTTATGACAGGATACTTCTTCTTTGCTTATCAACTTGGTAAAGATGAGGCAACAGGTGAAACAACAGCAGAATCAATTCTGTTGGATGAATCCGATAAATACGAATATATTGGTACTTATCACTATGATGATGCAGATATGGATGTTCATGTTTATCACACTGATAATCTTGCAAATTGTAAAATAGAAGGTAAAAAGACATATTTCTTTGACTATGGTGACAAAGTTGCATCAGGACAAATAGAAGCTTATGGCGCTGAGGGTAATGATACCATTTATATCGGAAACGGTTCTACAGCCCATGGCGGTGACGGTAATGATGTTATCATTGGTGATGGTGTTGCAATTGGTGAAGAGGGTAACGATAAGATTATATTCAGTAATAATAACTATTATATGGATGGTATCGGATTTACTTACTACTATGCTGATGGCGGTAAAGGTAATGACTATATCGATATGCAAGATGTTATCAAAAGAGAACATGATCCGATTGAATTAACTTCTCAAACCGTAGAATACGAAAACGAATACGATACTCAAATTATGTTCTCAGAAGGTATTAACACTCTTGTTATCAATCCTAAAGCCGATAAAAATATTATTATTAATATGACCCAATTTGCATGGAATGAACAAAACAAACATGATAGATGGTATGATCATGGCCACAAGAATTCTGATGTTGCGTTTGGTTCTTTCAAGAGAGGTGACGACCTTTATATTTCAATGACTAACGGTCAGGCTAAAACCGGTACATTGATAATCAAAGATTACTTTGCTTATGAAAGAGATGAACATGGCGAAATTCTTAAAAACGAATTTGACGAACCGATAAGAGTATACAGTGATGAAAGACGTGAAAATCTCAATATTCACTTCTATTCTACAATAAGAGATGCATCTGACGATTTTCTCCCTGAATCATACATGACTGTTGATGAATTTGTTCAACACTATGATAATTGGAATAATGCAACTGATACCGATGATGACGGACACAAGGATACATTGGAAAACGGCGAAGAATTTGATGCGTTCTATACTCACAAAATCCATGAAATAAATTATGGTACCGGTTATGTAGGAAGATGGACAAAAGATGCCAATAACTATTTCACATTCATTGATAATCAAGAAGAAGGGAATGTAATCAACCCGGATAAAGTAACTCCGGAATTTTACGAACATGATACCGTTGCAAAAGTCGAGGATCCTAATAATCCGACTTGGGTCACTTATGATACAATTAATGTTTATCATAATTCAGGCTACTATATAATAGGTGGTGACGGAAACCAAACTATTTACGGCGGAAACGGAGATGATGTTATTTACGGTGATAACCTAGGACATCACGATGAAAACGGTAACTGGGTTGAATCACAAAATGGCGGAAATGATAAAATTTATGCAGGCGCAGGTGACGATTACGTTGTTGGTGGTGATGGCGATGATTTAATTGACGGTGGTGACGGTCAGAATATCATTTACGGAGGTAAGGGTAATGATACTCTTATTGCCGGTAATCCTGTCAATACAACTGTCAGTCAGTACGGAGATGTATCCAGAGGATACGGAGTAGAATACTCATACGGTGAAGAAGGAGATGATGTAATTTATTCACAAGCCGTATTTAATACTGACGGAACAATAAATGAACAGGCCTCAAACGCATACTTGCCGGGAGAACTTGATGAAGGTTATCAATACCTCTACGGCGGTGACGGCAACGATACAATCATTGCAAACAGCTTTAAACAAAAAGTTGATGCCGGTGCGGGTGATGATACCGTTAAATTCTACAATAACAATAATTCACAGATGGAAATCTGGCACTTTGATTACAACGAAAATCAAATTTATTTGGGAGAAGGAAACGACCAATTCTTTGCATACGGTAACGGCGGATATAGTGTCAGTGCTGACAGCGGAAACAACCTAATCGATGCAAGAGGTTCATCGGCTGTTGCATTTATTCAGGGCGGAACCGGAAATGATACAATCTACGGTGGTTCCGGAAGAGAACAAATTAATACCGGTCTTGGTAATTCAACCGTATATGGTGGTGACGGAGATGATGTAATCAATAGCGGTGTTACCGAGTATGCTTTAGCAGGTGATACTCACAAATTTGATGAACTCCATGGCGGAGCAGGAAATGATACTATTTCAGCATTAGGAAGAAGCTCTGTCTTTGGTGATGAGGGTGATGATGTAATTAATCTCGATGGTGAAGCAAGAAATGTTCCTCAAGCTCTAATCGTTGATGGTGGTACAGGTAATGATAAGTACAGAACTTACGGCAAGGATGGTGTAAATACACTGATTGCAAGTGAAGGTAATGATACTATCCAGTTCTTCGGTGTTACCGCTCGTGCATTTAAACTTCTTCAAAAGGATGATGATTTAATTATCCAAAGAGATGGTACAAATAATAATAACGTAATAACTCAAAGCGGACTGCTAATTCTTAAGGATTATTACTCACCTGTTGCGAAATATGGTGAAAATGGTGATAAAACAGCAGAAGAGTTATTTAATAATTGGACGGTAGAAACTTATACAAATGAAGAAAGAGGACCAAAAAGAGGAACATTTAATCTTTCTGAATTTATAAATTATATAGGTGGAGATACTTATATTGAAACAGGTTCTGAAGGTACTAATGATAGAGATTATATGGAAGCTGCCGACAATATAACCTCTATGAATGGTTTGAGCGGTGATGATAACATGATAGCCGCAGACAGAACGACTTATATAAAAGGCGGAGCAGGTAACGATTATATCTTGGGTTCAGACTCTTATCAAATAGATAAACAAGTTATATTAGGTGATAATGGTGAAACATCTGTTAATCAGGTGCAAGATAGCTGGGGTAATTATACCGGTGCTTATAGTGTCAATTACGATCCTGATATGACTTCACAAAATGACGGAGATGATACTATTGTATCCTATGCAAATAATGGTTTTATCTTTGGCGAAGGCGGAAATGACAGCATTGATGTTCAAAGCGGAACTGCTCATGTTTGGGGCGGCGCAGGAAATGATACAATAACTACTGCTCCATATAGTGAAACTAATTCTTACCAAGCTCAAGCTAATGAAATCTTTGGTGAAGAGGGTGATGATTATATCAAAGCAAGAGCCGGATTTATTGATGGCGGTGAGGGTAACGATACAATTATCCAAAAATCTCATGGCGGTAACTATGCTCAAAATATACAAATTCTCAAAGATGAATATGGTGCAACGCAAGAGTGGATTAGTAAACTTTATAGTGTTGATGACAGTATTTCAAGAAAATCAGGAGAAGTTGGCAGAGAATATACAAATATAGAAAGTGCAATGAGAAATATTCGTGATTATGAATACTACATTCAAAAATGCGAAGAAACCGGTTCAGAATATTATGGAAACACTTCAGTTGATGAATACAGGAGAAGACTAGCTAATGCAAAGGCAAGCTACAACGGTTTACAATCAACTTATGAAGAATATGAACAAGCTGTAACAGAAGCTTATGAAGCAGATGTAGCAAATAACAATTTAGAATCTTTGCAAGGTACAAAGGGTTCTAAAGATGTTTATATTGATACAATGCTAAGCAATGAATCAACTCAAGAGCAAAAAACTCTTGCAAAAGAAACTTATGAACATGATAAACTTGTTGTTAAAACATATAAAGCATTTGTTGACAACTACGATGATATTACTTATAGCGGTTGGGATTATTCAACCGGCAATTATTATAATGGTGATGGTAATTTCAGAGCAGAAGGCGATAAAACTTATTGGCAAAACCAACTTGAACAAGCTAAACTTGCTCTTGATGGTGTAACAGGTACGGAAGCTGCTTATAATAACAGATTTGCTACAAGTGCTTATGCCTCTTACAATACAATTCAAACAAAACTGAATAATTATCAAACTTATTATGATATTTTAGATAACGGCGGAACTTCTGCTGATTATACAGGTCCTACATTTACCGATATGAGCCAAGAGTCATGGTTTAATAAAGCAGACTTGTTAAAAGACAACATATTAGGATGTGAAGGTACTAAGAATACTTATGAAAAAATTAATAATTATATAAATTATTATGATGAATTATCTCAACATGATAAAGCGTATTTTGAAGAACAGCTTGCAGCAGCAGAAGAAGCTAAAAATTATGCAAATGTTCATGGAACTATGGAAGAATATGACGCTGCAAAAGCAAATTACAATCATGCCAAACTTCTTGTTGATATTTATGACGGTGCTATGGCTAAAGAAAAAGCCGAATGGCAGGAATTACTGCAACCGGCAGAGGCTGCGTACATAAATGACCAATACTTGTATGATTTATACAGTACTTATGCTGAATTCTACTATGATGAAGAATTTAATGACCCTAATTATGCACAACATACACTGGATATTAAAAATGATGGTGTAACCTCTGTTTATGAATCATTCAGAGAGGAAGCAGAACAGAATTACTCTCCTTACTATGACGGCAGTCCTAAATCCTACTGGTCAAGAATGGCGAACTTAATTTATAATCGTATGAACGGAAATCAGGGTACACAGTCTCTCACTGAAGAAATGTATATGAGATATCAGGCTGGACAAATACCATACAGTTCATATAAATATTGGCAGGAGCAAAACGAAAGAAACATTGATGAATATAATGATTATAAAGATTTTTATGAAAACTATGATAATCCTGAAGTAAGTGAAGATATATTAAGAGAATACGATGCATACATAGGTAATTATTCAAAAGATAATTTGGCAAGCTATATACCTGAATGGCAGGCAGATATTGCAGGTTCCGGTGCTACTTATGAAAGCTTAAAAGCAGAACTTGACAAGATGATTGCTGATTATATAGAAAATGCACCCGGAGCAACAGAGCATGATAAAGCTATTGCCCTAAAAATGATGCTTCATAATCAGGATGATATCATCTTAGGCGGTGCAGGTAATGATACAATAACGATAGGACACTCTGATGAAGGTGAATACGGTTCAAGCAGTTCTGTTACCGCTATGGGTGAACAAGGAAACGATACCTATATCATAGAGGGCGGTTATAATGATGGTTATGATTCATACGAAAATCCAAGAATATTGATTTATGATACAGAAGGTACCAATACAATTAAGTTTAATAAAGATACCTTTGTATCAGGCAATCTCAGTATGTACGCTAATGTTGAACTGATTAAAGACTCTGAAGGTAATTTTGTAAAAGATGAAAACGGCAATTATGAATATGTACTCAAAAACTTTGGTCCGTCTTACGCCGAATCACACGGATATGATAACAATGTAGCACATTCTCTTGCTAATACCTCTTTATATGATGGTGATGCAGAGTATGCTATTGTATTTATTGAAAATCAAAGCTACAAAGATACAAATAATCAGTTCAATTATGGAGGTTTGTCAAATCGTTCTCAGGAAGGCGTTAAATTCGATGTTGATACATACAATACTCTTGATTATGTTTGGGCAAAAGACGGCAAATATGTTACCAAAACCCAAATTGAAGCTGCTATGCAAAATACGGCAAATTGGCTTGCTCAGAATGGTTATGACAGCTTCATGAACGCATTAGACATGAGTGATGCCGTAAGCCAAAGACCGCAAACACTTAATGAAATCAGAAACTTCCAAAATCTCGGTTCTTTGGAATGGATTACTCCAACCGGTGAAAACGGATTACCGACTGAAAATGATACGATAGCTCCTGCTACGGAAGGTTTAGTCGGAACTGATACAAATGATACACTGGTTATAAATTCAGCCGCAGAACCTATAACGGATGAACATGATAATGTTGTTGATCTTAATAACGTTATCGACCTCAAATACGGTAATGACAAGGTTACTTTTGAGGGAGAATTCGGAGATTATGTAATTCAATCTTCTTCAACCGTTGATATTGTAGGTGCAGCAAGACAATCCGATACAATTTCGCTTGCTGGTTATTCAGTTACCGGTGGAACGTTGAAATTCTCACAAGTTGGTTCTGACCTTGTTATTACGGCTTATCAAGATGCTGATGATTTGAACAGCAAAGTCGGTTCTGTTACATATAAAGATTTCTTGGGAACCGAGTATTCTTTAAGAAGCTTTGTATTAAAAGCTGATGACCATGATTACTTTGTATCAAAAGAAACAGCTTCTTTAAAAGAAAATGACGGTTCAAATACAACAAGCTTAAGAGTTAATGATGATGAAAATTCTTACTATAATATAAGATTTGTTGAGAGTACAGATGGAAGTAACGTTGTTGTTGATACTAACGGAAAACGTGCATACTATTATTTGTTAGGTGATACACCGATTACTCTTGGTTGGGTTAAAGACGGAGAACCTGTTGAAATCTTCTCACAAGGTGAAACAAATGACCGCTATAATCAAGGTTTGACTGCCAATACTAACCTGACTATCCATGATGCAGGCGGCAGTAATGAACTCGATATTGCTAATGGAAGTTGGAATGGTGAAGGTGCTGTCAGTGATGCTCAATACAGATTATTCTTCGATGTTGATAGTGAAGGTAATGTATCTGATACAAAACATATCATTTGGCAGGCAAACTTCAGACCTTATGAAACCGTTGCAACAAAACATGGTACCGGTGAAAATGCATATTATACAGATGAAAAAGTATATTATTATGATACTGATAATTTGCTCAAGCTTTTGAATAACGACCCTGATCACATGGCCGGTGCTTTGACATTTGAAGGTAATTTAAGAAGAATTCAAACGGATGACAGGCGTGACCACAGTGAACGACTAGTTTATGAAGAAGATATTGATGCTTCAGTATTACCTGAAAAATACATAAGAAGTATTATAACAGACGTTATTCCGTGGCTAAAAGAAAATAACTACGAAAGTGTTTCTGACGCTTTAACAAAATTGAAAGCTGATATTGCGGAAAAACAAGGACTTATGGAAGATGTTGAAGTTGATAGCGATGAATTTACCGAATACAAAAATGCAATTACGGCAGATAATGCAAAAATAGATGAACTATTAGATTTCTACAACGTAGGTTACGGTGATGCTTTATATAATAATCTCTACGGAACTGACGGAGATGACTCATTGAGTGGCTCTTACTCATATACAACAAGCCGTATTATAGGCGGAAAAGGCAATGATACAATTGATGTTTATAATGCAAATGAAGCTAGTATAATTTATAACTTTGACCCTGAAAATGGCGACGGACATGATGAAGTTATACAAAATCTTAATACTCAAAGTCATAATCAAATCATTGTTGATAGAGGCGAAAATCCGATGTTTACCAAATTCCGTGCTGACGGTTGGGATTTGAAGATTGAGTTCTATTCAGATAACGAATCGACTGAAAATCCTGACGGTTCAATTACACTTATAAATTATTTCAAAAATAAATATGATTATAGAACGGATAGACTTATCGTTAAATCAGGTGATGAAGTTGAAAATACATATTCAATTAAAGAATTGATGCCGGAAAATCTGATAAACGACAATGTATTCTTATCTACACCGGAAAGTGATAATTTTGAGGCAACGGGAAGTGACAGAGTTATTTATATAGCAAATTCTAATTATAATACGAATGACACAATAGAAAATTCTTCAACAAATGACAAAATCTTTATCTCACAAGATAATTCTTATACGGATATCAGTTATACGGTAGGTCAAGGCGGAGATGATATTATTTACGGTTCATTCTATGCAACAGGTTTAATTGTTGACTATGGCGACACCCACGCTCAAACCGAATACCGCAGAATAGGTGATGATATGAAGATGCTGTTCTTTATGGGTGACGGAAACGCAAAAGAAAAAGTCGGTTCAATAACCTTTAAAGATTACTATGTCTATGATTCTTCAAAAATAGGTAATGCAAACAGTGAAGACTATGACAGATTTATCTTCAGAACGGGAACTAATGAAAATATCATTGATACAAGAGTTAATTCGGTTAATCTGCTTGAAGAATACAGATTATTAGGCGGAAGTCTTAAAGATAACGGAGATAATCCGTATTTTAGTGAAACTGTTGCAGATAATGAACAAAATACTGTTATATCTGCAGATGAAGTTCAAAATACTTTGGTATTCAATGATGTTGAAAGCTTCAGAGATTTGAGTTTTGCAGTTAACGGCAATGACCTTGTAATTACTCATAACGATAAGACTACGACAATTGAAGGTTACACAACAGGTAATTATTCAATAAGTTATCTGAGAGTAGGTGACTTGGTTAAAGGTTTGAATGATAATCAAGCCATACCAACCTTTGAGTTACAAGTTCCTACACAAGCTGATCCGTATAATTATGTTTATAATATTGTGGATGAAGTTGTAAATGAAGAGAACAAGAAAACGCTTTACGGAAGTTATGATAGTGATTATATTGAAATTCCGAATAATACCCAAATAGACAGAATATATACAAAAGCTCAAGGCGGCAATGACGGCGGTAATGATGTCGTTACAGGTTCAATAAGTAATGCCGAAATTCAAACTTATGACCGTGGTGATATTATAGAAATAACAGGTCATAATGATACAATTCTAGGCGGTGTGGGTAATGATGTTTACAGAATTACAACCGATGAAAACGGTACAAATATTTTGAATTTTGATTTTAGTGACGGTAACGATATTATCGAAAATACAAGCGGAAATGTTCAGATACATATGGTTCACGGGTATGGTTTAACCTTTGAAAAATTCGGTGATGATTTGCGTATCAAGTATTGGGATAACAATAACGCACTTTATATTAAAGAATACTTTAAAGAAAACGGATGTAATAAAGATGCAAACTTCTCAATAAAAATACAAAATGGTGAAGCTCAGTCACTTTCTGATTACATTGATAATTATCTTGAAAGCAAGGGTCTTAATGAAATACCTGATACTGCTATGACAACCATAACAGGCAGTGATTATAACGATTTAATCAAAATTCCTGAAAATATAGTTAATCCGTTAACACAAGTAAAAGGAAACAGCGGAAACGACACAATAACAGGTCATATCAATAATGCTGTTATTAACGCCGGATGGGATAATGATACAATCGATATATCAGGTACAGGTAATACAGTAAGAGGTAACAGAGGCGATGATGTTATCAAAATTACCGCAGGAAACGGTGAAACAAATACCGTATACTTTGCTGACGGTGATGGAGATACAAACAGCTCTTATTGCGGAAATGATATTATTGAAGCAGCAGGCGGAACATTGAAACTCAAATTCTGTGACCAATGGCTAAGTGATATTACTCTTGCAAGAACGGGTGATTACTTGGCACTAAGGTATAATAAAGCCGATAATACAGCATATATTAAAGATTACTTCTTAAATAATGAGAAAAATCCTGCAATTGCTGATATTGTCCTCGTTTCAGGCAAAAATAATGAGGAAATGTCACTTGATGATTTCATTACCCAAAATTATTCTTCAACAACAGGCTTGTATGAAGTTTGGGGAACTGATAATGATGACAAGTTTATCCACAAAATCCTGGGCGAACAACCTGTTACATACAATATGGGTGGCGGTAATGATACACTTGAATTTATTAATATACCATCGAGCAATAAGGATAATATAACGAGAAAAGCCATTATCAATTCAACAGGTGAAAGTGATAATCATAATAATCCGTTAAATAAAGATACTCTTGCAATGCCAAGTTATGAAGGTGCTGACAATAGGTATGAATACGGCTTTGGTGAAGATGGTGCCATAACCATAACTTCTATATATGACAGAAGTCAAAAGAATATAGTTAGCGAGGTTACTTATAATGATTTCTTAAACAGAGATAATCAAGGTAATTGGATAACACCGGAACTTCAAGTTGAAAATCCCGGAACAGCCGAATGGCCTTACCAAATTAAGAGATATGATAGTGCTCAAAACCTTGATACCTATTATTCATATTATGATGCAAATGCTAACGAAGTCGAAAACGTTGAAGCTGTTTATATAAAAGCTTCTTCAGGTACAAGCACAATAATAGACGGTGAAAGTTACGGAACAAAGAGCATCTTAACTGATGGCGGAGCAAATCTGGATTATATATCTGCTGACAAAGGAGACAGAGTTATTACAAATTCTGCAACTTCAAATGATACATATAGTATAGGAATGAGTTCATCATCGGGACCTGCTGTATATATCAAGGATAATGGCGGTAATGATACATTGAAATTAACAGATTTAAACTATGATGAGTACAACAATGATCTTCAGAATTTGTACTTGTCCTTCAATGTTAATAAAGACGGCAGTACTGATAATAAATTTGTTATAACAAAATCTACCAGTAATTCAATTTACTATGGAGAACTTATATTGGGCGGAAAATATGCTACCACATATGATAGTGTTGTAGTTGATGCCGCAAAAAATAACGGTGAAAATATCGGTATAGAAAGTGTTGCAGCTTATAAAACAGATTATAATAATTATACTGTTGATGGAAATGGTGTATATCATTATGAACAAAATAAAATTGCTGATATAAATATGGAAGCTTGGTATAACGCAATAAAAGAAGATGTAGTAAGCTGGCTTAGTACTAACGATTATGATTCTACTGCCGAGGTATTTGCTTTAGATACAAGTAACTATAATACGGTTAAATCACTTAGTGCAGTATATGAACAATATAGTGCAAATAATTTCAGCAATTTTGTATAATGTGCTATATAACAAATAAAAAAGGTGCTGTATAAGGCACCTTTTTTAATACGTTTATTTGAGACAGTTGATTTATTATTAACAATATCTATTAATCTTCTTTTATCGGGTCACGATTTATACAATCTATAGCAAGACTTGCATTTTTTGCGATTTCTTCATCAATACCCGATATTGTGCAGAACTGTCTTAAAACATCAACACTGCGTTTAAAGGCTCTTACAACATCACCTTCCGAATAATCATTATCGGCAAATAAGTCCTCCCATTCGGCGCCGTCTATCCAGCGTTCAATAAGTCCGCTATACTTTGCATTTAAATTCATATAACATTCAATGTTTTTATTCTTTTGTGATTTATGAACATTCTTTAAAATGTCACGAGCTTTGCTTAAAGCAATTTTTACTTCCTTGCTCAGCCAATAGTTATTGCGTGCAAAAATCCTGTCATCTTCGGTCGTTATTGCACAAACTACAGCTGCTAATTGTGAATGTGAAAGAGAATTAAATACTCCGTGAAAAAGAAGTTCGGCAAGGTAGAGCTCATTTTCAGCATGAAAAGAGGCTGTTATCATACCTTTTTCGGTTGGGTAATCTTTTTCAAGATAATCGTATTCGGTTAAGATATCCTTAAGTTTTAAAAATCTTGTCCAATACATATCTTTTTCTTCTTCGACCTGCTTTTCAAGTTTGATTACTTTTTGTTCAAATCTCTCTTTGAGTTCAAGTTCTTTTATATGTTTTTTATAAAGTTTGCAATAATTGCAGGGTGATTTTGACATTTGTCTTTGATATTCTTTGCATTTTTGCGAATATTCAACTACCTCAGGTGCATTTTTTCCGCCTTTGTATTTGGCTTGTTTCAAAAGTGTATTGGTAATTTTGCGATATTGAACATAAAGATTTTTATTTTTATTATATTCAACCATTTCAGCTACATTTCCGCCTTTTTCACAAACAAAGTTATTAATATCATCAAGTCTGTTTTTGAGTTCATTTAATTCATCATAGTAAGGTTTAAGTCTTGTTGTGGAAGAAAAATAGCCGAAACTTTTTAAGATAAGCTCATGCACTTCATCAATATCAAATCTTTGAAGAAGGTTTAAAACCATTGAATAGCTTGGAGTAAAACGACTTTCAAGCGGTTCGGCTCCGCTTGTTGCAATATTGTAAATATCGGAAGGGTCATCAAAATGATTGCCGATAACGACAACATGTCCGACTTCATCCATTCCTCTTCTACCTGCCCTGCCTGACATCTGTAAAAATTCGCTGCCTGTAAGCTGTCTGTGCCCGTTATCAGTTCTTTTGCTGATAGAACTGATTATTGTTGTTCTTGCAGGCATGTTTATTCCCGCAGCTAAGGTTTCTGTTGCAAAAACCACTTTTATTAAACCCTTTTGAAATAATCTTTCACTTAGAACTTTTAGAGAAGGCAAAAGTCCTGCGTGATGGCTGGCTACACCTGAATACAGGTATTGAAGCTGTTTATGATTTTCTAAAAACGGATTTTCTTTTACAAATTCATTTATAATGCCTTTGAGTTCTCTTTCTTCTTCTCTTGTTAATAAAGCCAAAGAAGCGCATTCTTCCATATATAAATCACATTTTTTTCTGCTAAAGGTGAAATATATTGCAGGAAGCATACCTTTTTCATACAAAATTGAAACAAGATGAACGGGCGAAGTTTTCTTCTTTTTTTGTGAAAATCTGTCTTTTCTGGAAACAGGTTTTATCTTCCTGTTCATTCCGCCGCCGGGTTCAAATAAGGGCATAATCTTTTTGTCATCTTCACTAAAATAATAAAACCTCAGAGGAACAGGGCGAAAATCGGTATTCACAAGCTCTGTTTTTGAATGAACGGAGTTTATCCATTCGGTAAGCTCCTTCGCATTAGCTACTGTTGCGCTGAGGGCAATAATCTTAATATTATTCGGACAGTATATAATGCTTTCTTCCCAAACAGTGCCTCGCTGCTCGTCATTCATATAGTGAACTTCATCAAGAACAACATATTCAACATCTTTAAGATTTTCTTCAATTTTGCCAAGATTTGTGCCATAGAGCATATTTCTGAAAACTTCGGTTGTCATAACGACAATTTGTCCGCTTCTATTAATGGAAATATCTCCTGTTAATAAACCGACTTTATCTTCTCCGTATTGAACGGAAAAATCTCTGTATTTTTGATTACTAAGGGCTTTCAACGGAGTTGTATAAAAAACTCTTTTTCCCATTTCAAGAGCTTTATGAACTGCAATTTGCGCAATAACGGTTTTCCCTGCACCTGTCGGAGCGCAAACAACTACACTTTTACCGTTATTTATACATTCCTGAGCTTCTTTTTGAAATTCATCGAGCTCAAACCCGAAAGTTAAATCCAAAATTCACCTGCCAAACTATCTATATTTTTATTTTAAACTAAATTCTGATGTTTCGCAAGAAGAGTTTGTTTTATTAATATCGGTGTTAAAATAAAAATTATTTTGAGAATTATCTCATTTAATAAATATTTTATTGAGTTGTGTAATAAGGGATGCTTCTATTATTTTTTTATATGGTTTGGAATAGAAGTTAAAACTAATGGAGTCAATGCAAATAAGGCTATTACGTTTGGTATAACCATAAGATTATTAAACATATCTGTTAATTCCCATACAAAATCACTTGAAACAAGCGTACCTGTCATAATAAATATCAGAGAAATAATTGTATAAATACTTGCAGCGATTTTAGGATGTTTTTTCCCAAACAGATAAAGCATATTAATCTTTCCAAAAAAATTCCAGCTTAAAATAGTAGAAAAAGCAAAAAACATTAAACAAACGGCAACAAATATTGCACCGAAACTATCTCCGTAAACAGAGCCAAATGAAGATTGAACAAGATTTGTTTTATTTAAGATTTCTGTTACATTGCCAAAATATCCCTTTGCTAACATTCCGTCCGGTGTATACATTGTTGAGATAATTACAAGTGCATTTAGCGTAAGAATAATGAATGTATCAAAAAATACTCCAAACATAGCAATAGTACCTTGTTCATGAGGGTTTTTAACTTTTGCAAGAGCATGTGCGTGCGGTGTTGAACCCATGCCTGCTTCATTAGAGAATAAACCTCTTTTTGCTCCCTGACTAACTGCAGCTGTAATAGCATAACCAAAACCTCCGCCTATAATTGATTGTGGCTGAAAGGCATATTTAAAAATCATTAAAAAAGTTTGCGGAATATAATTTATTCTTGCTATTAAAATGCTTAATGCACCGGCTAAAAATAATATTGCCATAATCGGAACAATTTTTTCCGTTACCGAAGCGAGCCTTCTTACTCCACCGAAAAAGATAATTGCACATAGTACAACAAGAACAACCCCTACGTAGCAGCAAGGAATATTAAAAGCTTCTTGAATAGTATAACTGATAGAATTTGATTGAACCATACATCCCATGCATCCGAGTGCTAAAATTATTGCTATTGCAAAGAAGCCTGCCAAAAATTTTCCGAAGGCTCCGTTAAAAGCTCTGAGTATATAATAAACAGGGCCGCCGTGTATATGTCCGTCCTTATCAATACATCTTGTATCAATAGCGAGAGTAGCTTCAGCATAAATAGTTGCCATTCCGAAAAAAGCTATTACCCACATCCAAAATATTGCCCCAGGCCCTCCTACCAGAATAGCTCCGGATGCCCCGACAATATTTCCTGTACCTACTTGAGCAGCTATTGCAGTAGATAAAGCTTGGAATGAACTCATTCCTGTTTTATGTTTTTCACCGGATAGACTAAATCCGCCAAATAAATTTTTTAATCCTTCAAGAAAAAATCTTACCTGTACAAATTTGGTTTTTATTGTGTACCATAAACCTACCCCGACAAGTAAAAATACGAGTATATAATTGGATAAATATTCGTTTATCTTTGCAACGATTGGGAATAATGTAGTTTCCAGCCCTAAAGTCATAATCACATACCATTTTTGAATTGTTAATAATTCTAATTTCTCATGAGGTAAAGATTTTGTCAATTTTTAGATTTTTCGTTTCAACTATATAATTCTTTTTATAGCAATATTTAATTGCGCAATTTTTTTGCAAAAAATAACTTTATATTAATATATGGTAATTTTAAGGTAAGGAAATATTTACAATGTCAGATTTCATTATTGACAATGATAAACAACCAAATTATGTACGTGATTTGAAGATTATAGATAATGAACTAAATGAAAAAACATATAAACATTATGGAAGAAGCAGTTTGTTCTTAGCACAAAAAGGATTGAAATTAGGGAATAAAAGAAATGAAATTTTAAATAAATTTGTAAAAATAGGAGATATTCTTATAGACAAAAATTTAAATCCCAAATTACAAAAAACAGCAAATAACAAAAATGCCTCCATTAAATTAAATAATGGTATTTCAATAGATTTTTCAAACAATACTTTGGTCGGTGGACAAACTAAATCCTACTTATACAGAAAAGAAAATGAAGCTTACTTATATGAAGGTAATGATAAAGTTATTATTTTTGATAATTTTTTATCTAATGAGCTAAACATATCAGGAACTGCAAAAGAGGATAGAATTTTAATAAGAAATTCAACCGGAATAGATTTGAATACAAAAGACGGAGATGACTCTATTTTAGTATCTAACGGATATTTTATAAACATATATCCGGGGAAAGGCAATAATAACGTTAAATGTGATAATACCAGCAGAACAAATATATATTTAGAAAAGGATTCTCAAAATTCGGTAGAATTCTCTAATAATTATCCTGAAAGTAATAATAAAGTATATCCTTCTTATTAGGAAAATTAGTACAATTTACTAAAAAATTGTGTTATTTTACGGTGTTTTATTTTTTATATAAATCCATAATTTCATATAATTCTTTTGGAGTAAGATTTTTTCCACCATCTGAATTCTGGTCTTGATAGATTTCCATATAATTTTTATAAACCGTCTGTAAGGCTGCATTATCATAACTGATAGAATTGACTTCCCTTATTGCTTGAAAATAGGCTTTTCGCATGGCCATTTCCTCTTGCGGAGTAATATTAATTCCTTTTCTGTTTGAGTATTTTCGTATCTGCCTGAATAATTCCGCTGTATATGATCTGCTTGTCATAAATTTAATATCTTCACCTTGCTCGTTTTTGTATTCGATATTCCATTGGTCATGACCGTCATGGAAAGTTTTTTCTATTGTCGGTCTGTTAAAAGAAAAGCGTTTTGGCTGTATAAAACCGATATTTGTAACATTCCCCATAATATTGTTCCCTTTCAAAAATTATTTACCCATATATTTATATAAAAACTTTTTGTATAAAAAAAGTGCATGCGTGTAATATTGGAGTAACAATTAACTTTACAGCCGCTGAATTTGATAAATTTTCAATTTATCGAAAAGGGAAAATTTTATTCTTTAGTATCAATTTAAGTGAAGGATGACTAGTATGCTTCTTTTTATGAATTATTCTTTATTAGTATACTCAAAAACACTGGTATCACCCAATTTCAATGTTTGATATCTGTCAGTTTTTCCGTCACCATCAAAATCAGTATAGTCATGCATAATGTTATCTTTATCACATATATTAACAGAATAAGTTTTTTTGTTAAAAGTAAAAATTGCACCTACACGTAATCCTTCTTTATTATAGAAATATTCTGCCTTATCTGATTTTTCTACTCTTAATGAAGAGTTTTTGCGCAGCATATTTATGTAATGCTCCATTGGCTCCAACTTTTTACTTCCTGCGGGAATTATATTTAGTGAAGTATCTGCCATGTTAAAATCTCCTATATTCTCGTATTCTAATAAAATTTATCTTATGTTTTAATAAAAGCTTATTTAAAATCAAAATTGCCACAAAATTTCTTTTTATGCTATTACGAGATTATAATTTTTAGTCATATTGCACTTTGTGGTAATGTAACAATTTATTAATATGCAGCAGATAACTTGATAAAATTATGAGTTACAAATCCCCCTGTTTTGTGAAACAAATTAAAGTTTCACGTAATAACAATAATAATGCAATTTTTTGATTAAAAAATACTTTATTATTATAGCGGATTGTGGAACATAAAAGTCAGGATAGAGTGAAGCAAAGCGAAACTTGAAGTAACAATAGGACTATTGAGGACAATTATTTATTTTTATGGAAATCAAAAATATTTTATTCACGGAAGGAGATAAATATGCCCGGAGCAATATCTAAACCTAACAATATAAAATTACCCACTACAAAGGCAAATTCATTTATACCAAAGTTACCATCTATGCCAAAAGCAGAACCTAATATACCTATATTTTCACAAGGTATGTTATCAGTACCTAAATTTGGAGTACAAAGAGTTAATCCTGATTTTAACATTATTGATTTTTTATCCGAAAATATCGGTGCAAAAGCACAATTGCGTATTCCGTCTTTAAAGGACCATAAACCATTAGTAGATAGTATGCTTTCAGATTTTTCGGAAAATTATGAAAGAGATATGATATCCCAATTTTCAGAAACAAAAGCAACTGCTAATTCTGAATTAAATAATGACAATTCCCAATTCATTGTGATTTCTATTTGTATGCCTAGTCATGTCCAAGCACATTTGCTCGATTCAACTTTGCCATTTGATGATACGGTTTTAATTACATATTATGGGCAAAAACCAATGACAATAATGGACGCAGACAATGATTTTAATCCGGAAAAAGTTCCTCACCATTTGATTGTTACACCTCATTATGAAGATCAATATTTGTTGTTTCATAAAACTGCTGCCTTGAAAACTATTGAGCGTAATAAAGAATTTATTATACAAAGATTAGAATTAGATAAAAATACTACATCAAAGGAAATCTTGGACATTCTTACATCAAAAAATTCTATTTTAAATCCAAGAACAGCGACATCTACATATCATGATTTAACAGGTATAATGTTAGGTTATCCAAAGTATAGTTCTATAATATTCCAATTAAAGGAACTATCAGGAATTAGAAGTGTTTTGGCGCAAAACGAAAACATTGATAACTTAAAAATACAACTAAAGGAAAAATTATATGCTCAAGATTCTATATACAGTTCTTTTAGAGATGATTTTAAAAAGGAAATTGCCGGTGTAATTGATAGCATAGAGAAGATAAAAATTGTACATTATGGCGATTTCTATCAGTTTGTTCAATATGTGAATGAACCTGAAGAAATACAGCGAATAAATTCTTCTGTACTAAGACTTAAGGAAATAATGGAGAAAGTTCAAGCTTCACCGCAACGAGCAGATGATGATAACATAGTTTTACCAATGGAATAATAAATAGGAAAAGATAATGATACCCTACCTTTACCAACAGAAGAATTATAATTCGTCAAAATTGCAGCTAAGACAAGTAGAGTAGACTTTAGTCTACTACTACCGATACTTACCAAAAGAAAGCAGGTACAACATGCAAAACCGCCTTACTTCCCCTCATACTCCTTACGTAAGTTTTCCTGCTCGGTTTTTAATTTTTTTATAAACTCCATATCCTTATTAATAATCTTTTGAGCAATAGGCACAACCTGCGAAGCATCACTAGTATGTACAACCAAGCCCCTATATTTCGGTGCAATTTTTATTGCGGTATGGAGTTTGCTGGTCGTAGCACCGCCCACCATAAGGGCAGGGAGCTTGAAACCCTCTTTTTCCATTTGTTCAGCGACATAAATCATTTCATCCAATGACGGAGTAATTAAACCTGACAAAGCAATAACATCAGCGTTATTCTCTTTTGCGGTATCCAAAATATCCCTGCAATTAACCATAACACCCAAATCAATAACCTCAAAATTATTGCAGTTCAAAATCAAGCCGAGAATATTCTTCCCGATATCGTGAACATCACCCTTAACAGTTGCAAGAACGATTTTCCCAAGCTTTTTATTCGAGTCCGATTTCTCCAAATACTGTTTCAAATAATCAACCGCCGTTTTCATAGTCCTTGCACTTTTAACCACCTGCGGCAAAAACATTTTACCTTCGCCAAAAAGCTCGCCTATCTCATTCATCCCGTCCATCAAAGGTTTTTCAATAATTTCAAGCGGTGAATATTTTTTCAGAGCTTCATCAATATCTTGCTCCAAAAATTCGCTATTACCCTTAATAAGAGCATATTGAAGCCTTTTTTCAACTTCTTTTTCCCGCCATTCAAGATGCGTTTCCTGTTTTTCCTGCTTCGCATCATCAGTATGAGTCTGAGCGTATTCAAGCAGTTTTTCGCCCGCATCGTCACTCCTATTCAAAACAACATCTTCAACAAGTGTTCTCAAGGGTTCTTCAATTTCATCATAAATTTCAAGCATAGCGGAATTTACGATAGCCATTTCGAGTCCGGCATTGATAGCATGATAAAGAAAAACGCTGTGGATAGCTTCTCTGATTTTATTCAGTCCTCTGAATGAAAAAGAAATATTGCTTATACCGCCCAAAATAGTGATTTTCGGATATTTTGTTTTCAAAATTTTTGTTGCTTCGATAAATGAAACAGCATTGATATTATGCTCTTTCATTCCCGTTGCAAGAGGAAAAATGTTCAAATCAAACAGCAATTCGGAAGGTTTAAATCCGACCTTTTCTGTCAAAATTTTGTATGCCCTATCAACGATTTCAACACGTCTTTGTGTGGTAGTTGCTTGCCCATCCTCATCAAAAGCCATAATGACAGGGTTTGCACCGAGTTCTTTTATTTTTGTTGCATAATTTATAAATTTTTCCTCGCCCTCTTTAAGACTGATTGAATTAACAATAGACTTGCCCTGCAAACATTTCAGTCCCGCCTCGATAACCTCGAACTTTGAACTGTCGAGCATAATCGGTATTCTTGCAATATCGGGTTCTGATGCTATAAGATTAAGAAATTCCACCATCTGAGTTTTTGAATCGATAAGCGGCATATCAAGGCTTATGTCAATGATATTTGCGCCGTTTTCTATCTGATGTCTTGCTATATTCAGAGCTTCTTCATAATTCTTTTCCTGAATAAGTTTTGCAAATTTTTTTGAACCTGTAACATTTGTCCTCTCTGCTATTATTGCAAATTTTTGTTTATCGTTTATTGAAAAAGGTTCAAGTCCGCTAAAAATCGGAACATTATTAATCTTTGGAATTTTTCTGGGGGCGGAGTTTTTAACTCCCTCATAAATAGCTTTTATATGTTCAGGAGTAGTGCCGCAACAGCCTCCGCAGATGTTTACACATCCATTTTGAGCAAGGTATTTGTAACCGAGAGCCATTGTTTGCGGTGTATCATTGTAATTTCCGAAAGCATCGGGCAAGCCTGCGTTTGCATAAATGCTGATGTAGCATTCTGCTATCTGTGCAAGCTCTTCAATATGCGGAATCATATCTTCTATACCTAATGCACAGTTTATGCCTACCGCAAAAGGCTTTGTATGAGCTATTGAATAGTAAAAAGCTTTTAAAGTTTGCCCGGATAAAGTTCTTGCGGATTTATCGGTCAAAGTAACCGAAACAACAATGGGAATATCTTTATTCTTTTGTTTTAAAACTTTATTTATTGCAAACAGGGCGGCTTTTGCATTCAATGTATCAAATATTGTTTCAACAAAAATAATGTCAATATCATTATCGACAAAAACTTCCGCCTGTTCAGTATAATTCTCCACCAAATCATCAAATGTAACATCTCTAAATCCTGGGTTCTCAACATCAGGAGAAATTGAAGCGGTTTTATTTGTAGGACCTATTGAACCTGCGACAAATCTCGGTTTATTCGGAGTTTTTTTTGTATATTCTGACGCTGCTTCTTTTGCTATTTTTACGGCTTGTTCGTTTATTTGTTTTACATAATTAGAAAGTTCGTATTCTTTTTGTGAAATTTTTGTGGAGGAAAATGTATTTGTTTCAATGATGTCTGCTCCGGCTTCAAGAAAACTTTTATGAATATCTTTAATAACTTCAGGTTTTGTCAAACAAAGAATATCATTGTTTCCTTTAAGGTTAATTTTGCTGCTTTTAAAAAGCTCACCTCTGAAATCTTCTTCAGTTAAGTCTTTTTTTTGGAGCATAGTTCCCATAGCTCCGTCTAAAATCAATATCTTTTCTTTTATACAATCTCTGATAGTTTTACCCATAACAAATCTTTGCTCCGATAATTTTATATTTTAATATAAAAATTATTAAATTTTCTAAATTTTTTTTTATTTTTTTGTGAACCTTTTTTTATTTTTTTCGTTATATACATGTACATGTAAAAAGGAGTAAGCATGAAAAAGATTTTTCTTTCAGCCGTTGTTTTATTTGGATTACAAAATATGGTATTTGCAATAGATGAAATTCCTTCTTGGAATGATTTTGCACCGTCAGTAATTAAACAAGAGCATCAAGCGTATTGGGATGCAAGATACAGAGAATTTGAAAGTGATTTAAATAATTGTAAAGCATTACCTGTTGCTCAAAGAAGTACATGCTTTAATCAATTAGCAATCAATGAAAGAGAAAAAAATAATAGCTTTTATGCAAATCCTTCAACAATAACTACAAATCCTACGGTAAATGAAGTTCGTTCTTCAACATTTGCGCTATCTATCGGGTATCCTGCTGTATATAGTTACAGATATTGGGATTATCCGGAATGTGTATTATTTCCGTCTTTCAGGTATACTCGTTATCACAGAGTACCACCTCCGCCTATGCACAGGTCTCCTGTTCGTCATGTATCTCATTATCATCCTATACCAACGGGTCATCATGCGCCACCTGTGCATCGTCCTGCGTCATCCGGTCATCATGGGCCTTCTCCTCATCATAGGGCACCTGCGCATCATCACCATTAGTTTGAAATTATTTTGAACAGCAATATGAGTTGATATCAAAAAACAGTTTTGATTTTTTCATAAAATCTTCTCTGTCAGCACTGATAAAAAATTCAATATCCTTTGTATTTTTGGTATTTAAAAGATTATTATTTTTTAAATAGTTATAAGCATCTTTTATTAAACAAATTGCAGGATTTATGAAAAATTCATCTTTATAGCCCATAGTTTTCATTAAAGGAACTAAAAACGGATAATGTGTACATCCAAGAATAAGCTTTTCTATATTTTCTTTTTTCAGTTCTTCCAAATAGCCTGATAGAATTTCTTTTGTTTTTTCGCTTAAAAGTTCTCCGTTTTCTATTAGTCCGACTAATCTTGGGCAGGCAACTGAAATTAAAGTTTTACCGGATTTTTCGATAGCTTTTTTGTAGGCTTGAGATTTTACTGTTGCATTAGTAGCAATAAGTCCGATTTTTTTTTCAGGTAAAGAATTAACATAATTGCTTGTCGGTTCTATAAGTCCGAAAATTTTGAAATCATAATATTCTCTTAAAATATGCAATGTATTGGCACTGGAAGTATTGCAAGCACAAAGAACTGCTTTTACGTTTTTAGATTTAAAATAATCTAAAATATTTTTAGTAAACAGTTTTAATTGTTCAACCGTCTTATCGCCGTAAGGAATATTTTTTGTATCAGCATAATAAATATAATTTTCATCAGGCAAAACTTTAAGAGCCTCTTTCAAAACACTGAGTCCTCCTACTCCTGAATCAAATATTCCTATAGGTTGTGATTTATCCTTTATCATTTAAAATACTCCAATACTCCGTTTTTAATGGCTTTTGCAGTTGCATTTTGTCTTTTTTCTTCAAATAATTCATTTCTTTCTGCTATATTTGATATAAAACCTACCTCTACTAAAATTGCCGGAGCTTCTGTATGATTTATAACATAAAATTTAGAATTTATTAAGCCTCTATCTATGCATTTTATATTTTTGATTAAATTTGAATGTACAGCTTGAGCCAAAGCCTTGCTATTATCCTTATACCAGTGAGTTTCAATACCGTTTGGAGAGGATTTTTCGGATGAATTTAAATGAATGCTTATAAAGATTGTTGCATTTTGGTTATTAGAAATTGCAACTCTGTCTTGCAAAGAAACAAAGGTATCGTCATCTCTTGTCATTATAACAGTAGCACCTTGATTTTTTAATTCGGCTTCAAGTTTTTTACTAATTGCAAGAGCAGAAACTTTTTCATAATATTTTTCGCTTATGGCACCGGCATCTTTACCGCCATGCCCTGCGTCGACAACGATAATTTTACCTTGAAGAGGAAGCTTTTCTATTTTAGTCTTAGGAAAAGGCATAACATTAGAAATCGGATTTTTCTTTTCATAAGTTCCGTTTAATGTAATTGTCATTCTTATTCCGTCAAGGGAAAGTTCTACTTCGGGATTTAAAGTTTCGCTTAGTGGAATTAATAAACTCACTGCATTGTTGTTAGCTGACATTTTTTGTACGGTGAAACCTTTAAACTGTTCATTATGCTCGATAGAAAATTTATCTTTATTCATTGTATAATCGACATTTAACAAATCAATAAGAAGATTATTACCGATTCTTCTTACGGAATGAATGATGGGATTAGAGAAGGACAGCGCAACAATACTTTTATCACTCTTAATTTTATCTATTTTAGCTTTTGTAACATCAGCAGGAGTAGTAAAATTAGGGATAGGAACAAATTTTATATTATCCGTTGAGGTAAATAAAATGTTTTGTGCATCAGGAGAAATAAAGGATTTGTATCTGCTTGTATTTTCGGTAGTGATAACAACCCTTAAAATATTATTTGTAAATTTTGCAATTTTTACATTATCTCCGTTTGCAAGTTTATATTCACCTAAAATACTATCATTCATTTCTACCGCATTTAATATATCGTATACAATTCTGGTAGGATTAGTAAGAACAAACGGTCTGCCTATTTTAACCGAACCTACTCCGGATAACATAATATGAGAATTTTTCTGTAATACGTTAGTTAAAACATAACTTTTAAATTTTAGGTTATTTATATTATTCTCTTCTGTAGAAATTTTATATTCTTTTGGCAAAATATCATTGTATGTTTGAAAATATTTATCTCCTTTGAATGTTGGTTTTGCCAGAGTAAAAATAAGTGATTTCCCTATTTTTTCAAGTTTTATATTTTTCAAAAATTCATCATCATCACAGTAAAAAACTATTCTGACAATATTAGGTGAAGTAGAGAATTGTGCAATTTGCAGTTGCTTTAATTTGGAAAATTTGAATTCATAATTTTTCTTATTTTCATAAAAAACGGCATCTTCTATATCAATATAAGCTCTTTTTGGGTCAGATAAGAAACCTGCTTTATAATTAACTTTTTGAGAGCTAAAATTCCCTCTCAAGGTTAGAATTTTTCCTGAATAGTCCATTCCTACTTTATCAATTTTGTAATCTGCACAAAAACCTTGTGTTGTAAAAAACATCAAAAAACATAAAATAAGAATTTTTATATATAAAAATAAACCTCGTCCCATAAGAAAATTTTACTACACATAAAACGTAAGTACAATTTATGAAGAGATAATTGAAATAAATATTTTTATATTCACAAAAAAAGAAGATAACCTAAAAGTCATCCTCTTACTTATGAAAATTTTGTTACTACACCCCTTATAGCCAACGTTTAATATAATTTTACGGAAAGGTGAAGAGCAAACACGAATAAACCTTCCACTCGAAACGAGCCCCCAATTCTTAAGCAAGAAAACTTGTTTATTGTCTTACCCATCACCCAAACTTCTTATACCACATTCTTAATTCTTTTAAACCTATATTTAAAAAAACAATTTACATTTGTTTACAATCATTCTTTAACTATTGATTTTATAGGGTTATAGGAATGGGAATAAAAATATCTATGGTCTTATTCTATCCATTAATCTTGGGAATGGGATAGTTTCTCTGACATGGTGCAATCCGCAAATCCATGACACAGTTCTTTCTATACCGAGTCCAAACCCTGAGTGTGGTACACTTCCGTATTTTCTTACATCGAGATACCAGTCAAAGGCTTCTTCCGGAAGATTATTCTTTTTAATTTTGCTTAAAAGAATATCCAGATTTTCTTCCCTTTGTCCGCCGCCAATTATTTCTCCGTAGCCTTCCGGTGCTATAACATCAACGCACATGGCGAGCTTCGGATTTTCGGGGTCTTCTTTCATATAAAATGCTTTTACTTCGGTAGGATATTTATAAATCATAACCGGAGTTTCAAATTCTTCTGATACAAGTGTTTCTTCATCTCCGCCGAAGTCTTCACCCCAAGGTGTATCGTTGCCTTTTTTGTGAAGTATTTCAATAGCTTCATCATAAGTAATTCTTGCAAAAGGTTTTTTAATTTTTTCTAATTTTGATATATCTCTTTCTAATAGTTCAAGTTCACTTCTGTTATGTTTCAAAACATAATCAACAATATAACAGATAAAGTTTTCAGCCAAATCCATATTGTCATATAAATCATTAAAAGCAACTTCGGGTTCAACCATCCAAAATTCGGTTAAGTGTCTGCGAGTTTTTGATTTTTCGGCTCTAAATGTAGGCCCGAAGCAATAAACTTTGCCGAATGCCATGGCAGCAGCTTCCATATATAATTGACCGCTTTGAGTTAAATAAGCTTTTGTGTCAAAGTATTCTGTTTCAAAAAGATTAGTTGTGCCTTCGCAAGCTGCAGGAGTGAATATCGGTGCATCAACCAGCGTAAAACCATCTTCATCAAAGAATTTTCTTATTGCAGTAATTATAGAGTGTCTGATTTTGATAATTGCGTGTTGACGTGGAGAACGAAGCCACAAATGTCTGTTCTGCATTAAGTAATCTATACCATGTTCTTTTGGAGTAATTGGATAATCATGACTTTCGCCTATAACTTTTAAATCCTTTAAGGATATTTCATATCCGATTTTAGAACGTTCATGTTTATTTACTTTTCCGATTATTTCAACAGAGGTTTCCTGTCCTCATCTGTCGGCTAAGTCAAATA
>JAEEGL012579098.1_pt1 | contig 27559 bp, 28 predicted proteins | sample 9134231 | NCBI WGS metagenome assembly JAEEGL01 (sample SAMN16246548, study PRJNA631951) | gut metagenome | biome: gut microbiome; feature: rumen; material: fiber-attached | host: Bos | place: Iran: Karaj | collected 2018-10
AATATGGAAGTACAGCATTCATTTCACCGTGCATCAAAGCTGCAGCAGTGAATGAGGCACTATACGGGCTATTCTTAGCAAGCTGTGTGGCCATTAGCTTATTGGGGTTGATTTCTATAACCTACAAATTTAGTAAAATGACGTGATAAATCATACAAAAATTCGTTACTTTGAATAGGTTAGCGTGTATTTGGGGTTACTTTCACGCGGGCAAAGGTAGTATTCTGGTTGTCAATTTTTGACAATAGACCGTTAATTTTCAGCGAAATAGCACGAAAAAAGCCTCAACTTCGTTGAAAGTTGAGGCGAGATTCCCGATCAGGTCGGGAATGACGGAAAGTTACAATCCGGAAGTAGATTTCTTGAAATCGTCGCCAAAAGCATGCATCGCCGCACGCTTGATGGACTGCATTCCCCGCAGGCTGGAGCGCAAACTCTCCAGCTTATTCTCCACCTGCGGCGTAGGCTCCTTCCCTTCGTAGTAGCGGATGTCCTGCTTGATGAGGCGCTCGTGCAACACCAGGTAGCGACAGTAGACTGAAAGCGCCCAGAAGCCGGACATCCGGTGACTGGCATTCTCGCTTTGCGTCAAGTCCTTGATGCGCTGAACCCGATGGTGGAACGGGTCGGGAATATGGTCGTCCGTGTTGAATTCCAGGGCACGGACCGCCCGGCGGACCTCATCGTCCAGCGGGAGCTTCTCGATACGACTGGCGGCCGCCGCACTGTGCGAGCTAACGTAGAAGAGGAGCGACACCACGAATTCGTCTTCATCCGCAGCCTGCCCGGCCAGCGCCAGGGCGTCTATAATCATCGGCCGCATCACGCGCTCCTCCCTATCCTTCAGGTACCGGGTTGCAAAGGCAATGGCGTCGAAAACATCGAAATATTCTGCACTCATAGTGATTGGGGTTTTAACGGGTTCTGAGGTAATTGATAATCCCGTCCACGTGGAGGGCGACAATGGCGCGCTTGCCTTCGTCAGACTCGATGTACTGGAGGGATTTGATGGAATCCATGAATCCATTTTCCGAAAGGGCTGCCGAACAAGCGGTGTTCTTCAGCACGTAGAAGTCGCTTTCGAAGTCGGGATCTCCGTCGGAGTAATCCTTGCGGATGGTGTGGCCGGCCAGGTGGATGGCAGCGGCGTCGTAGAGGGCATCGGCCAGTTTGTCACCGGCAGTCTGGCCCTTGCAGGTGTAGCAGCACCATCCCATGGCGTTGTACCATTTGTCCCCGTTGCCGGCAGCGTTGACGTGGATGGAGACGAGGATGACATTGCGCTTGCCTAGGCGGTTGCACCAGGTATTGACGCGGTGGACGCGCTCGCGGAGGGAGACATCGTATTCTTCCGTGACGAGCAGCTGGGCGTCGAAGCCACGGTAGCGGAGGTGCTGGACGATGGCTTTGGCAATGAGACGATTGTAGGCATATTCCCGGAAGCGGCCGTCGGGCGACCGCTTTCCAGGGGTGTTGATGCCATGACCGGGATCTATGAGAATCTTGATCATAACTCTTCGGTGTTAACGGTTTTACGATAGCGTCCCTTGATGACGCGGGCGATGGGCTTGCCTACCTCGGCAGCCTTGCGGATGTAGCCTTCGGCGGTGCGCTCGTTGAGGCCGATGGACTTGGCCACGGCAATGTACTCGGCGCAGCCGAACTCGGCCGGCAGCTTGCGGAAGAAGAGCTCCTTGAGGTCTCCGGAGGCCACGTCGGAGACGGGCATCTTGCCGAAGAGGGTGTGGAAGACGCGCTCGGCGTGCGTGAGAAGGACTTCGCAGAGGTCGAGGGAGGTCTGGAAGTCTTCTTCCATGCAGACGGGCGGAGTCACGAGGTCGCCGGTCTCCATCATGCGGAGGACGGAGAGGACCATGGCCATGCGGAAGCAGATGAGGCCCATGCGGCGCACGGTGGCGATCATCTCGTCTCCCCAGATGCCGTAGATGCGGGCCTGCTGGGCTTCAAAGAAGGCGTTGAAGCGGTCGCACTGGTCCGGGGTGAAGCGGAAGCGGAGCGGCTCGGAGATGTCCTTGAGGTAGTTGTAGAAGAGGTGGTATTCCCGGCCAAGGGCGGCGAAGTGGGCGTTGAGCGTGAGCTTTTCGTCCTCCGGGAAGACGTTCTTCCACTTGAGTTCGGATTCCAGGACGTAGATGATGAAGCGGGAGAAAAGGCCGTTCTCTGCGTCCGGGATGAGGCTTACGACCTGCTGGGGCGTGCCTACCAGTGCTGCAGAGAGCTGGGGCTCGTTGATCTCCACGTGCTCGTTGTTCTTGCGGCGGTGGTACGCGATGGGCTCGTGGTGAAAGGCCTTGCGGAAGCCGTCGGAGAAGTTGCCGTAGTCGGAGACGAAGGAGTTCGCCAGGGTGTCGCCTTCGGTCTCGAAAATGAGGCCACGGCCGTGGTTGTCGCCAAGCATCTGGTACATGCCGGTGGCGCTGATGTTGGCCGGGAAGAGGACCTTGAGGAACGGGGGCTCCTGAGGCTTGACCAGCGAGGTGTCGGTCTTGTTGTTCTCGTACTCGCGGAGCTTCATCTGGTAGAGGTCCACCTGCTGCCGGTATTCGCCCTCCAGCTCTTCGTCGATGAACTGGACCAGGAGGCGGCAGTAAGAGAGGCGGCCTTTGCCGGAGGAGGCGCGGGCGGTGAGGAACAGGTAGAGGTTGGCGTAGACCTTGGCGCGGTCGTAGTAGCCGTAGATGTTGGGCATGACAGCCGACAGTGTGACGATGGTGCCGATGAGAAGGGTGTCCTTTTCTTCGGGGGTCTCACCAATGGAGACGACGCGCTGGAGGAACTCCGGAAGACGCGTGTAAACGGCATCCGGGAACGTGGGCAGCTTCTGGGCGGCCTTTGCTTCTTCGGGAGCGTCAAAATGGGCTTCGGAAGTAGCGGAAACCGCGTTTTCTACGGGAGCTGCGGAAACGGTTTTGATGTCGATTCCGTGCTCCTTGGCCAGCTGGAAGAAGGTGGCGGGATTGACGCCGTGGCCGTGGGACTTGAGGCAGGCGTCGTACTGTTTGTCGGCCTCCTCCGGGGTGTAGCCGGGATAGAAGCGGCTGACGCGGTGGAAGAGGTCGCGGCCAGCTTCTCCATGGGCCTCGCTGATGGCGAAGCCGACCATAAGCCACCTTTCGTAGGTGGAGGTGATGTCGACCTGCTGCTCCTCGATACGGCGAACGACGGTCTCGATGTCGGAGTAGGAGTCGGGGCGGTCTTTGGGGGCTTTGCCTTCGGGCTTGCCGGACCACTGCTCGGGATTGAACTTTTTATTTGCCATGAGGATGAGCTGTGTAAATGGGGTTGAGGTAGGCATCCGGATCGTGAGGCAGGAAGCAGGCACGGGCGATGTCCTTGCCGGATTTGTCGACCTCAACGCCGTAGGATGCGGAAATGTAGTTGGAGATGGCGTTGAACAGCCATTCGTGGGAGGGGCCCTGATAGTCCACCTGGATGACCCATTTAAGGCCATCGCCGGAGGGGCTGCGGAACAGGAGCGCCGTTTCCAGGGAGTCGTCTTCCTTCAGGGCTTCGGCAAGCTGGGCCAGGTTCTCCACGTGGTCGAAGTCGAGGCACATGAGGTTGGAGGCCTGCTTCAGGGCGGAGTTTGCCCGCTTGGTGAAGGTGCCGGAGAAGGTGGCGTAGGCGAAGTTCTGGGCTGTGTAGGCGCGGGCTTCGTCTTTGCTGGTGAGGCTCCGGAGGTGCTCGGTCTGCCGGGCTGCGTAGGGACCAGTAAGGTATGCGTACGCGTCAAGCAGGGTGATGTCCTTGTACGGAAGGATGTTCCGGATGGGGGCCTTGAAGAAGGAGAAGAGGGCCAGGGGCTCGGGCTCCGGCTGCTGCTCCTGGGCCGGTTTGGGCCGGTCGTAGAAGGAGACGGGATGGAGGATGTGGAGGTCCAGGTCGGCGTCGATCTGCTCCAGGAGGGCCTGGCCGGACTTGCCGGTGATGAGGGCGGCAAAGTCGAAGCAGTCGCCGTCGGGGATGGTGCCGGAGAGGTCGTGGTGGCGGGAGATCTCCGGGGAGAGTTTCTTTTCCGGGTAGATCTTCTCGTGCCAGACGTGGAGGCTTTCCTTCCCGTCATCGAAGGGGTTGGGACAGTTTCCGCAGTCGCGTCCTTTGATGTGCATGACGATACGGTCCGGATAGCGCTGCCGCATGTAGTGGCTGTAGATCCGGGTGCCGTAGTTGGTGCGGCTGAGGATGGTGTTGCGCGTGATCATGGCTATTCGGCAAGCTTTTTACGGCGCTCCATCAGGATGATGGCGTAGTCGAAATCGCACATGCACTTGCGCCCTTCCTGCCTCCACGCGGGAGCCATCCAGGTCTTTTTCCAGATGCACATGGTCTTGTGGGATACCTGGAAGGCGTCTTCGGCCTCAGGCAAGGAGTAGAGTACGCGGCCTTTGAAGGTGGGGCCGTCGGTGGAGCTGCCGTTGGCTCCGGCAGCGGTGGCGTTGGAAGCGAGCTGAGGGAAGGCTTCCTTCAGTCCGTTGACGAGGTCTTCAAACGAGTAGTTGAAGAGAGGTTTGGAGTAATCAACCATAACAAAATATGTTTGGGGTTACGCCTGGTGGACGAGTGGCGAACGTCCGTTCCAGGTCTTCCTGCCGTCGTGGGCCAAGCGCCACTTCTCGACCCGTCCTGCAGGTTTACCGCAAAGGTGAAAAAATAAATCCGTCGCCTTTCGGAAACGGATTCTAAGCGGATTTCAAACGGATTTTATCCGCTGATAAACCATTAGTAACTTGTTATGGTTGTGGAGATTAGTACGGTTTATCGAAGTATCGGAGTTTTTCTAACTCTTCGAAAAGGTCGTCTATGGATTTCTTGATGGTCGGGGGTACTACCTTGTGCCGCTTGCCGTCGGTGGCGATGCCGGCTCTGCTGTTTTCCAGCTGCCGGCGGAAGTCGAGGGCGTAGGTTCCGATGGTGTCCTGTTTGAAGCGGGAATGTACGACGCTGCAGAAGACGGCGCGGTCGATCTGGCCATGTTCACGAAGGATGAATCTCCAGAACATGAAGCAGAGGTAGGAATAGCAGACGCGGGACTGTTTCTCGGAGGTGCCTTTCCAAATCCAGTTGTAGGTGTCATCGCCCCGGGATTTGAGGAGCTTGAGTCCGCAAAGGCGCTGGTAGAGGTGGTGGGCGTTGCGGTATTTCTCGGTTTCGGGATTCTTGCCTTCGGCCGGGATGTCCTCAACGTCGTCTTCAGGCTGGGGCTGGAGCTCTGGCTGAGGCGCGGGGGCCGATGCCGGTTTTTCTGCTGTTTCTGCCTGTTTCTCTTCCCCGGAATAGTAGCCGGTGAAGGGCTGGTAGAGGGGCGTGATGGAGGCGATTTCGAATTCGTGGCGGTCGAATTCGGCGGGGCTGAGGAAGTGAAATTGGTTGCAGATGAAGTCCTTTACCTCTTCTTTGGTGATGCCCGGGTAAAGGGTGTAGATGTCGAAGCGGCAGCTCTTGGGGTAGCACATATAGATGAAGTAGGCTACGGCAATGTGGTGGACGGCCTGCTGGCGGAAGAGGTTGACCATGTCCCTGCAGGGGTACGGGAAGAAGGTGGTTTTCTTGTACCAGGCGCGGACGTCTTCCCAGATCTGGAAGAGGTCGTAGAAGACGGCCAGCAGCTCCCGCAGGATGCCGTCTTCGTTCATCATGAGAACGTAGTTGCGATAGGCGGAGAGGTAGGTGTTGAGGTTGATCTGGCGGATGTCTTCCGGGGCGGCGATAATGTCGAGGTAGGTGCGTTTGGTGAAATTCCAGGTGCCGTTGTTGCGGTAGTCGTTGATCTGATCGCGGAGCTCCGGAAGCAGCAGGCCCTGAGGGGCGAGGTCGTCGTAGTAGGTGCGGATGAAGATTTTCTCGTCTATGCGGTCGCGGTTGACACCGGCGTTGTCGGAGATGTCGTAGGAGTCCAGCTCATAGGTCAGGACGCAGTGGGCGGCTTTCTGGAAGTGGAAGAAGTCCAGGGAGGATTCATTCTCCAGGAGTGCGGCATCAATGAGGCTGGCCACGGTTTTCATCGACTCAATAATCTGGTGGACTGTGCCGTGGATGTCGGACTTGAAGTATTCGTGGAAGAGGTTCAGGCGGTGCTGGACGGCGGCTTCGAGGTCTACGGCGCTGATGTCCGGGACGCAGTACTGCTCGTATTTGCGCCATTCGGCAATGAGGCTGTCGGCCGGGTTGTAATGGTCGGTGGTTTTGAAGAGCGTGAGGGCGGCTATCTGGTCGTCCCTGCATTTGTGCTTGACTTTGGGGAAGACGTAGGCGGAGATGCCGCTGAATTTGTTGATGACGTCGCAGATAAAAAACTCCAGTTCGCGTTCGTTGCCTTGGCATTCAAGAATGGCGGACCGGATTTCGGGATAGAGGGCGGGGCCATCCAGGGGCGGCGGCAGCTGGCCCATGTGGATGGAGATGATGTCGGCACTGTCGACCAGGGAGTCTATGTCTTCACGTTTGGAGGCGGGACCTGGGAATCCGAGGAGCCGCCTGGCTTTTATGAATACTCTGCTGGTGTTGTCACGGGTGTACGCTTCCAGCGCTTTGAGAACTTTTTTCCTATGATCATCCATGATTAGTTACTGTCTTAGAAACACAAAGATACGGATTTATACTCAAAGGGCGAAAGTAACACTTTAACAACAAGGGGTTGACCCTTGCTGGATCAACCCCGTTATTTCCGTGATTTCCTCGGTTTCCGTTGCGTCTTGGGCTTTTGGTCGAGGGCTTTTTCCATGGCGTCCATGGCGTCGGTTTTCGCCTTTTCGGCTATGTCTATGTAGGGTTTCATGGACTTGTAGTCGGCGTGGCCTGTGAATTTCATCACGACCTGAGGAGCGACGCCAATGGAGAGCATGAAGCAGATGAACGTTTTGCGGCCGCAGTGGGTGCTGATTTCGGAGTATTTGGGCCGAGTGACATCGTAGCGCTGGCCTTTGCGGAAGCCGGTGATGTGGATAGGCTCGTTGAAGCCGCAGAGTTCGCAGATTTCCTTGATGTACTGGTTGAGTTTCTGGTTGGAGATGACGGGCAGGGCTTTGTCGCCGGGGAAGGTCTCGTCTTTGTATTTGTCCAGGATGGCCTGGGCGTATGTGTTGAGCTTGATCTGCAGGCGGGCGTTGGTCTTCTGGGTGACGACTGAGATGGCTCCGTCCTGGATGTCGTAGCGGTGGAGGTTGGCCATGTCGGAGTAGCGAAGGCTGGTGAAGGCGCAGAAGCAGAAGAGGTCGCGGGCTTTTGCCAATGCACCGGGCTCCTCGACAATCTTTGTGTACTCCTTGCCGTTCATGTCTTTGAGTTTGACTTTGGAGCCGGACTTGGGGACTTTGTAGTTGTAGAGTTTCATCAGTTCCTCGTTGGTGAGGAAGATGACGGGCTTGGCCGGGGTCTTGAAGACAGGATGGTATTTGGCGACGTCCGGGAGATCGGCGTAATTATGGTCCTGGCACCAGTTGAGGAAGGCGGCGAGGTTCTTATACTGCTTGCGGACTGAGGTATCTTCCATGCCGGCGGTGAAGCGAAGGTAGTCGATGAATTCGCCGAGGCCCTTCTTGTTGAAATAGCTCAGGGGGACTTTTTTGCTGAATTTGCCAAGGTGGGTCTTGAAGGTTTTGTTCATCTTGGCGGTCTCCATGGTCCAGCTGACTTCCCGGGCGCGGCTCTTGAGGTATTCGTCCACGTAGCTATAGGCGGAGCGCTCCTGGACCTCGGTGGCCGTGCTCTCGGCTTCCGCGACTCTGACTTCAATCATTGATTCGTTGGTCTCTCCTCCATGGACGGCGGCGACGCGGGCTTCGTTCTTGCGGATGGCCTTCTTGAGCTCAAGGGCAAGGTCGGAGACTTCCGGGGCGCGGTCGATGGTCATCTCATAGTCGGAGAAATGCTTGTCCACGTCCTTGATGCGGGAGTTGATGAGAAGGTAGTCTTTGCCCAGGGCGTTTGTGTAGCCCTGCTTGACTTGCTGCTTTTTTTCGTCCCATTTGCCGGGATCTACGGTGAAGCCGATGCTCTGCATCATCCGAGTGCCGCGGATGCAGACGGAGACTCTGATGGGAGCTTCGCCGGCTTTGTTGAGCTCTTTCTTGAGGTAGAAGTTGATTTTCATATAGCTACGGGGTTGTTATTCGCTTCCTTTTACCGACACACTTTCCGGGGTTTTACCGACACAGTCTCGGTTTTTGGCCTGGTCGATTTTGAAAATTTTTCCATTTTTCTTATCTTTGCGCCAGCAAGAGTTCTTTCAAATATCTGTTGTACGGCTCTGTGTCGGTGTTTTCGGAGGGGTTAGACCGACACACTTTCCGACACACTTTTAAGTTATCGCAAATATACGCAAAGAAACTGAAAGGTGCAAATATATTTGAAAATAAGTGAGTTAGAGCCGTTTTTGGTGTCGTTAGGAAACCTAAAAAACACAGGGTTACAATTTTCCCAGCACCACGAAAATGTGCCTCTGACGACAGTCAGGGGCACATTTCTTATATAGCACTCACCCATTGTCACCACAATGGATAACCAGGAGGACGTGGCCTTCCTTGAGTCCGCAGAAGGCTCCCAGGCCATCGTGGACCTGCACGTTGAAGGAATCCGCTACTACCTCTCTTTACAGCTCCCCAATCGCACGAAAAGCCCCGGCCACAGCATCGCTGATGGTCGGGGTGTCTTGTATGATCAATGTGGAGATATCAGTTAAAGAAGCGTTCAATATGGTTAAATAACAACCATGCCGCAGTAAACATGGCAAGCTTGAAGTCGGTGCGTCTGAGTTTTTTTAAATCTTCCGGAGAAATGGTTTCATCGTCTTTATGCTTGTGGTAGTCAACGATTATTCCTACTGCAGCAGCAAGAATGACGATGATAAGAAAAACGTTAACGATTATTTTCCAGGTTGCCATAGTATCTATTCCATTAATTCGAATTTGTCTGCCTCATTTCTTGGAAATCTGCTCGACCAATTCCGATTTATCGGTCTAAATATACTTATATTTCTTAACATCCCAACAAACAAGCCCCTCCGGACTCTCTCCGAAGGGGCTTGCCATTTTGAGACTCAGGCACCAGGCCTGCTGCAGAAGCTAGGCGCTCAGCACTGCGCTGGCCATCGATTATTGATGGGCGAGGTAAGACAGGATGTCGCCCCAGACTTCTTCGCGAGCCGCAGACTCGTTGTGGATTTCGTGGCGGAGGCCCGGATAGATCTTCAGGCTTACATCCCGGTATCCTTTGTCTTTCATGGTCTGGACCGCTTTTTCGAGGGCCTTGTCATCGATACGGCAAGGATCATCCCCGCCGGAGATGAAGTGCACGGGGATGGGGTGCTTTACCGTTTCGGACTTGCCATAGCAGTCCTTCATCAGGAGCAGCAGGTTCAGGAATCCGTCCGCAGTGAAGATGTACTGGCACAGCGGATCTTCATGATATGCTTTCAGCGTCTCGGGGTCAGAACATACCCATGCGGCGGGCCAGCCTTCATCCTTGAAGGGCTTGTTATACGCGCCGAAGGACATCTTCTGGAGAATAGCGGGCCGGTAGTGCCAGCCTTTGATGCGGCCGATGAGTTTTGCCAGAAGAATGCCGCCCTCCTTGGCAGGATTGTCTGAGGGACAGCCGCACACGATCAGGCTGTCTATCATATCCTGGTTCCGGATGGCAAAGGAACGTGCAATCATGGACCCCATGCTGTGGCCGAAAAGCGTATAGGGAAGGTCCGGCCACTTCCCTTTCGCCCACATCATGACCTCCCTCATGTCACTCAACCAGGCGAGCCATCCATCCTTTCCTATGTATCCGAGGTCTTCCCTGGACTTGACGGAAGCCCCGTGTCCGCGGTGATCGTGGCACACCACGGCATAACCGTTTTCACACAGGAATTCCATCAGGGGGATGTACCTTTCCTTGTGCTCGCACATGCCGTGTGAAATCTGGACAATACCCTTGGGACTTGCCTCGGGCGCCGTGTAAATGAGGGATAGATCGACCTCATCATGAGGGAGATGAATGGAATATGTGTTCATAGGAATATGGTATTACTTTGTACTTCTTAGCAGGCTATCCAACTGCCGGGCATCTGTAAATAGCGAGGATGGCTACTACGAAGTCCTTCCACCAATTTCTATCAAAGAATTTGTTTGGCATGGTCAGACTCCGATGGTTAATATCCATAAATATAACACTTTTTTTTTATCTTTGCTCAAACACTAGTAAAACTGATAATCATGAAGAAGTTATTTCTCACATTCGCACTTGCGTGCCTGGCCATCTGCTCCTATGCCCAGCGGGACATCAAGCCCCGAGACTGCATGGAGATAGCCTCGGTAGAAAGCAACGACAACGAGATCACGCTATATCAAGTCAAGGAAGCTGACGGTAATACAAACTTTTACCTCGTCGCCAGCCATGTAATGGTATCCTTCAGCCTGGAGATACTGGAATCCACCACGTCATTCAGCTCGGGCGAAGGCACCCTGCTGTACTTCGGCGCCAGCGCGGATGAGGTGATGGACAAGCTGGATGCGCTGATCGACCTGTTCTCCGAGCAGGCAGGGGCGCAAATGGAGTTCACCTGCCGGGACGGAAGCACGGTCGCAGCCATACTCCGTAAAGGACTGTTTGGAAAGTATCTCGACATTCAGGATACGAATGTCTCGAAGAGCGACATTAAATCGCTCAAAGCCAGCTTCAAGATTGCCAGAAAGCTGCATCCTGGCCTTTAATAGCCGTATCGTTTGCGGAACGCCAGGAACAGCGTGACGCCATTTGTGCCTATTTTCCGTACCTTTATAAGCATGAAAGCGAGATATCTGATCATGGGGGTGCTGGCGCTGGTGAGCGTGCAGCTGCCGGCGCAGGACCTGCCGCAGTTCAAGCGGATCGTCAGGGAGCTCAGCTCCGCGAAATACCAGGGCCGCGGCTATGCCCGCGGCGGGGCCAACAAGGCCGGGAAGTACCTGGAAAGGGCGTTTCAGAAGGCAGGAGCCGACGAAGTCTCGCTCCAGCCCTTCTCCATCGACATCAACACCTTCAGCGGCGCGATGGACATGTGGGCGGACGGGAAAAAGCTCCGCGCGGGCGTGGACTTCTCCATGCGCGAATACTCCCCTGGCGTGAAGGGCGAGTTCCCCGTCTATTACGTGGACACGCTGCACTTCGACGCCGAGCGGATCTATGCGGATCTTGCGAAACCGGAAAACGCCAACTGCATGGTTTGCTGCGACTTCTGGTTCACCTACAAGCACCGCGACGTCTTCTCCCGCCTGCAGAAGGCGGGCGAGCTCCCCAACGCCGGCCTGCTCTTCACCTGGACGGCGCCGATCAAGTTCTACAAGGCCTACGGCGAGAAGGTCGTGGACAAGCCCATCGTGTGGGTGACGCCCGAGGCCATCGAGGGCGTGAAACGGGTCAGATTGAACGTGGACAACGCCTTCCTGGAGGACTACGGCCTCTTCAACGTCATCGCCAAGGTGGAAGGCCGCAGGCACGACAGCTGCTACGTCTTCACGGCGCACTACGACCACCTCGGCAACCTCGGCCGCCGGGTCTACTACCCCGGCGCCAACGACAACGCCTCCGGCACGGCCGCCATCGTCACGCTGGCCGCGTACTACGCGCAGAACAAGCCCGAGTACGACATGTACTTCGTGGCCTTCTCGGGCGAGGACGCGAACCTGCGCGGCTCGACCTACTTCGCTGAGCATCAGATCGTTCCGCTCGGGCAGATCAAGTATCTCTTCAATATCGACATGATCGGCGACGACAACCCCGTCCAGTACTGCGAGGTCAGCGACGCCGGCCTGGCGCAGTTCCCCCGCTTCGAGCAGATCAACGCGGAGCTGCAGCTCTTCGAGCGGCTCACCCGTGGCGAGCTGGCCGCGAACAGCGACCACTACCCCTTCGCCGTCCGCGGCGTGCCCTGCATCTTCCTGGAGAACGAGGACGGCTCCGCCTTCCCCTACTACCACACCCCGGCGGACAACATGAAGACCATCCGTTTCGACAGCTACGAGCCCGTCTTCCGCCTCATCACGGCCTTTGTCGCCGAAACGGAATAACTTAGTTTGTGCACCGGATGCAAGACTACAAGGCTCCCCACGCGGAGCCTTTTTTGTTTCTGAACAGGACGAGCGCCAGGGCGATGGCGATCAGGGCCGTGGGCAGCAGGAAGTACTCCCGGTAGTCCTGCAGGAAGAGGCGGAGGCTGTCCAGGATGCCCTGCCCCATGGATTCGGGATTGACCGGGTAGAAGAAGGCGATGGCGCTCACGGCCACGCCGAGGACGAGGCCCGCGCAGAGCGCGATGACGAGCGCCCGGCGGCCGTGGCGGCGCTGGCGGTCCACTTCCCCTTTGATGCCCGCCACCTGCTCCATGCGGCGCTGCGCCTCCAGCAGGAAGGTCGGATCGTCCTTCACCACGGGTTTATGGTCTTTGAGATATTGTTCGAGCTCGCTCATAATTGGATATATTGTTTGAGGTGTCCCCTGCCTGATGATAAATGATACTTGACGGTACCGGCCGGCATGTCCAGGATGGCCGATATCTCCTTGATGCTCTTGTCCTCGAAGTAGAAGAGGACGATGGCGACCTTCTCCTTCTCCGGGATCTTCTCCAGCGCCTGGTAGAGCTGCTGGTAGCGGAAGCGGCTGTCGGAGGCATCCGACGCCTGCACGGCGAGCGCTTCGCGGCTTTCCAGCGCGGCGTGCTCGCGGCCGGGCTTGCGGCAATGGTCGATGTAGCAGTTGTAGGCGATGCGGAAGAGCCATGTGCTGAATTTACTCAGTCCGAGGAAGTTGCCGGAGGCAACATAGGCGCGGACCAGCGCATCCTGCGCGATGTCGTCCGCGAGGGCGTCGTCGCCGCAGCACAGCCCGAGCAGGAACCGCCGTAGGGGCTCCTGCTCTGCTCTGACGAGGTCGATGAACCGCTCCTGGGTCATGGACTTACTTCTTCAGGGCTTCTTCTTCGGCTTTGATTTCGTCGGCCAGGATGCTCTTGCTGGCGAAGTAGGAGACAAGCAGGCCGATGCCGACCGCCAGCATCACGCCGCCGGCGACGGCCAGCCAGTTGCCAAACATGATGTGCGCTTCGGGCATGAAGAGGTTGATGCAGTACAGCGTCAGGAAAGCGACGCCCATCAGCGTGACCACGCAGCCGCCGGTCAGCTTCTCGACAAGCTCCTGCTTGAGGGTCTTGGGGGCCTTCGGCGCAGGCTCGGCGGCCTTGAACAGCTCCGGATCGATCTGCTGGCCGTTCTCGATGGCCTTGATCATGATCTCGGACTTGCGGTTGATTTCGTTCTGCTTGGTGCGGCCGACGATGGCGACGACGGCGACGGGAAGGATCACGCAGACGAAGATGGGGACAAGGACTTCAGTTAACATGGCGTTTATTATTTAAAAGTTTAACAGTTGAATTTCCACTTTTCCGAGGTGGTTTCAACTGTTAGACGGACCAACCCGGCGAAAGGTTGGCAAAAAATGTTAAAATTATCTAGAAGCTGAAGCGACGGCCGTCGAACTGCAGGGTTTTCTGCTTCTTGGTGCCGTTGTCGTACCAGTACGTGACCGTGATGTTCTTGCCGGAGCGCGGCAGGTCGTAGGTGACCCATGCGCCGTCCTCGGTGCTGTATTCCACGTCGAAGCCGATGTCGTCGGCATAGATCATCGTCTTGGCGGCATTGTCGTAGCGGTAGAACGTCAGGCCGTCGAACTGGCCGGCGCTGTACTTGTCGCCGTCGAAATAATAGACGCCGCAGGCGAAGAGCTTGTGCTTGCCGTCGGATTCGTTCCAGTAGCACATCTCGACGCGCAGGCGGTTGTCGCTGTCGGGATCCTTCCATTCATAAAGGACGAAGCCGTTGCGCAGGTCGATGGAAAGCATCGAGCCCGGCCCCAGCGTCTTGTTGGCGCGCTGCTTTTCCATCGCGTTCTTGACGGCGCCGATCGATTCGTTGTAGAACCCCTCGCCTTCTTCCTCATCCTCGTCCTCCGCAGGAGCGAGTTCATAGTTCACATACGCCCACGCGAAGTCGCTGATGTTGGGCTTTTCGCCCTGGAATTTGACCGGGAAGCTCTGGGCGGAGAGGCCCAGCACAGAGAAAGCCAGAAGGCTTGCCAGCAATAATACTTTTTTCATAAGGTAAACTACTTGTTATTAAAAATGCATTGTACTGTCTGCAAATATAGCAATTAATCTATCTGATTTGCGTAAAAATTAATTAGATTTGCATACTGACCACACAGAATCATCCAGCATGTATTTCACCGGCGGACGTTTACGCGCAAGCATTGAGGCGAATCTCCTCACGGAGGACCGCTGGCGGGTGCTGCTGGACGGCCTGGGCATGACGCTGGAGGTGTCCCTGTTCGCGATCCTGTTCGCCACGCTGTGGGGCGCCGCCCTCTGCGCGATGCGCATGTCCCGCCGCCGCGCCCTGTACCGGCCGGCCGGCGTCTACATCGAGCTGATGCGGAGCCTGCCGCTGCTGATCCTGCTGCTGGTCTCCTTCTACGTGCTCTTCGCCGCGTCTCCCCTCTCCAAGGTACAAATCGCCGTCGTGTGCTTCTCGCTCTACTTCGGCGCCTACTTCAGCGAGGTGTTCCGCACGGGCATCGAGGGCGTGGACAAGGGCCAGCGCGAGGCGGGCGCCGCCCTCGGCATGAGCCGGCGCCAGATCTTCGGCCGCATCGTCCTGCCGCAGGCGCTGCTTCGCTGCCTGCCCCTCTATAAAACCCAGGCGGTCGCCCTCATCAAGGGCACGTCGATCGTCGGGTACGTGTCCGTCATGGATCTCACCAAAGCCGGCGATTATATCCGCGGGCGGACTTTCGACGCTTTCTTCCCGCTGCTTCTCGTGGCGCTCATCTATCTGATCCTGTCCTGGCTTTTCGGCGCAGGGATCGACCTGATCGAGCGGAGACTGACCCCCAAACACCGCAGCCTATGACGAGAGCCTTCCCCGCCCTGTTCCTCACCCTCTGCGTGCTGGCGGCCTCATGCGACGGCTCGCAGGAGGACTTTGTCCCGCAGAAGCCGGAAGACCTCGTCGGGCATTCCGTAGCCGTGACCGCCAACAGCTCGATCGACCTGGACATGTCCAAATACGAAGGCGTTGAACTGCTTCGCATCGGCATCGGCGAGCTGACCGTCGCCGTGCGGAGCGGCCGGGCCGAATTCGCCATGATACAGGAGATCCAGTTCGACGCCAACCACCTGAAGGATCTGGGGCTCAGGAAGTGCTTCTCGGGCTACCTGAAAGGCAACGCCGCGGTGGCGGTCCGGCATGAAGACACCTTGCTTTGCCGGCGTTTCAACGAGTTCCTGGGCGAGTTCATCGCCTCCGGCGAGCGCGACCGGTGGCTCCGCGACTGGTCGAGCAATCCGGACTCGATGGCCGTGGTGCAGAGACGCCTTCCCGTCAACACGGAAGGAGAAACGATCGTCACCGGCGTCGCGCTGGTCTACCCTTTCATCTTTATGAAGGACGAGCAGTTGGCCGGCTTGGAGATAGACATGATGGAGCGTTTCTGCCGCTGGGGCGGCTATCGGGCGGAATACGTCATCACGGATTTGCCCGGCCTGATCCCCTCGCTCAGCACAGGCAAGGTGGACGCCCTGGTTTCCCACATCCAGGTCACGGAAGAACGGTCCAAGCAGGTACTCTTTACCATTCCCTACTTCGAGGGCAGCATCTGCTGCTTCGGCCGGGATCCGGAGGCCGCCGGCGCCCGGCGGGGTCTGGTGCAGACCGTCTGGGACAGCATCTACGCCAACCTGATCATGGAGCAGCACTGGAAACTGCTGCTGCAGGGCCTGCTCGTCACGCTGGAGATTTCCCTGCTGTCCATCCTGCTCTCCATCCTGCTGGGTGCGGGATTCTGCTTCCTGCGCATGCGTCGCTCACGGGTGCTCAGCGGCACGGTCAAACTCCTGACGGAGACCATACAGGGCATTCCCGTGCTGGTCATCCTGTTGATGATGTGCTACGTCGTTTTCGCGAAATCGCACATCACCGGCACGCTGGTGTCCGTGTTCAGCTTTGCGCTCTTCTACGGCGCGCGCTTCTGCAGCCTCTTCCACTCCGGGATGCTCAGCGTGGGCCGTGGCCAGTGGGAAGCCGGCGCCGCACTCGGTCTGAGCAAGTTCCAGACCTTCCGTCTGGTCGCCCTCCCGCAGGCTTTCCGGCGCATCATTCCCGTGCTCAAGGGCGAGATCGTCTCGCTGATCAAGAGCACGTCCATTGTAGGCTACGTGGCCGTGATTGACCTGACCTGCGCAAGCAACATGGTCCGCGCCCGCACCTTCGACGCGTTCTTCCCGCTGATCCTGGTCTCCATCATCTATATCCTCCTGTCCCGCCTCTCCGCCCGTGCCCTGAACGCATTGGAGAGAAGCGTCATTTCGAAGAAGAAGTAATCCGTCATGATAACCGTCAAACACCTCAGCAAAGTATTCAACAACGCCGGCCGGGAGCTCGCCGTGCTGCGCGATGTGAACTGTGAGATCTCCAAAGGCGAAGTGATCTCCATCATCGGCCCTTCCGGCACGGGCAAGAGCACCTTCCTGCGCTGCCTGAACCGCCTGGAGGAGCCGTCCGGCGGTCAGATTGAGATCGACGGGGTGGACATCCTGGACCGGAACGCCGATGTGAACCGGCTCCGCCGCAAGATGGGCATGGTATTTCAGAATTTCAACCTCTTCGAGCACCTGACCATCCTGGACAACATCACCCTTTGTCCGCAAACGCTGCTGGGCGAGCGCCGCGAGGCGGCGGAGGCCCGGGCGATGGAGCTGCTTCAGCTGGTCGGCCTGCGCGAGAAGGCCGGAAGCCTGCCCGGCGAACTGTCCGGCGGCCAGAAGCAGCGCGCGGCCATCGCCCGCTGCCTGGCCATGAATCCCGAAATCATCCTCTTCGACGAGCCGACCTCCGCCCTGGACCCGACGATGGTCAGCGAGGTGCTCGCCGTGATCCGCCACCTGGCGGGCCAGGGCATGACGATGGCCATCGTGAGCCACGAGATGGAGTTCGTGCGCAGCGTCAGCACGCGCGTCTTCTTCATGTACGACGGAATTATCTACGAGGAGGGGACGCCCGAGCAGATCTTCGAGCATCCGCAGCGCCCCGCGACGGTGGCCTTCATCAACAAGATCCGCACGCTGGAATTCACGCTCGCGGACCGCGGATTCGACCTCTACGGCATGTTCGGCCGCATCGAGACCTTCTGCAACAAGTATGGCCTCGGGGACAAGCTCTTCCTGCGCCTGCAGCACGTCGTCGAAGAGACGCTGACGGGGATCATCCCCTTCAGCGGCCCCGTCCACCTGAGCGTGGACTACAGCGAGAAAAGCTACAAGCTGGTGCTGACCTTCACCCAGGAGGGCGCGGCGGAGAGCATTCTGGACAAGCTCCCGGAAGACCACCTGCCGATCCAGCTGGTCCGCGGCTTCTGCACCTCGCTCACAGAGCCGGCCCCCGGCCGGCTGGTCGTCGAACTGTAATAGATTATTCTCCCGTCAATTCACGGATGCGCCGCTCGATCAGGCGCCGGGCGATGGACCCGGGCCGGGGCAGCGGCGGCAGCGCGTCCGGCCGGAACCAGCGCGCGTCGCGGATCTCCGACTCCTGGATCTTGATCTCGCCGCTTTTATACTCGGCATAGAACGCCATCATCAGCTGGTCCGGGAAGGGCCAGGCCTGGCTGCCCGCATAGCGGATGTTCTCCACCTCCAGGGAGGTCTCCTCGCGCACCTCGCGGCGCAGGGCCTGCTCCAGCGTCTCCCCCGCCTCGACGAAGCCCGCCAGGCAGGCGTACACGCCGCGCGTGTCCTTGACGTTGCGCAGCAGGAGCAGCTCGTCGCCCCGGGTGATGAGCGTGATGATGCAGGGCTCGATGCGCGGGAAGATCAGCCGCCCGCAGGCGGGGCACTCGAGGGCCGTCTCCACGGCGTGCGGCCGCAGGGGCTGTCCACAGGACGGGCAGAAGCGGGTGCTCTCCACCCAGCTGCCCAGCGCCTTCAGGCGCGAGGTGAGGGCGATTTCCGCTTCGTCATGCGTAAAGAAATAGCTCGGGAGATGTTCGAAGCTGCAACCCTCCGGCGCGGGCGTGCCCGGCTGCAGGATCAGGGCCGTGCCGCCGCTGACGCGGTCGTCGAAGCGCGCCCGGATGTCGGCAGAAACAAAGGAGGCGATCCTCTCCGCTTTCGCGGCGTCGCCTCCCCCTTCGACCAGGATTTCCCGGTCGCGAAAAATATAGGCACGGTCAAGCGCCATCTCTATCTACTAATGCCAGGGATCCTCGTTGGCCGGCGTGCGGATGTCGCTCAGGCACTGGATGTCATTGAGGAACCACTCGCCGGTGCTGGCCTTCTGGCGCAGCTTGATCGGACGCGGGCTGTCGGCGCCGCCGGAAGTGACGTAGATCGTGGCCCAGCCGGACTCCTGGAAGGAGTAAGGGTTGTAGGTCGGGGTCAGCTTGTACGGCTGCGAGGGCGTATAGTTGTTGGACGGCGTGGCGCCGGCGAAGAAGGAACGGGGCTTGTATGTCTTGCCCTGCAGGCGCTCGCGCAGGAACTGCTTCTCGTAATTGGAGAGACTCTCGGGACCCTTCAGCCAGTCAAGCATGGCGAAGCAGTCGTCCGGGTTGGTCTCATAACGGCAAAGGGCGGCAACGGTCAGCGCAGCGACGCCGTACGGGTCCTTCAAGTTGGCCTCGGGCAGGGCCTGCAGATCCTGCAGGGTCTCCGGGAGGTTGTAGAACGTGTAGGTCTTGACGGACATGCCCTTCAGGGCGCCGGACAGGGTGCCGCAGCCGGCCGCAAGAAGGACGGTGGCCGCGACGGAAAGCGCTAGAATAATTCTTTTCATTTCTTTAGGCGTATTTTTGAAGACAAATATAGCGAAAATAACTTATATTTGTAATTGGCATTAAAACTTGTACGATTATAATCTGATATAACTATGTACGACGCTACTCACGGACTTTATGTCGCCCACGGTCCGAACGGACCGATCTCCATCGTCGGCAAGATGGCGAACCGCCACGGCCTCATCGCCGGCGCCACCGGCACCGGCAAGACCGTCACCCTCCAGGTGCTTGCCGAATCCTTCAGCCAGGCAGGCGTGCCCTGCTTCATGGCCGACATGAAGGGCGACCTCTCCGGCATCAGCCAGGCCGGCCGCCTGAGCGGTTTCATCGAGAAGCGTCTGCCCGAGTTCGGGATCGAGAATCCCCAGTTCTCCGGCTGCCCGACGCGTTTCTTCGACGTGTTCGGCGAGCAGGGACACCCGATGCGCACCACCATCTCCAACATGGGTCCGCAGCTGCTCAGCCGCCTGCTGGGCCTCAATGACGTGCAGGCGGGCGTGATGGACATCATCTTCCGCGTCGCGGACGACAAGAAGCTCCTGCTCATCGACATGAAGGACCTGCGCTCCCTGCTCAGCTACGTGGCCGAGCACGCCGACGAATACAGCCGCACCTACGGCAACGTCTCCACGGCCAGCGTAGGCGCCATCCAGCGCGCGCTGCTCTCCCTGGAGAACCAGGGCGCGGAGAAGTTCTTCGCGGAGCCGTCGTTCGACATCCAGGACCTCTTCGCGGTCGAGAACGGCCGCGGCGTTATGAGCGTGCTGGCTGCCGACAAGCTGATGCTCAACCCGAAGCTCTATTCGACCTTCCTGCTCTGGCTGCTCTCCGACATCTACGCGAACATGCCCGAAGTCGGCGACCAGGAGCTCCCGAAGCTCGTTTTCTTCTTCGACGAGGCGCACACCCTCTTCACGGACACCGCCCCCGCCCTGGTCAGCAAGATCGAGCAGGTGGTCCGCCTGATCCGAAGCAAGGGCATCGGCGTGTACTTCATCACGCAGAACCCTTCCGACATCCCCGACAGCGTCCTGGGCCAGCTGGGCAACCGCGTCCAGCACGCCCTGCGCGCTTATACCCCGAAGGACCAGAAGGCCGTCAAGGCCGCCGCGGAGACCTTCCGCGCCAACCCCGCCTTCAAGACCGAGGACGCCATCATGGCGCTCGAGACCGGCGAGGCGCTGGTCAGCTTCCTTGACCCGAAGGGCGCCCCGAGCATCGTGGAGCGCGCGAAGATCCTCTTCCCGCTGAGCCAGATCGGCGCCATCACCCCCGGCCAGCGCCTGGACATCCAGAACGCTTCGCCGCTGGGCGGCAAATACGACCACATCATCGACCGCGAGTCCGCCTTCGAGATCCTGCTCGCCGACGCCAAGAAGGCCGAGGAGGAGCAGGCGAAGCAGCAGGAGGAGGTCGAGCGCCAGAAGGTGGAAGCCGCCAAGGCGCGCGAGGCCGTTCCCGCGACCAAGAAGACGTCCAAGGCCAAGAAGACCATCGCCGGCACCGTCGCGGCGGCTGCGGCCACCGCAGCCATCTCCAGCGTGTCCCGCAGCGCGGGCACGGCCGTGGCGAACGCGGTGACGGGCAAGAAGAAGAGCAAGAACTCCAAGAGCACGGCCGAGAAAGCCATCGGCAGCGCCACTTCCAGCGCCCTTCGCACCCTGACCCGTTCCATCCTCGGCAGCCTAATCAAATAGATGAACCTGAAACGCAATACAATTATCCTTTTAGCAGCCCTTGCGCTGACCGCCTGCGGCCCCCGCGGCAAGATTGAAGTGGGGCCCCTGGAGATCCTCCCCAAGCCGCTCGTCGGCTTCTACCCGGAGTTTTACGACGCCGACACCACGGAGGTGCGCGTCGGCGACTCCTTCACCGGCATGATGAACCGCCTGGGCCTCGGCGCCTCGCAGGCCTACCTGCTCACGCAGCGCTGCGAGGGCACGTTCGACGTCCGCAAGCTCATCGCCGGCAAGGAGGTGCAGGCCTACTATGACACCACGCCTGCGGGCGACCGGCAGCTCAGCTACGTCGTCTATGTGGAGGACCGCATCCACTCGACGGTCTTCCAGTGCGTCGACTCGCTGGCCGTCTGGAAGGTCGAGAAGCCCGTCGAGCGAGTGCGCCGCCAGACCGACGTGACGATCAACAGCTCCCTCTGGAACGACATGATCGCCGCCGGCGGCTCCCCCAACCTGATCATGACCCTCGCGGACATCTACCAGTGGAGCGTGAACTTCTTCGCCCTCCAGAAGGGCGACCGCTTCCGGATGATCTACAACGAGCTCGTCAGCGAAGGCGAGGTGATCGGCGTGGACACCGTCCATTTCGCCCTCTACGACGCCGCCAACGGCGGCAAGCAGGTCGCGGCCGTGCGCTTCGACACCGGCAACGGCGAGCTCGGCACCTACTGGGACAAGGGCGGCGAGAGCCTCAAGCGCATGTTCCTCAAGGCCCCGCTCAAGTACAACCGCATCAGCAGCGGCTTCTCCTACGCCCGCGTGCACCCCGTCACGGGCCAGGTCAAGGCCCACACGGCCGTGGACTACGCGGCGCCGACCGGCACGCCGGTCCACGCGCTGGGCGACGGCGTGATCACGAAACTGGGCTGGGACGCCGGTGGCGGCGGCAACCGCATCCGCATCAAGCACGCCCAGGGCTACGAGACCAGCTACATGCACCTGTCTAAGTTCGCCGCCGGCATGAAGGTCGGCACCCGCGTGTCGCAGGGCCAGCTGATCGGCTACGTGGGCATGACGGGCACGGCCACGGGCCCGCACCTCGACTTCCGCGTGTTCCAGAACGGCAAGGCCATCAACCCGCTCTCACTCAACTCTCCGGCTTCCGAGCCGCTGGACAAGAAGTTCCTGCCGGCGTTCAACGCCCTCTACGACAAGTACATGGCCGAAATCAATGGAAATTAAACCTGTCGCCATCTTCCGGGCGCCGCTGCCCGAGAAATTCGGTCTGCCCCGGCAGGCCGGACTGGCGGAATCCCTGCAGGGCACCGTGGTGCTGGAGCCGGAATTCCGCTCGCCGGAGGCCCTGCGCGGCCTGGACGGCTTCGACTACCTGTGGCTCATCTGGGGCTTCCATTTGAATAAGGAAACGGTCTCCGAGGGCCTCACGGTGCGCCCGCCCCGCCTGGGCGGCAACGAGCGCGTCGGCGTCTTCGCCTCCCGCTCCCCCTACCGGCCCAACCCGCTGGGGCTCAGCTCCGTGCGCATCGAGCGCGTGGACGCCGCCGCGGGCGAGATCCACGTCCTGGGCGCCGACCTGGCCGACGGGACGCCCATCTACGACATCAAGCCCTACGTCGAGTACGCCGACAGCCACCGCGGCGTGCGCAGCGGCTTCGTGGACGACCACGCTTGGCAGCGCCTTGAAGTCGTGCTGCCGCGCGAGACCTTCCACAAGCTGGACCCGGACACCATCGACGGCCTGCTGGAGATTCTCGCGCAGGATCCTCGCCCCCAGTACCAGGACGACCCGGAACGGGAGTATGGCCTGACCTATGATGGCAAGAACGTGCATTTCCGCGTCGCCGACGGCAAGCTGACCGTCACCCGCATAGACTGACAACTGATTAATAACCGCATATGAAAAAAGTAGCTATCCTTTGCTGCGGCCTGCTGGCCGCCATGACCGTTTCCGCGCAGCAGCGCCGTCCCGACTTCCCGCTCCCCAAGTGGGAAGGCCTCGCCGAGACCCCGCAGATGGGTTGGAATTCCTGGAACAAATTCGCCACCGACATCAACGAGGAGCTGATCAAAGCTACCGCCGACAAGATGGTCGAGCTCGGCCTGGTCGAGGCCGGCTACGTCTACCTAAACCTCGACGACGGCTGGCACGGCGAGCGCGACGAGCAGGGCTTCATCCACGAAGACCCCGTCAAATTCCCCTCCGGCATCAAGGCCCTGGCCGACTACATGCACGAGCGCGGCCTCAAGCTGGGCATCTACAGCGACGCCGGCACGAACACCTGCGCCTGCTACGCCGGCAGCAACGGCCACGAATATCAGGATGCTTTTACCTATGCCTCCTGGGGCATCGATTACCTCAAATACGACTGGTGCTACACGCAGAACCTCAATCCCATCGGCGCCTACACCACCATGCGCAGCGCCCTGAAGCGCGCCGGACGCCCGATTCTCTTCAGCATCTGCGAGTGGGGCTCCAACAAGCCCTGGGAGTGGGCCGCCAACGTCGGCCATTCCTGGCGCACCACGGGCGACATCGGCGTGCACTTCCTGCCGGTGCCCGTCACCTACGATGAGAACGGCCGCCCGCGCTGGCGTCCGCAGAGCGTCCTGGACATCCTGGACCAGAACGAGCCGCTGCGCGCCTACGCCGGTCCCGGCCACTGGAACGATCCCGACATGCTCGAGGTCGGCAACGGCATGACCGACGCGGAAGACCGCTCGCACTTCACTCTCTGGTGCATGATGGCCGCCCCGCTGATCCTGGGCAACGACCTGACCAACATGCGCCCCGAGACGCTCGCCATCATCACGAACAAAGATGTTATCGCCATCGACCAGGATCCGCTCGGCATCCAGGGACTTCGTCTGAAGAAGGACGGCGACCTGCAGTACTGGTTCAAGCCCCTCTCCGACGGCGCCTGGGCCTTCTGCCTGCTCAACGCCGGTCCGGAGGACGCCACGGTGGAGATCAACTGGGAGGATCTGGAGTTCAACGATGAGCTCAGCGGCCGCAGCCCGTCCTTCGCCACGGTCAATTACACCGCCAAAAACCTCTGGAACGCCAAAGAGCGCCCGTTCAACACCCGCGCAAAAGGAAAGAAGCGCGGACAGACCGTCGCTGCCCGCACTTCCGTCGTCGTGCCTTCGCACGATGTGATCACGTACCGGCTGACGCCGGTGCAATAGTTACCAGTTCTTCCGCTCGAAGGTCCAATCCGGATAGAAGGTCTTTTCGTACTCGTCGTTCATGAAGAGGGCGGAATCGCCGACCATGCCCTTCAGCTGCCAGTTGAGCCACATGCGGGCCACGACGGCGAAGGCGCCGGCGTTCTTCTCGTAGTAGGTGCCGTGGTGGCCGTCGAGCGTGGAGATCTTCACCACGGGGATGTTGTCCGCGATGCGGCCCCAGTCGCCGTTGGCGTTGTTGTAGGCCACGTCGGCGGTGCCGCCGTTGATGTAGAGCATCGGGGTGTGCAGGTTGGCGAGGGACTTCTTGGAAGCGCCGCTCATCGCCATCTCGCCAATGCCGGAGTTGAAGATCATGCAGGTCTTGATGCGCGGGTCATGCGCCACGCCCAGCACCTGGGCGCCGCCGCAGGACTGCCCCATCGCGGCCACGTGCTCGAGGTCGATCAGGTGGTAGTACTCGCTCTCGTCGTTGCCGTTCTGGTCGGTCAGCCAGTCCAGCGCCTCCAGCAGCTGGCGGGCATAGGTGCGGAACGGCTCCACCTGCACGACGGGCTTCTTGTTCTTATTTTTCTTGGCTGCGGCGGCAGCGGCCTTCTGGGCAGCCTCGCGCTCCGCGGCCTGGGCGGCCAGCTCGGCCTCCGTGTACGGGGTCAGGCGTTCGCCGTTGCCCATGATGGCGATGGGCTTGGTCTCGGGATACCAGCCGCGCACGACGCCCTTCCACTGGTTGTAGAAGGCCTCGTCCGGCATGTCCTGGTAGGGGCCGATGGCCAGGATGATGTAGCCGTGGGAGGCGACCTCGCTGAGGAGGCGGCTCATCTCCAGGTTGTTGTTGGCGCAGGCGCCGTTGGCGTACAGCAGCACGGGAATCTTACCGTTCTGCTCCACGTAGGCCTTCAGGTTCTCCGGCCGGTAGATGGTGTGCGTCGGAAGGCTCTTGTCCGCCACCGCGACTGATTTCCAGGCGCCGGTGCCGCCGCCTTCGATGACCTGCGTCTGCTCCGTCTGGGCAGCGCAGAATGCCGCTGTCAGGGCCAGTGCCGCGACAGTCGTCAGGATACTCTTGACATTCATTGGATTAGTATTTAAAGTGTTGTTATTCGAGGGCCTTGAAGCCGAAGTACAGCGCGTCGATCAGGTCGCGGCTGGAGTAAGCCTCGGCCGTGTACTTGGCCGTGAGCACGTCGGCGGCGCGGCCGTGGATCCAGACACCCAGCGTGGCGGCCTCCAGGGCCGAATAGCCGCGGGCCAGCAGGCCGCCCACGAGGCCGGTCAGCACGTCGCCGCTGCCGCCCTTCGCCAGGCCGGCGTTGCCGGTGGTGTTGACGTACTTCTCCCCTTCCGGCGTGTAGATCTCCGTCAGGTGGCTCTTGGCCACGATGACGCAGCCCGTCTCCTTGCAGAGGGCCTTCAGCTCCAGTTCCTTCTCTTCAGGCGTGCTCCAGCTGATCAGGCGGCGCAGCTCGACCTCGTGCGGGGTCATCACCGAGCCGGCCGGGATGAGCTTCATCAGCTCGGGATGGGCGGCCAGGATGAAGAGCGCGTCGGCGTCCAGCACCATCGGGATGGTGTCTTCCTGCTCCTTGACGCGGGTCAGCAGGTTCGTGAAGGTCTCCTCGACCTGCGGCGAACGGCCCAGGCCCGGGCCCACGGCGATGGCCGTGAAGCGCAGCAGGCCGTCCGGAACGCGGCTGAAGCAGTCGCCGGCGTCCTCCGACAGCATGGCGGAGGGGAAGGCCGACACGGCCGCCTGGACGGCGCGCGCCGTGGAATGGAGGGTGACGAGTCCGCAGCCGGACTTGAGCGAGGCGCCCGTGGCGAGCACGGCCGCGCCGGGCATGGACTGGCAGCCGCCGATCAGCAGCAGGTGGCCGTAATCGCCTTTGTGGCTGACCGTCTCACGCTTCTTCACGAGCGGACGCAGGAATTTGGGATTGATCTTGTGCATATAATTGGCTTTTCTTTATTGGCAGGATGTGATGTGGAAGCAGTGCTCCTTCTTCTCGTATTTGACCAGGATGCGGCCGGCGTTCTTCTCGTCGCGCAGCACCTCGCCGAGCACCTTGGTGAGCTCGAAGGGCTGCATGAATTCGTCGGTCTCCTCCTCGCGGTCGTATTTCGTGTAGGTGATGTCGAAGGTAGTGCCGTAGCAGTGGGCGGAGTTGTCCGAGGCGTTGGGATTGCCGCTCTTCTGCAGGCGCGTGACGTCCTCTTCGGTGCGCAGGATTGACGAGCAGACGAGCTTGTAGACCGGCAGCTGCTTGCGCACCAGCGAGTCGTTGAAGGCCTTGGCGATGCGGTTCAGCTCCGCCGCGGCGCCGGCCGTCAGGTACGGCACGGAGTAGCGCAGTTCGTCAATCGTGAGGTAGTCGGATTCTTCGACCTTGACGAGCTGCTTGGTGTCGACGACGTCCCGCTTCTCGGGGATGGACTTCAAGCCGACCTCCCTGGCTTTCTCCAGGTGTAACTCGTTGATATCGTTGAAAATGGAGGCATAGGCCATCCGGCGCGCGTCGTAGATGATCTCCCGGGCGGTGGACTCCCCCGTCCCGTCGACGTCGTCTTCCTCTTCCACGACGGGTTCCGTCTCCTCCGGCTGCTCCTGGACAGGCTCCAGGGACTCCTCCAGCACCACCGTCTCCTGCACGGCAGGCTTCTCCGGCCTGCTGCAGCCCCTTCCCACCAGGATTCCGAGCAGGAATCCCAGCAGGAACGGGGTCAACAGGACGATCAGTGCTTTTTGCTTCTTAGTCATATTTCAGGACGGGCTGCCGGGCGGCGGTCGTCTCGTCGGGACGGCCGATCGGCGTGCAGTGCGGAGCGCCGTGGAGCATCTCCGGGTCGGCCTTGGCCTCCTCGGCGATCTTGCGCATCACGGCGATGAACGCATCCAGGGTCTCCAGCGACTCCGTCTCCGTGGGCTCGATCATGATGGCCTGGTGGAAGAGGAGCGGGAAATAGATCGTGGGCGCGTGGAAGCCGTAGTCGAGCAGGCGCTTGGCCACGTCGAGCGTGCTCACGCCGTTGTCCTCCAGCAGGCCGTCGAAGACGAATTCGTGCTTGCAGACCGTCTGGATAGGCAGCTTGTAGCAGTCCTTGAGCGATTCCTTGATGTAGTTCGCGCCCAGCGTGGCCAGTTTGCCGGCCATTTTGACGTGCTCGCGGCCCAGCATGAGGATGTAGGCGTACGCGCGCAGGATGATGCCGAAATTGCCGTGGAAACCGCTCACGCGGGGAATGTGCAGGAACGGGAGCACCTTGTCGGACACGCCGACCGGGCCTGCGCCCGGACCGCCTCCGCCGTGCGGCGTGGAGAAGGTCTTGTGCAGGTTCAGGTGCATGATGTCGAAGCCCATGTCGCCCGGACGGACCATGCCCAGGGGCGGGTTAATGTTGGCGCCGTCGTAGTAGAGCAGGCCGCCGCAGTCGTGGACGAGCTTCGCGATCTCTTTGATGTCGCGCTCGAAGAGGCCGAGCGTGTTGGGGTTCGTCATCATGATGCCGGCGATGTCCGGGCCGAGCAGCGGCTTGAGCGCCTCGACGTCCACGAGACCGTTCTCCTTGGACTTCACGACCACGATGTCGAGGCCGCAGACGGCTGCGGAGGCCGGGTTGGTGCCGTGGGCGCTGTCCGGGACGATGACCTTGGTGCGGGCGCTGTCGCCGCGACTCATGTGGTATTCGCGCATGAGCATCAGGCCGGTGAGTTCACCGTGGGCGCCGGCGCAGGGCAGGAAGGTGAAGTGTTTCATGCCCGTGATGGCGGCCAGGGCCTTGTCCATGCCGACGTAGATCTCGAGGGCGCC
>JAEEGL011622661.1_pt1 | contig 27557 bp, 20 predicted proteins | sample 9134231 | NCBI WGS metagenome assembly JAEEGL01 (sample SAMN16246548, study PRJNA631951) | gut metagenome | biome: gut microbiome; feature: rumen; material: fiber-attached | host: Bos | place: Iran: Karaj | collected 2018-10
AGAATCTGGATCTTCGGATAGTTTCCGGCGGGAACGGGGATGTTGATCACCAGTCCGTCGGCAGCATCCGACAGCGCCGCGTCGAGGACAAAACTCACCTCATCGGCCGCAGCGGCGGGAGCGATCCACGGAGTTGCCGTCGAAGGATCGGCCACATCGAAGGTGCCGGTAACGCCCTTGCCGAAATTGACAGCGATCTTCTTCGTGCCGGCAGGGACGCTGTTGAGCGTCAGATGCAGGGCCGCGCCGACGTGGTAGAACCACAGGTCATCGGACGCGGGATCGTTCACCGCAATCATCGGCGTCGGATACCAGTCACCCATTCCCTCGGCTGTAATGTCGTAGGATACGGGAAGCGTCACGGTAGGCGCCTCTGCCGTGCCACCCGCCGCGCCGGAAGGATAGATGGCATAGCCGGCACGGGTCTCGCTGCCTTCGGGAACAAACGTAAACACGCCCGAAGCGCTCACCTCAACATTCTTGAACGATCCGGTCGAGAGATAAAGGGCAATCTCGTCGGGATCGGACCAGGCGAACTTACCGTTGGAGGGATTGAATTCGACTTTGCTCGCCGGCCCGCCGATATGGGCGGTCAGGATCTCGCCAACCGGCCCGTCAAAAGAGCCCTGCTTCTTGCAGGCTACCGCCGCAAGGATAATCGTCAATATTGCAATATATCTTTTCATTCGCATATCCTCCATTATTCGCTTGCAGTTTCAATGGTCCATCCGGAAGGCACGCCGGCGTCCGTCACCGGATCATAAGTCGCAGCCGCGTTCATCACATAGGTTCCCGTAGCGGGAACACCCGAGAGCCATTCATATACGGGAATGTGATATTCATTGTTATAATCCGGAATGGATGTAAACATCGCTTTTAAATTCGCCAGGCTTGTACACCCATTGAACATATCCCTATAACATCCTTCTGCCAGCGTGGTCGCAGGGAGGTCCGGGGCATTGACCAGAGAAGTACAGCCGGCGAACATCTCATCATAACAATGCTCGACTAGCGTGGTGACAGGCAAAGCAGGGGCTCCAGTCAGAGAAGTACACTCCTTGAACATATCCCAATAACAGAATCTGGCCAGATTGGGCGCAAGAAGATCACGGGCATTGACCAGTGCTGAACATTTTTCAAACATACCCGAATAACAGCCGTCTATTAAAGTAGTGGCCGGGAGATCCGGCATTTCAATCAGGGATTTACAATCAGAAAACATTTCCCGGTAACAATGTATAGCCAATTCCGTAGCAGGAAGAGCGGGCGCATGAGTTAAGCCATTGCAACGCCTGAACATACCAAGATAACAACTATACGCAAGGGTCGAGGCAGGAAGTTCCGTAAGGGTTGTAAGTGCATCGCAGGAAGTGAACATTCCGCTATAACAACCTTCCGCCAGCTCCGTGGCAGGAAGCTCCGGCATTGCCGTCAATTTTTTGTCGACGGAGAACATCCCCTCATAACAATACTTCGCCAAGGTTGTAGCCGGCAATTCCGGCGCGATTGTTAAGGATGTTTCCCTGAACATTCCGCAATAACAATAGGGTGCAAGTGTCGTTGCGGGAAGTTCCGGAGGGGTTGTCATAAGTTGACATCCACAAAACATATAATTGTAGCAATACTCGGCAAGTTCCGTGGCAGGAAGCTTTATCCGGCTTACGCCCGCATAATAGAACATCGAATCATAACAGAATGGCGTCAGCGTTGTGGCGGGAAGCAGGAGCTCCAGTGAAGGGTGCGACTGTAAACAGTCGTTCGAGCCCAGCCAGGCAAGCGAGGACAATCCCATAAACATATATCTGAATGCTCCCGGTTCTGTAAGGGTTTTCAAAGTAGAGAATTCTTCAGGATCGGACCGGACAAGACTCATGATATTTCCATACAGATAGCTCTTTGTATTGACGGTAAACATTGTACAATTCGTCTTTGCGTCAGTCCAAGTTAGAGTTCTGCCTTGAGGATCTGTCGAATATGAGTCGTTATCTCCGCAGAAATAGACACATTCACCACGATTGAGATCAATTGAAAGATCTTCGGAGAACGCCGTCCAATTGATATTGTCGGTGCTATACTTCATTGTCTTGCCGAGAGGGTTATTGACCTCTACAGTCCCCGATCTTGCCATTTTTATACAAAGCGGAATTCTGGAAACATCCACAACGATATCGGTAACCAGTTCATAACCGTCGGCACGATCTACAGTCACATCGATATCCTCTGCATAAGAGCCCATTATGTTTCCGTAGCCATCATACATCATGATCGAAAGAGAAGTATAGGAACCGACGGGGACAGGAATGTTTATCACAATCGCATCCTCTTTCCTGACGGGCGCATTCAACAAAAATTCGATATCCTCGGGTGTCCCGTCCGAAAGCGAGATGAAAGGAGCATCCGTATCCAGTCCTTCCACAACGAAGTCTCCTGTCACTTTTTTCCCGAGATTGATGCTGAGTTTCTGCGTCTCGCCCGGAACTCCTTTCAGTACCAGCCGCAAGATACCGCCAAGGTGATGGAAATATAAATCTTCACTGTCCGTATCATTGGCTGCAAGCATCGGAAGGGGCGAATAATCACCCATTCCGTTCCGTGAGATTTTGTAACTCGACGGCAGGTTGACAGTCAGGGTTGCCGCATCAGTGGCAATGGAAGCGGGAAATAAAGCATATCCGTCACGCGTCTCTCCATCGGCAAGATGAACATTGAAGATCCCGTCAACCGAAACCGGGGCGGTTTCATACCCATTGACCGAACGGTGAACGGCAATCTCATCGCCCGCAGTCCAGGAGAACTTGCCCGCATCATTGATTTCGACCTTGGTCGAAACGATTTTTGCGCGTAATGACTCCGTACGGAAATAATCGCAGCCCTTATCCGATAAAGACTCTTTCGTACACGCCGAAAACAGGAAAACAGCGATTGACAGAATGTATATGGAAAATCTTTTCATCTTTTTTTCTCCTCCTTATTCACTTGCATTTTCAACGGTCCATCCCACGGGAATACCATGTTCTCCGAAGGACAAGGTCGCATCCGGATTCTTTACAAATGTACCACCGGCCGGCACATTCGCAACCCACCAGTTGGTAGGGCCACCACCAATATTCGAAAATGAGGGACAACCCAGCATCTTGATATATTTCAAAGATGTGCAACCATTGAACATATAGCTATAACAATATTCAGCCAATTCCGTAGCAGGCAGGTCCGGAGCTATTGTCAATGATGTACAATGATAAAACATATTGTCGTAACACTCCTTTTTCATCACGAGGGCCGGCAACTTTGGAGCATCCGTCAATGAAGTGCACCCGGAAAACATACTACCGTAACATCCTTCGGCCAAATCCATAACGGGCAAGAAATCTTCAGGGACAGTAACCAGACTTGTACACCCTGAGAACATATCCTTATAACAAGACTTCGTCAATGTGGCAGGCAGCAGCTGAGGGACACTCTCAAGACTTGAACAATCCTCGAACATACTTGACATCGCCGATTCACCAATTGTTGTCGCAGAAATGACCGGCGGCGTAACAAGAGATGTGCAACCACTGAACATACCGGAATATCCATTATCCATTACAACCGTAGCGGGCAGGTCCGGAACGTCTGTCAGATTGGCGCAGTTGGAATACATTCCGTTCATGGCCTGCTGAGGAATTACATCCGCGTAAATCTCCGGGGCCCGCGTCAGACCAGAGCCCGTGAACATCGCCCAATAGCACGCAAGCTGAAGCGTCGTGGCGGGAAGGGCCGGAGGCTCCGTTAAGGATGCACATCCGGCAAACATTCCCAAATAACAACCAATCGTCAAATTTGTCGCTGGCAGACTCAGACTCATTCCGGGATGGTTGAGAATTTCCGCGGCTCCATAGAACAGTAAGTTCAAAGCAAACTCCCTGGTAAACCCTGTCAAATTCTCAAAATTCGTTGCATTGATCATGCTCATTACGTTACCCGCGACATAGAACGGTCCATTCGTATTGATCCGGAAATTATTGAGGTTCAACCCTCCTGTTTCGTTATAAGTCTCATGTGTTCCCCTCAAATATACCCTTTGTCCAGCCTCTGCAGGAATATAGAAGTCTTCATCCGTGGTGACAGACACCCAGTGTTTATTGTCATAACTATATTCAAAAGTATAGTTACTGGGGTTAATGATCCCCACCTCGCCGTCTTCCACAGCCTCAAGGAAAAGAGGGATGGTGACGGTGCTGACGGAAGCCTCGGCGTGGTAGCCCCGGCCGGCATAGAAGGAGCGGACGGTTTCGTCTTCGTAAGTGAATACGACGCTGCCGGCTTCATTCTTCGCCTTGACATTAAGCATCTTGTACGTTCCTGTCGGGACAGGGACATTCAACAGCAAACCGTCGGAATATTCATCAAGAGGGGCCGTCAGGTTGAACGTCAGGACGTCGGCTTCGTCTTTGGCGACAATGTAAGGAACGGGTGTCCCCGGATCGTTAACCAGGAAACTTCCGGTAATACCCTTGTCAAGACTCACCTCGATGGAGGCCGTTTCCGGGGAAACATCATTGAGCTTAAGCCGCAGAAGACCGCCCAGATGACGGAAATCCAGATTGTCATCGGAAGGGTCATTGACGGCCAGCATCGGAGTCGGGCAATAATCTCCCATTCCCGTAGGTGCTACGTCGTACGAAGAGGGGAGATTGATCATGAGATCGGGATCTCCGTAATTCTCCTCATCCACGACAGAGGCCGGGTACACGGCATAGAAGTCGCGGGTCTGCCCCTCGCTCATCACGAAGAAGAAGTCGCAGATTGACGGGTCGGCACCCGGAACGGCAGCCGCGCTCTTGTAGCAAGTCGGTATCATTTCCACCTCTCCACGGAGACCGGCGGTCACGTGAACGGCTATCTCATCGACCGGTGAAGTCCAGGTAAAACGGCCGTAGGTATCATCGAATTCCACCTTGGTGGGATGGGTAATCCGGCCGGACAAACGAACCATCGTCTCGCCTTCCCCAAGGGAAATGGCAGGGGTCTCACCGATAACCTCCTTGTTGCACGCCACGGCGGCCAGGAGGATCATACCATATATAATATTCTTTTTCATCATCATATCCTCCTTATTCCGCTAACCTGACAAGACGGACGGCGCACTTGAAGCAGCGAGGCACATAGCCGTCAAAACCAACGCACAAAGAACCACCGTCGTATCCATAAACGCTTGCCTGTTCCATATTGTGAGGGGAACTGCTCCAATACAAATTCAGATAGTCGCCTTGATATTCCAGGATATAGCCTCCATATTCCGCCGCATAAGTCCCGGTAGGAGCCAGAAATACCGCTCCTGCATTCTCCACTTCCTTCCATACCTTATCGGAAAGAACGGTGTCCGAAAATGAATAATTGTACCGTTCATTGATTTGGGCGGCGGTAAACACGGTTTGATCTCCGGTATAGACCGTCCCGAAGTCATCCGGGAAAATAATGAGGCCGGGCAGAGAGTGAACTGTGGCGCAGGTGAAACAGGCATTCTCAACACCGTTAACCGTCGAAGCGGACCGTTGGCTGAAAATATAATCCCACTGAATGCTTCCGGGAGTAAACCATCCGGAACCCAGTTTTGTCTGAAGATTGTAGTTATTGCCCCATTCACAATATTCCGCATAAGCATCTCCCCAACTCTCAGCGACACCAAGATTATCGAGCGACGGGCCATAACCGAATGCATTTGTAGATTCTTGTCCGGTAATTATCGCAGAATCACTTGACCACGGTTGATAATTGACCATTGTTCTATCAGCGCCGGCAATACCCGCCGTAGCCCAGCCGAACAAATCAAATGTCCCCGTTTTGCTGAAGTCTAGCACGGTGGCATTATCTTTCAGGCACCGGTCATACTGCTCCTTATGGAAATCCCACTCGCCAGCCTTGTAGACCAGGTTACCGCGGGCGAACTGTACCTGCTCGGTCGCGGAGACCGAGAACTTGCCGGGAAGGACGTACGGCTTGTTGCCGCCCCAGTTGATATCTTCGCCCTCGGCGCCGTTCCAGTTGAGGTCCTCGCCGACGGTGCCGTTCCAGTTGATGCCCTGGCCGCCGGAATTCCCCTCGTCCAGCGCGGGGAAATTGAGGCCGAGGATCCTGTGCTTGCAACCGGGCTTGAAGGACATCCATTCGCCGTTTTGCTTAAGGTCTAGCGTACGGGTCAGGATTTCATCTCCGGTAAATTCAATTGTCAGCTGGTGGAAGTCGACATTCTCTTCATTCTCTCCGGGCATATAGTCGATATACGGAAGCGGAGCCATGGCGAAAACGGTGAATACCAGCGGATTCCCATCCCGGGTCAGCTTGATTTTGTTATCACCAGTCCACTGAACGCTGATGACGTTTGTACCTCCCGTGATTCCGTCGCTTGTCAACACCCCCGGTGCAATCCCGTCAATTTCCGTAAAATCACGCGACTCGCAGGCAAGAACCTCTTCCTCTCCCGCGATCAGGCGGAATCCTGTCAGGTTGACCTCATCGTTGTCTCCCGCGCTGACGTGAATCTCGAAGGACGTGAAAAGCGGGGAGAACGAAAGGTTGAACTTCTCGGAGCGGGAAGATGGCGCCGGGACTTCATCCGCAGACGCATACATATACGCATACTTCATATCCGGGAGCAGTGTAAGGGCATCTGCGCCGCTTTCACCCTTCGGCGTGGGCGTCTGGACGGACGGCCAGCAGAAGATGATATGCTCTTCATTGAATTGATTTAACCATCTGGGATCCTCCGTACTGGAAGAAACAGAAGGAGAGGGATACACCGCCGTGAAATCGTGCTTCTTCCCCTGAGGCCCCCACTGGAGTGCGTTTCCGCCATAACGGCCACCAACAGGATTCAGGTCGCAACGGCTGACTTCATCCGAATACGCCGTCACGTTGGAGACGCGATACTCACCGAATTGAGGAGTCTCTTCATCCTCGACTTCCATCATGATTGCGATCATGTCTCCCGCGACCCAGTTGATACGCTCGTGCTTCTTGTCCCCGGAGGTGGTAATCGTTCCGTCGTACTCCGTCTTGGTGAGGGGCGCCTGGGAAGATGCCCGGAAGTGGATTTCCCTTCCCGTTCCCGTGAAGCTGGACTTCTTGCACCCGCCCGCGAGCAGCAGGATAACGAGGGAGGCTGTCAATAGAATGCTTGTTCTGGTTCTCATAGTCATACCTCCTACTCCCAAGTGTGGTTAAACGATTGTTCCTCGGAGAAGTCATACTCCTTCACCTCCTGGCCCGTCGACTCGACGGTGCCCACGTTGTCCACGATAGAGCCCAGAAGGAACGCACATTCTGCTTCTGTGCGCACCTCCCGAAGCACTTCGGGGCGCTTGTAAATTTTTGCCATATTGTTAATGCTTGCTATTTTACACTCTAACAGGCCGCAAAAATAGAAATTTTTTTTATGAATTACAAATAGAATTTGTATGCTTGCTTAAATCCTCGAAAAAAAGTATTTTTGTAACAAATCGTAACTACGTTCAACCAAACTGCCCCAATTATGATCGAACTCCCGAAAAACTTCACCCCGGACCAGATCGATGAGCTCATCGAAGCCACCTTCAAGCCCACCATCAACCTCAACCGCATCACCTCCTTCGGCGGCGAGATGATTTGTACCGAAAGCAAGGTCTACCTGCTACCGCAGGAGTACGGAGCCCTTTTCGCAGGGAAATGCTTTGAGTATTCGGAGGTACTATCCTACAAGCGCAGCCTCATTGCAGGCTACGTCATTCAGCTCAAGAGCGGCCAGGAAGTGCGCCTGAGCAACGTTTTCGGCAAGATGCGCGCCGGCATCACCGAAGTGCTCGACCGTCACACCAAGGCCTAGCGCCTACTCCAGCGGAACAAACGTCAGCGCGACCTGATCCCCTACATCGCAGCGGGTGTAGCCGGGATCGGGTGTTCCGTTTACCGCAAAACCACTTTTCCCCGAAAATTTCATCTACTTTTTACCGAAAAATTTTTCTACTTTTTACCGAAATGATTATCTTTGTCCTCGAAATGACTTGATATGGAAGGATATAAGCAAAGAATCGCCGACGCCCTGCTGGAGCGCAAACTCAAAGGAAACGGAGCCGTCGTGGTAGAAGGCCCCAAATGGTGTGGCAAGACCACTACTGCCGAGCAATTAGCGCGGAGTGTCATTTATATGGATGACCCGGACAAGATAAAAGAACATCTTGCTATGGCTGACATTCGTCCCAGAGACTTGCTGCTGGGTGACAACCCCAGGTTGTTGGATGAATGGCAGATTGCACCCCAACTTTGGGACACCATCCGTTTTGAGGTTGACCACCGCAAAGGGCAAGGCCACTTCATTCTCACAGGTTCCTCTGTCCCCATTCAGGATGATGACATAGATAATCTCCAGGAAAATCAGAAAATACGTCATTCCGGGACCGGCCGCTTTGGCTGGCTCAGAATGCGCCCTATGTCGCTCTGGGAATCCGGAGAATCCAACGGCGCCATCAGTTTGAAGGATCTATTCAGCACCCCGGAGCAAATCTATGCCCAATCGGCACTTACCCGTGAAGATATTGCATATCTTATCTGCCGGGGCGGTTGGCCGGAGGCGTTGGATATGGACAAGGAAATCGCCCTGGACAAAGCCTTTGATTATGTCGATGCCATCGCTGAGCGCGATATGTCCCGCGTGGACAAAACTAATAGGAACCCCGAACGAGTCCGCCGCCTGATGCGTTCCTACGCCCGTAACCAGGCTTCCCAGGCTACCTTTGAAACCATCGCCGAAGATATGCGGGCCAATGAGCCCAAAGCGTTGGATACGGATACGATTGCCTCTTATATCACGGCGCTGCGTAAACTCTTTGTCGTGGAAGAATCATTAGCCTGGAACCCAAACCTCCGCAGCAAGACAGCCATCAGAACGTCCAATACCCGCTATTTCTCAGACCCCTCCATTGCTTCGGCCAGCCTGGGCTTAGGCCCGCAGGACCTCCTGGCGGACTTCAACACCTTCGGTCTCCTGTTTGAAACGCTGGCCGTAAGGGATTTGAGGACCTATGCCGACGCCCTGATGGGAAAAGTGGCGCATTACCGGGACGTTACCAACTTGGAATGCGATGCCGTCGTGCATCTTCGCAATGGCGAGTATGGGCTTGTGGAAATCAAGATTGGAGGGGAAGGTCTCATAGGCGAGGGAGCCGCGTCGCTGAAAAAGCTGCAGAACAAGATCGATACGACCATTATGAAAAAACCCTCCTTCCTGATGGTCCTTATCGGCATCGGAAATCTTGCGTACCGCCGCGAAGACGGCGTGTACGTGGTCCCGATAGGATGCTTGAAGGACTAAAAACCAAGGCCTAGCGCCTACTCCAGCGGAACAAACGTCAGCGCGACCTGATCCCCTACATCGCAGCGGGTGTAGCCGGGATCGGGCGTGCTGTCCTTCAGAGCCTCGAGGACGGCATACTGGACACCCATATAAGTGGTGCGTTCCTGGAAGTGGTCGTGCCCGGTGAGGACTAGCGATACGCCGGATTTGGCGAAGAGGCCGGTGAGGGCCATCGTCTCTTCCTGTGACCAGTTGCTGGTGGTCTCCTGCGACCAGTCTTTCCGGAAGAAATGAGTGTGGGTGAAGACGATGATATGCCGGTATTTGCCTTTGGCACCGGCGAGAATTTCCTCCGCCCAGGCCTTTTGCCTGCGCCCCAGAGTGGATCCGCCGGAATCGAGGCTCAGATAAAGATCCTTCGCGCCAGAAGGAAGAATAGCCTCGAACCAGTAGGAGGAGGTATGATACAGCTCCTGCCACTGCTTCCACTGGCCGAAATAGAGGTCGTGGTTGCCGGGCGTGCCGAACATCTGCTGCGGAGCTGCCTTGGCGTGGTCGTCAAACGTTTTCATCTGGTCTTTCCCGTCGACGATGTCGCCCAGATTGAGCCAGAAGGGTGCCGATTCGGTGTCCGCCGTGAGAGCCGCGACGAATTTGTCGAGATTTTCCGTCGAATGGTAAATGTGGATGTCGGTGGCGCTGTAGAAGTGGTAATTCTCCGTGGGAATGGTGACGGAAGGATAGCCTGCGGTCGCGTTGTAGGCCATTGAAGCCTCAAACCGTTTGTCGGAGGTGGGGCTGGATGCCACGAACAGGCCGGGGATATCATATTTGTTGCAGGCGGCCAGGAGAATCAGCCCTGCGAGGTAATACAATCTTCTCATTTCCCGAAACGATAAGCGACGCCGGCATAGAGGGAAAATCCATACCAATAAGCCGTCAGATGATACATTCCCGTAGGACGAAGGTCCAGTTCGGCGAGGAATCGCAGCCCGTGCCCGAGGTCAGCCGTGCCGTCCAGGAAGAAGATGGGCTGCATTGAGCGCTCGTAATGGAAGCGGGTGAAATTGCCGACCCCGGCGCCGAGATTCCATCGACTTTCCGGCGGGCGGACCTGGCAGGCTACCCTGTAAAGGACATCGAAGGGCTCCACCACGTAATCGTCCGTGCTGCTCCAGCGCCTGTCGAGCCCACCCAGAATGCGGGTCGAAACGCCGAGCTGAGCCGTCAGATACGGCATCCGGTAGCCGATACTAGCCGCCGAAACGAACAGGACATTGCGGTAGCAACCATACACTTCGCTATGAAAGGTGCCTTCGAGGAACAGGCTGCCGTAGGGAAGGGTGAATACGGGACGAGCGGTAAGGGTAAAGGCGCCGACGCCCGGGGAGGTCGCCTCAATGCCGGCATCCGCCTCAAAGGCCTTCGTGATGGGATAGTGCAGGCCGACGGCCGCTCCGCCGAACCAGCCGTAGGCGTTGTTCTCCCCCACGACGCCCTGCACCGACACCTCCTGGGCGGAGAGGGTGAGGGTGGAGAGGAGGAGGGCCAGGAGGAGGAGATTCCGGGTCAAGCCCGGAATGACGAAAAGGCGGCCCGGAATGACGGGCGGGCGGGTCATTGGGCGGAGGTTTGTTGGGCGCGGAGTTTGGCCAGTTCTTCCTGAAGGCGCTTGTTTTCGGCCTCGAGATCTTTCACCCGCGCTTCGGCTTCCTTCTTTTCCTCTTCAGCGACGGCCTTTTCGAATGTGTCGAGGGACTTCTGGACGAGGGCATCGCGCTCGGCGCCCGGCTCCATCGGGAAGAATATCCAGTTGACCTGATATTCGACCCCGGTGGGACAGAAGCCGATGGCGCCCTCGAGGGTCACAAAGAAGAAACTGCGGTCTCCTTCTTTCCGGAGGTGCTCCTCATCGTAGTTTTTGGCAAAGCCCAGCACGTCCCAGGAGGAGCAGGGCGTGCCGTCGCTGGCCAGGCGCCAGGCGGGGACGCGGTTGGCGGCGATGACGAACGCCTGTGTCATATAAGGGTAGTGGCCGGTGAAATAGGCCTTTTTGGCCTCGGCGGGGGTTACTTTGTTTTCGTCCATTTTGATGGTATTTTTTAAAATAACTTCTCGGCCTGTTTGTTTTTCCAGTCCATAAAGTCGGAGGTAAGGTGCTCGGAGACATTCTTGTCACCAAGGGTCATCATATCGTGGGCGCGGCTGTAGGTTTCGCCAATGGCCGCGTTCGTGCCCTTGCCGATATTCTCCCAGACTTTGGCCGTCGCCTCGGAAGCGCCGAATTTATTCTGCGCGATGCCGGGGACTTTGTCGAACGTGGCGCCCATCACCGAGGTAATGGCCACCTCGCCGGTCTTCTTGACCATCGAGGCCTGGGCTTTCTCGACGGATTCCTCGAGGCTGGTCCCCCGGGCCACTTCGTGTACCAGCGTCTTTGTCCCCTCGAACATAACGGTCGAGGTGCCCACGGCAAGGGCTTTCTTAACGCCGCCACCGGGGAGGACGCCATCGTCGCCGATGATATTCTGGCCGACCGTCATCGCGCCCTCAACCATACCGCCGAGGGTACCGACCACCACATTGCGGCCATCACATTTGGCCTCCTGATAGCCCACGGCCGTTGCCTTGATGAAGCCGTGCCAGTTCTTGACCTGCTTGCCGGCCGGTCCAGTGCATTCGCCCAGAATGTTGATGGTACCCTCTGTGACGTTGTCGACCAGTTCGCACTGGGCGATCCGTTCGGAAGACTGCAACTCCACTTCGTTGCAAATCTGCTGAATGGCCAGTTCGTTCTTATAGACTACCTTGTTGACATCCCGCTTAATGGCCTTCTTGGTATCTGCCTTGATGTCGTTGATGTCGCGCCGGTTGCCGTCCTTGTCGGTCGTCGCGACGTGGTATTCTTCCGCCTTCTTGAGGACGCGCTCCTCCATCATCTCCCGTTCAAGATCCTCGGGGGTCTTCTCCGGTTCCTTCGGCTGCTCCGGCTCTTTCGGCTTCTCGGGTTCTTTCGGTTTTTCCGGTTCTTTCTCCGGCACTTTTTCCGGCTCCGGTTCCTTCTCAGGCACCTTCTCAGGCACCTTCTCGGGCTCCTTTTCCTCATCTACATCCTCGTTATCCTCACCCTCTTCATCCTCCTCTGTATCGTCCTTATCATCTTCATCGGTTTCTTCTTCCGAATCCCCTTCTGACTCGTCCTCTTTCTCTTCCTCATCTTCGGACTCTTCTTCTCCCCCCTCCTCATCATTCTCTGAGTCTTCGCCGTCCTCTTCTTCCTCTTCTTCCTCTTCTTCCTCGCCTTCTTCGTTCTCTTCCGCTTCTTCGCCCTCCTCGTCAGACTCTTCTTCCTCTTCACCATCCTCTTCCTCTTCACCGTCCTCTTCCTCTTCACCTTCTGCAGCATCCTCTTCTTCCTCGGACTCCTCGGTATCTTCTTCCTCCCCAGGCTCCTCTGCCTCTTCTTCCCCTTCTGCCTCTTCCGCTTCTTCCTGTTCTCCTTCCGCGTCTTCCTCTTCGCCGGCTTCTTCAGATTCCTCTTCAGACTCTTCCCCGGACTCTTCGGGCTCTTGATCCTCCTCCGGCTCCTCCTCTTCCTCTTCCTCCTCGTCCTCATATTCATAGTCGTCTTCCGACTCGTCCTCACCCTTGTCAGAAGGCTTTTCATCCTTGCCGAATCCTTCCGATTCTTCTACTTCCCAATCCTTCCTTTCTTCCGGATCAGAGGACGGATCGATCCCTTCCGGGAAATCCGGGCCTTCACCGCCGTCCCAGGGGCCCTCACCACCGCCAAACGGTGTTCCAAGGCCGGCACCGGCACCAACGGCCAGTGCGCCACCGGTCGCTTCCAGAGCCGCTGCGGCGCCTTCCGAATCCACATAACTATCCTCACCGGCCCAGCCCTTCGTGAGGGTCTCCGCCGCATTGGACGGGCCGTCATTGCCACCGCGTCCTTTCTTGGCCGGCTTGCCATTGGGCTGGATGCCGAGGGCGTTGCGTATGTACGCATCCCGCTCGGCCGTCAGGCGGTCGACTTCCCGCTGGTCGTGATTCATCTCGGCCGCATTGATCCGGTTGTTGTAATCCGTAACCTTGTCCAGATCGACGGCGTCCATATTGACGGGCTCCAGGTTGTTGAGCTCGTCCACGGCACGTCTGCCCTCCGCAATCGCAGCATCGAGCTGGCTAGCCGCGTCACGGAGCTGATCCGTGGCATCTTTCCCGGATTTCTGCGCGTAGACCGGGATCAACAGGAACACCGCAATGCACGCCGCAGCGACCGCTGCCTTGCGCCGCTTGTTGAAAAGCAGGAAGAAAACGCCCAGCACCAGCAGGCAGAGCGAAATCAGCACGGCCCACCGGAGACCGGCCATATTGAGTCCCGTTCCCACGATAAAGCCGATTGACATACCGCTCAGGAAGCGGGTAACGGCGATTTGAGAGGGAACTTTATTTTTGGAGAGCAGTGAAATTACACTGTAAACCAGGCTGAAAAGCAGTCCACCGCGACGGCCGATGCTCTGGATCAGCACCAGCGCCCCGACGATGCCGACAAGGCCTTCCTGCCACCGCTGGGTGATGTTGAAAAAGCTATACAGGAGCAGCGCCAGACCCATTCCGAGGAAAAGGGGCGCCAGGCCGCCGAGACTCTCGAAAGCGAAACTCTGTCCGAACTGCTTGAAGCCATCCGCGAAGCGCGGCTTCGTTTTGGTGCCGCGTAGGAAAAGCGGCATCAGCAGAGCATTGAGCAGCGTCGCGACGAGGATCTTGCCGAGAATGCCGCCGATAGCCCCTGCGACCCCGCCGAACAGACCACCCTGGGCGAATGTCAGGAAATTCAGCCAGGACAGGAGACCGTTCTCCCCGAGTCGGGATTTGAGGATCCCCAGCAGGATCCATATCCCCATTATAATGACCGTCGGAAGCAGCGTCAGCGGGTGCTTCAGCACAAAGCGCAATTTCTTCAGAAAAGTATGCATAGCGTATCGCCGATTTTTACAAATATAAGGAAAATGTCTATTGCGTGGTCAGAAAATGTCACGCCACCAGCAAAAAAGGCCGAAAATGCACGTGGGGTGGTGCGGAAATGTCACGCTACAAACACTTTGATCAATAAATCGAAAAAAATGTTTACCTTTGGGAAAATACTCGAAATGGACCACGTCGCATCTAAAATACGCCTGATCCTGCTGGGCTTGTTGCTGCCGCTTGCGGCGGCCGCGCAGGACACGCTGTCCCACCAGGTCCGCCTGGGCTGGGGCGACATGCTGTTTGAGACCATGGTGTTCCATCCCGGCACCTCCCCGGATGGACTGCGGTCGCATGATTTCGGTTACACCGGCCACATTTTCGCGGAATACCGCTACCAGTTCACCAAGGTGGTGGGTTTCGGGGTCCAGGCCGATTTTGAAAGCATCTTCTGGAAGGAGACCGAATGTGATCCCTACTGGCAGCCGATCGGGGAGACCGTTCCCGTCAGAAATTACAATCTCTGCATTCTCCCCACCGTCCAATTCACCTACTTCCGGAAGGAATGGGTCAATCTCTACGCGGGGCTCGGATTCGGCGCGCTGATCGCATTCGACAACGCCCACAAAGTCGAGGCGGCCCCGGCCTTCGACCTAACCCTCCTGGGTATCTGGATGGGGAAGGACCACTGGGGCGCGACCCTGGAAATCGGCGGCCTCAACGCCCTCCTGGACGCCCACAAAATCTACATGTTGGGGTCCCGTATGGTTTCCGTCAGTCTCACTTACCGCTGGTAGCTATGAGAAAATTCAAATTCACCCTGCTTCTGGGCCTGGGCCTTTGCGCCTGCACCCACCCGGAGATTGAACTTGTGGACTTCACCTCCTCCACCTTCGAGGTTATCTCGGTCCAGAAGTCCAGCGTCTTCGACCGCTCCGGCAACCTCAATCCCGAGGTCAAGATTATGGAAGATCCCAACATCGACATCCCGGACACGAAGGTCGCCCGGACCGACATCTCCACGATGTTCCGCGACCTCCTGGGCGTCATGCACCACAAGGATCTCATCCACATCGCCGGCATTTACAAAGGCCACGACGTCGACATGTCCGAACTTAAGCTCTCCGGCAAGCTGATCATTCCGGCGGAGGGCAGGATCAAGAACATGATCCTCGTCAGCCATTACACCATCGGCGCCAATTACGAGTGCCCCTCCGAAACCTTCCCGCTGGAGGCCCTTCTGGCGGCCAAGGGGTATGCCCTGGTGATCGCGGACTACATCGGTTTCGGAATCACGGCCGACAGGGTCCATCCGTATATGCATTCCGAAAGTACCGCCCGCAGCGTCGTGGATATGGCTATCGCCGTCAAGGATTACCTGGAGCATATCGGCCGGGCGCCGGAAGAGGACAAGGTCATCCTCTTCGGCTATTCGCAGGGAGGCGCCACCACCCTGGCCGTGATGGACCTCCTGCAGGATGAATATGCCGCCCAGTTCCCCATCAAGCGGGTCTATGCCGGCGGAGGGCCCTACGACCTGGCGGCGACCTACGACTCCGCGATGGAAGACGGCGTGACGGGCATTCCCTGCGCCATCCCGATGATCGTCCAGGGCGTCAACGCCGGCGAGCACCTCAACCTCGACCTGAGCGCCTTCTTCAAGCCGTTCCTGCTGGAGAATTACAGCGACTGGATCAACTCCAAGGCCTTCACGGTCCACGAGATCAACGAGAAAATCCAGAGCAACAACCTCCGCGAAATCATGACCGAAGAAGGCTGCGACAAATCCAACGTAGAGACGGCCATCCTCTATCAGGCCCTGCTGGCCAACTCGGTGCTGAACTTCGCCCCCCACGCACCCATCTACCTCTTCCACAGCCGGGACGACCAGACCGTTCCCTTCATCAACGCCCTCCGGGCCGAAGAATTCTTCAAAACCTACAATGTCCGGCTGGACTTCGGCAACTACGGCTCCCACCCGATGGGCTGTGTCCGCTTTATCCTCACCGTTTACAAAGACCTGCCATGAGACGATCCCTTCTTATTCTGGCGGCATCAATGGCCGCATTTCTCCTCTGGGGCTGCACGTCCCGGGAGATTGTCGTGAGCAGGCCTGCAAACCTGGAACTCAAGATTGAAGAAGTCACCGGGACCAAGGTCATTTTCTCCGTCACCGCGTCTAACGAAAATGCCTGTTACACCTATTTTACGATGAGCAAGCAGCATCCAGATTTTGACCTGAGCGAACGAGATGCGGCCGAGGAGTTCCTGAGATATCTCGAGGAAACGTGGGAAGGGGGCCGGGAAAAAGAAGATGAAAGTTTCTCTCAGCCGGAAGGAAGATTTTCCGATTTTGCCCTGTACCGGGGCAGCCGGACACTCAAGCAGACCTTCCTTTCCAGCGGCACGGATTTTAAACTGCTCCTGTTCCAGGTCAATCCCAAGACCCACGAAATCATCGGGGAAATCCACTCCGAGCAGTTCCGCACCCGGGACGTCACGATGACGCCGCTGGAATTCTCCTTCTACGTCGAAAACAGAACCCTCTTCATCGTCCCCTCCGATCCCGAACGCACCTACTTCTGGGATATCGACCGGGAAGCGCGCATTCTGGACAACTATGACAGCGCCTACGAGTATCTGTACTCTCTGATCGATATGTATGAGAACTATGGATTCGTCGACAGAATGCTCTCGAAGGGGACCGTTGCAGTTGAATTCGACCGCGACCAACTATGGGAGGGGGCCACGTACTGGGCCACCGCCATCGGCTATGCCGACGGCGAAATCAACTCATCAGAAGGCATCGGGCTCTTCGTCAGTCTCGGCGGATACCTGATGGAAGACCAGCACTGAGCCTACAAAGGCAACGGTAGCCAGGTAACCTCGTCGGCCGTGCCGCCGGGGGACTGCACCCGGAAGGTCGTAGGGCCGTCGCCCATCCGGACAGGGAATTTCCACACGACACCCGTAGGCTCTTCGGTCCCGAACGCGCCGGCAACCGGCTCGCCATTGCAGAATACTTCCAGAGAGGGGGCGTTGGAATAGACGGTAAGGATGAACTGCTCTCCTGCCGGGCGGTATTTCAGCCGCCGGGAGGTGATGTAAACCGTTTCCACCGAATGGTTCCACCAAGCTTTGTATAAGTAGAAAGCATCTTTCCGCACCTTCCGGTCGCGGGTGACGAGCCCCTTATCGTTGGTGTATTTCCGGGCCTCCTCCACGCTGAAATGCACGCCGTCATCGGAATCGAGGAAGCCCTCCTGACGGGCCGCGACCGCGAAGTCGAAGAGAATCCAGATGGAAGAGAAATTCATCCAGGGTGCCCGGGCAATCTGCGCGGCGTAGGATTCGTGGAAGCGGTTGCCGTATTCCTCCACATGGAGGGAATCCGACTTATCCCGCCGGATGTCCTCCTCCTTCCAGGTATGGCAGTACGGATTGACACCGACTCCGTATTCCGACAGGTTGGTGATGCCGACATTCTCCTTGATCCACACCATATCGGACGTCATCGCCTCGAAATTCTTTCGGGTGTAATACCAGCCATTGTAACGGTTCTCGCTGAAGAAGTCGGCTTTGAGGCCGGTATAGCCGTCCCGGCGGAAGACGGAATCATCCGTCAGGCCCACGGGGCGATAAGGATCCAGCTTCTTAGTAAAGTCGTACAAGCGGGCCGTTTCCGCCACGACGCGGGCTGCATCCAGCTGATCTCCCTGCACGTGGAAACTCGTATGCCCCCAGGTATCCAGTTCGTTCCACATTCCCCAAAGGCAGATGGAAGGGTGGTTGTACAGGGAATTCACCATTTCCTCCATCTGCTGGAAAATGTTGTCGAAATAGGCATCCGGAGCGTCTATACCACAGTTATTGACCCAGGGAATCTCGGTCTGGACGACGATCCCCATCCGGTCGCAGAGGCGGAATGCGTAGTCATTATGGGGATAATGGGCAAGACGGAGGAAGTTGCAGCCAAGTTCCTTCACAATCTCATAGTCCTCGTCATAATCCGCCTTCCACAGAGCAGAAGCGCACCCCTGCTTGTCCTGGTGCATCCCGGTCCCGTGAAGCGGATAGGACTTCCCATTCAGGAAAAATCCTTCTTCGCGATCGAGCCGGAAGTAACGGAATCCCACCTCGGTCCTGGCCTTATCCTTCCCAGCCTGCACCGACACCGTATAGAGATAGGGGTCCGCAAGGCCGTTCCAAAGGTGCGGATTGGCCAAGGAGAAATCCCAGGCGAGATCCTGCTCCGCTCCGGCCTCCAGTTCGACCGTCTCACGGTGCGATAGGACTGTGACACCGGAGGCATCTTTCATCCGCCACTGCACCTCAACTTGTTCGGTGAGGGCAGAGGCATTGCAGAGCCGTGTCTGGGCCTTCCCCAGCACCAACGAATCACTGGCCTCCGCGCCCACGTGCAGGCGGTAAAGCCCGTAAGCATCGGGAGAAAAATGGACCTGGGGCAACTCCAGCAGCCAGACCGGATTGTGCAGGCCGCCGTTCTTATTGAAATCGGAAGTCAGTGGAATCCGGGCCTCGTCCTGGAAATTATCACAGACCACCTCGACTTCCCCTGCCCCTTTTCCGGTAATGTCCACCCAGAACGGCGTGTATCCGCCGCTGTGCGTGGTGAGCGTATCCCCATTGAAGAGGACAACGGCGCCCTGGGCCGCTCCCTCAAAGAGCAGATACCGCGGCGCGTCCGCAGTAGCGTCGGGAATGCGGGTCCTATACCGGGCCCTCCCGCGATAATATTCCTGCGAATGGCCGTCCCAGGCATTGTAGGAATGGGGAATCCGCACATCCTGCCAGGTTTTGCTTGGATCCCCCTCCCGGAGGAAGGACCATTTTACCAGCGGCCGACCGGGCACGTCCCGGTCTGTCCAGGCATTCTGCCGGACAGAACAGGACGCGAGGACGACAAGGGTGAAAAAGATCCCGAAATATCTCACAGGCAAACTCTATTCACGCTAGTGCTGGATTGCCATCAGGCGGATATACTTCAAAACCGTCTCGCACCAGACCCGGTCACCGGGATACTGGTAGCGGCAGTTGCCCTTCGGGTCGGGCGTGAAGAGCGTCTCTCCGTTACGGGTAAGTGTAACATAGCCGCGCGGGGAGAGCTTGTAGAAGTCGTCCCCCTCGACGGCGTTGATGACCGCCTGCGGATCCCACATTTTCTGGCCCGTGTCGCAGTTGAGGAACTGGTAGGTCCATTTGATGGGATGGAGGTCGGTCCAGTCGAGGTCTGAAATCACCAGCTCGGGACGGTAGTCCAGCGGATCGCCGACTTCTCCCGGGGAGAAGACGACGTCCACCTCTTTGGGCAGGAGGGCGAAGAATTTGAGCGAGAACTCGATGGCCTGCTTGAAGTTGTAATCAGGCTCTACGGCTTCGCCAAACACGCCACCCATACAATAGATATCCTTCACCTTTGCACGGACCAGTTCCACGCCGTTAAGCGGGGAGAATTCATCCGGACCGGACTGCAGGAGCCGGGCAAGTGTCGTGACAAGGCCGATGGAGGCGATGGTCACGCTTCGGTCGGGCTGCCCGGCGAGCAGTTTGCGGTAGAGCTTGTAGCCCTCCATATAGGTCCCGTTATCGCCGACGGTGCGCTTGAACATCGGAACCCCTTCGGTCGAACGGGCATACGGGAGGTTGTGATAGGTAATCCACACGTGGGTCTCCTTCTGGCCGTCGGTCTCCAGGCCGATGGGGATGTCGGGATGACCGTAGAAATTGTTCATCACGTCCACGATGTCGGCATTGGCACGGCCCATCCGGTCGACGATCACCCCGAGCAGGTTGCAGCGGCCCATATCCATATAACGGTACAGCATCATCAGGGCGAACAGGTCGTCGGTCGAGCTGCCCATATCGCAGTCGAGGATGATGCGGACATCCTTCTGCTCATAGTTGCTCCGGATGTTGATGCCCTTGCTGAAGTTGTAGACCGTGTGCTGGTGGTTCTCCCGGGCGAATTTGAGCGCCGCGGCGAGGCTGTCCTCCGGGAAGATCCGGGAACTGTCGAAATAATATTTGCCCTCTTCGGCATCGTACCAGCCGCCCACCATATTGTCGTGGGCGCGGGCGTGCTTGATGACGGCCGGAATGCTTTTCTTGTCGAAATGATTCTGGGTCTCCTTGTAAGAAACCGCGATGCCCTTTGTCGGCTGGCGCAGCGAGTCCAGGCTTACGGTAAAGCCGTCAGGATACATCTGGCCCATTGCCCAGATGACACTGGCGAGTTCCTTGTCGGAAAGTTTCTGCTGGCCGAAGACGGGAGACACGACCAGAATGGCAAAGCAAAGAAGGGAAAGCAAACGTTTCATAGATGCGTAATTTGTTTTTACAAAATTACACAAATAAACCGAACAAAAAAAATCACGCGGGCGGCATCCCGTCCCAGCCGGCGATGTCCCACGGGGAGAACGTGTAATCCAGCGGCTTCCCGTAGCAGGCCTCAAAGCAGGCGCATTTGGCCTCATAATCCAACCGGCACATATCCAGGCTGTTCTGGCGGGGTGTCTTGGCGGGATCGGGGGAAATGGGGTCGAGCACGTGGAGAATCAATTTGACATCGTGGAAATGCGGGGCGACAGATTTTTCCAGCACCTGCATTTCGACAAAGGTCGGAACGACGGGCACGCCGAACTCGGCCGCGAAGAGAAAGGCGCCGCGCTTCTGCGGACGCGGCTTCCTGTAATTAAACCACATTTCCTGCTCCGGATAGATCAGGATAAACCGCCCCGCATCCAGCGTCCGCTGCATAAGGCTGCGGAACGGGCCGTTCATATAGGAAGGTTCGGGGATAATCGGGATCGTATCGATATTCCGGAGGATGAAACCATTCAGCCCCGGCATCACGAAATTGGTGCCTTGGCTGACGGCGACAAGCCGCCCGCGACCGGCTTTTTGGGCGAGGGTACGGTGAATGCCATTATCGAACGGGTTGAAATGGTTGCTTGTCAAGAATGCAGGCCCCTTCAGTGAGGCGATACGATCCAGCCCGTCGATTTCATTCACGCCGTCGCTCCATCTGCGGATCCAGCCGTCGACAATCGCCCTGGCCGCGAAACGCCTCAGTCGCTGCAGCGGGGAATCCATCCTCCTGACCAGGTGCAGAATGTTGGATTTGAGCGCCTCGGGATCCCACTGCGGGTCGAAAGGCTCCGTCTTGTCGTTGAAACGCCCCTCTTCCGCAGCCCGGCGGATGTTGTCGATGGCGGTCCCGCGCCCCGGGGTCACTAGGAGCATATACGGAGTGCCTGTCGGTTTTCAAGGACTGAACGGAAAGAGTGCACGCTGCGGGTCAGGCGGCAGGCCATCCGGATCAACCGGCCAATGGCGGATTTATACTGTTTCATCGCAGCGGGATTCTGCAGGAAAGACTGGCGCCGGGCACGGATTTCCTCTTCGTAGCCCGATCCGGCCGCATACTGCCAAAACACCTCGCCGTAGGGAACCTGTTCATTGAGCCAGGGCTTGGAGGCCAGGTTGAAATGGATGATCTGGGGAGCGTCCAGGGCGGAGAGACACTCGGACGGCATCGCGTTCCAGTCCGGGTCCAGATAATGGATCTTGTCCCGGCAAAGGGCGTTAAGGTAATCCTGGTCGGGCGCCACCGTCTCAAGGCCGTAACGCTCCACCCAGGAAAGGAAACACCTCGAAAAGTTCACCTCCCTCAGGCGCCGCATATTCAGCAACAGAACCCCCGAATTGACATAATTCCAGGGACTGACCCCGACATACTCATCGATGTATTTGACAAAGGGCCCGATTTTCCGGACGGAATAGTCGGCCACGGCACCGATGAGTTTGCCACCGAGCGGCTCACGGTAAAGTTGGGAGATATCACCGGGGACCACAAGGTCTGCATCCAGGTAAATTCCCTTGTCGTACTGCGGGAACAGGTCGGGGATAAAGAGCCGGAAGTAAATGGTCAGGGAGGAAAAAGCCCCGAAGCAATGCTGCGACAAAGCGTTGACCGATGGAATGCCGCGGAGAAGCCGGCTCAACGGATGGAACTGGACGTCAAACCCGGGACCGGCAAATCGTGACAATTTTCCCCTGTTTTCGGCACTGATGTCATCGGTAAGGATATGGATTTTATAGTGGAATTCCGGCGAAGCGTTTTCGCGGATCGAGTGGATGGCGGTAGCGAGGAACGGCGAATAGTTGTCGTTCACAGAAAAGAAAATAGGAATGATCGTTTTCATAGCTCGTGCATTCTAATGTTTTCTGCGGCAAAGTTAGGGAGGACTCCCTGGCCCGGAAAAGAAAAGTCATTGGGACGAGTGATTTGTGACGAAATTCCGTATTTTGGGACAAAACTAATGGATTTGGGACGAATAAAAAATTATTCGTATATTTGTCACACCAATAATGTGACGATGAAAACGATTTCAAGAACCTTCTTCAGCATCCGGGTCGGGGTACTTTTCTTTACGGTCGTCCCCATTTTCTATTTCCTCTTCGTGCTGGCATACAATCCCTTCGGAAGCGACAGATTCCTCTCGGAGGGGCCCGGATTCACCCTCAACCTGATCATCACCACCCTCATTGTCCTGGGCGTAATGGTCCTCTCCCGCGTCCTGATCTTTCTGCTGCGGCGCGTGATGGACCTGGATTGGTCACTCTATATTCTCTGGTGCGCAGGGGAAGTGATTCTCTGCGGGCTCTTCGCCTCTATCCCGATGGGGCTTTCCTTCGTCCCTGCACACAACTACTTCTCCGTAATGAGCCAGTGCGTCCTCTTTATGGCCGCCATCCTGGCCATTCCCCTTTCCATCATCACATTGGCCGTCCAGGCCTATATCCTCAACCGCCGGGCACAATCAGCCCCGCAGGTGGATGAAAAGAAGCTACTGCGGTTCTATGACGAGCAGAAACGGCTCAAACTGGTCGTGTCGTCAGAAGCCGTACTCTACCTCGCCTCAGAAGAGAACTATGTGCATATCGTTTATCTGGACAACGGCCGCGTGCGGAAATTCACGCTCCGTTCCTCAATGAGGGCGCTGGAGGAAAACCTGACCCCATACGGTCTCGTACGCTGCCACCGTTCCTACTTCCTCAACATTGCCCACGTAGACTTGATCCGCAAGGACGCCAACGGCTATGCCCTGGCGCAACTGGACCGGGAAGGAATGGACCCTATCCCCGTATCAAAACGTTACTACGAGGCTCTGATCCACCTGTTGTAGAGAAAACCTTTATTCCATCAGGGCAGCCCGGGCGGGAGCGATCTCATCCTTGACAGCCTCAAGCTGATCGCGGAATTCCTGCACGTTAAGGGCGTTGATCTTATAGAGCGGCTTGAGGCTCTCGTTGAGCTTCACATACTCTGCATTGACCGAAGCGAGTTTGTCGATGGCGTCGGTGAGAAGGATTACGTTGTAGGAGAAATCGGAAGCGCTCTTGTCGTCGAAAGCGACGATGAACTTGTCGATGTTCCGGGAAGCGATGTAAGCCTGCTCGACGAGGGCGGCGGTAGCAGCCTCCCAGAAGAAATACTCACGTCCGTTTTCCTTGGCCGTATCGTAGCATTTCTCGATGGCGACCTGGAGGGTCTTGCAATCGTTGAATGCCTTGATGGCAGGATCGTTGATGTCGGCATAGAGCTTCTTGAGCGCGGCGTCGTAGTCGGCCGTCGGCATATCATACAGCTTGGCCACTTCGGCATCGACACCGAGGATGGCAACAGCGCGATACTTCTGGGCGAGGGTCTGGAGATCCTTGGCATAGGCCGGATCGGCGAGATAGTCGGGCTTGACAGCCTTCTCACTGTCGGTGAGAATCACTTCGCCATTCTTGATGCACTCGACAAGGCCCACAGGCTGGAGCTTACCGATCTCCGCTGCGATGGAATCGAGCTGGATCTTCACCACGGCTTCGGCCATCAGTTCGGCTTCCGTCTTGACGGGTTCTTCGGTCTTGTTTTTCGGCCTGTTGAAGCAGGAAGTAACTGCGAGGCAGATTGCAAGGGCAATAGCTAACTTTTTCATTTGACGTTGATTTTAAGTGATTTTATGTTAATAAGTAATATGATCGTGAGAATAATTCCCATCAGAAGGAGAATGCAAAGATTGTAGAGCAAAGTCGGCACCTCGGCGTTGCCGAGAACCTTGATGCTGCTGTAGAACGGCGCGCGGCCGTTTTTCGAGGCCGGGGTCAGGAAGACGGCCCCAGACCTCGGAACCAGGCTTCCGCCCACTTCGACATAGGGCGCCGGCTCGGCGGCTCCCGTGAGAAGTTCTTCGAGACGAATGTTGTAATTATCCCGCTTGCGGTCTACCATCTCCTCCATGCCCCGCTCCGCAATGGCATCCCGCACCAGCCGGTCCTTCTCCAGGGTCGCCCGGTTGCAGACCGAGGCGAATGCTGCACTGGAGGCATCAACGGCCTCTTCAAGGCTTCCCGCAAAGGGAATTCCGGCAACCTCGCAAATGCGGGGAAGCGTCCTTTCGACGAGCGCCCGGTCCTCTTCCTTGCCGCTTCCCAGGAGGTCCTTGAAATCTTCGAGGACGACGTCCTTCCAATAAAGAGCCTCGTAACGCTCCTGATCGAGATCGAACCACGGCCTTTCATAGCGGTTGTACTCGAAGGTGCCCACCGCGAGGACCTCGAAGGCCCAGCGGGCGGGAATCACATCGCCGATGACCGGGACATTGCCGGTCTTGCTGCCACCATTGAGGTCGGAGAAATCGACCACCAGGCCGCAGAGGAGGATCTGAGGAACCAGCAGCAACGGAATGCTGATGTAGATGGCGACCACTGAACCGAGGTTCTGCGAGAGCAGCAGGCCCGTCAGGTTGGAAACCACCGCGATGGCAAACAGCACGGCCCACCAGACGAAGAACATCCCGTGAAGGCCTATCACGGCATTGCCGACGAGGATGAACAGGACCGTCTGGACGAGGGAAATCATCGCCGTGTAAGCAATCTTGCTCCAGATATAGCTATGATAGCTCAAGCTGAGGAACTTTTCCCGTTTGAGGAAAATCCTGTCGCGGATGATTTCCTCCGCGCTGGTACTCATTCCAAGGAACACCGCCACAATGACGGCCATAAATATGTACTGGACGAGGTTTTTGTTGTCCATCAGGGTATAGCCGGACGGAGGGGCATACCGCGTAAGCCAGGCGCAGATGAGAGCCAGGACGGGCGCTTCAAGCAGGGTAATTGCCACGTACTGGACGTTGGTAAGCTTAGCCTTGATGTTGCGTCGCAGGTAAATGCAGAATTGCTTGAAGGCACCGGGCTTTTTCCGGCGGGATTCCGGCAGGGGAATCTTTTCCGAGGGAGAAGACGCATCGCCGGCAGCGCCAAGGTACATCTCGTGCCACTGCTGCGGCGTGACTTTGCGGGAGGTACCCACACGGCCTGTCGCATCAATAGTCTTCTCGTCGATGATATTGAGCACAATCTCCGGATTGACATTGCCGCAGACGGGGCAGGTGCTGGTCTCGGGATCGGTGTAATTGGCCGCCTGCTTGAACCAGGTGATGGCGTCGATGGGATTGCCGTCATAGACGGGATAACCGCCGGCGTCAAGCACCCAGAGACGGTCGAACATTTTGTAAATGTCGCTCGAGGGCTGGTGAATGTTAGCAATGACCAGACAGCCCGCATCGGCCTGCTCCCGGAGAAGGCCCATCACGCGCTCCGAATCGGCCGAGGAAAGGCCTGAGGTCGGCTCGTCAAGTAGCAGGATGGAGGGCTGACGGATGAGTTCAAGGGCGATATTAAGGCGCTTTCGCTGGCCACCGGAAATCGTTTTGTTGAGCGGGGATCCGACTTTGAGGTCCCGCGCAAAATCGAGCTCCAGGTTATGCAGGACCGCCATAACCTTCTCCTCCAATTCTTCCTCAGAGAGGCCGTCGAAGCAGAATTTCGCCGTAAAATAGAGGTTCTCATAGACGGTCAGGTCCTCAAGCAGCAAGTCATCCTGCGGAACGAAGCCGAGCAGGGATTTCGCCTCGGGGCTGTCGAGGGGCCATCCGTTGATGTCGAGCGATCCGCTGTCAGGCTTGACGGAACCATCCAGGATGGACATTAATGTGGATTTACCCACGCCGCTACCGCCCATAATGGCAACCAGCTCGCCTCCGCGGACGGAGAACGTCATATTGTGGAGGCCGTTGTCGCTTCCGGGATAGCGGAATTCCACGTTTCTGCCATTGAAAACCACGCGGCTGGATGAGACGTCCTCATACGGGCGGTAGACGGAGGAAAAATGAAGCGGAATGCCGTGGTGGCTCTTCATTACCCCGCTCTTCGCCCATACCTGGAAAGAATCCCTCAGAAGCGGGACGTCATTGAAGAGGACTTCGTCCAAACCCATATAGGAGAAGACCAACGTGCTTCTCTCGGTAATCCAAAGTGTCTTTATAGCCCCGTCGTAGCCCGGGAAATGCTGAAGGAGCACTCTCTCCGTCTCTTTCCCATCCACAAAATCGCGGAAATCCTGCAGCGTGGCATCCGATATGCCGAAATCGGACGCCATCTGGGGGAAAATGTCCCGGTCATCGACCCGGGCAAATTCCATCAGCCGAAGCAGGAGAAGCGCACGTTCGCCGGCGGGGATTTGGCTGCGGATATTATCACAGATGCCGGCGACGATGCCGGTCTTGTCCAGGCTCCCGTCGAGGCTGTATACACTGCGCAGATCCAGATAGAGCGAAACGAATTCTTCCGTACCCCTGATGCCGGCCTGGCGGGATAGATAGTGACTCAAAAACTTCTCGGAGCTATGCTCATCGACTCCATTCCTTGCGCCAACCAGTGCGAACAGATTGACGAGCCCGGATATGATGGTGTCGTTAAGCATATCGTACAAAGTTAATGATTTTTGATGGGATTCAAAAACCGTCTCACAGGTCGCACACGGGGCGGATGGGAAGTCCGTAGCGGCGTTCCGTCGTGTTCATATCTACGGTGATGCTGACCGTAACGCCCGGGATATTTACATACCTGCCGCTTAGGAACATAACGCGCCTGCTGTCGTTACCGCCAAAATTACCGGCGGCCCAATAAGACACGGAGCTGCCTGCATTCATCCGGGTCCCGTCGATCATGACACCAGCCGCCGGGAGGAAGACAGAGTTGTCATTCTCAAGGCAAGTCACCCGGAAGCCACCTTCTTCCCAGTCCCACCGATATTTATTCTTGTCCAACAGGGTCTCCCATTCGGCGGCCGTCGGGGTACGCCAGCATCCGCCCCAGTTGACATGGGCGGCGTCATCTTCCGGATACAGGTTGACGAACTCATAAC
>JAEEGL010837882.1_pt1 | contig 27556 bp, 27 predicted proteins | sample 9134231 | NCBI WGS metagenome assembly JAEEGL01 (sample SAMN16246548, study PRJNA631951) | gut metagenome | biome: gut microbiome; feature: rumen; material: fiber-attached | host: Bos | place: Iran: Karaj | collected 2018-10
TATAATTGCTCAAAGAATTTCATCTGTTGAAGAATGTGACAAAATAATAGTTATGAAACAAGGAAGAATTGATGCTATTGGCACTCATGAAGAATTAATTAGAACAAATGATATATATCGAGATGTTTATGAATCACAAACACAACAAGGGAAAGTTGAAGAATAATTACAATTTTTACTGCGTTAAAATCTTACTTAAAAATGCTCACATACAAAAAGTATGCTCCGCTTTTTGCACAAGATTTTGCCTTGTCAAAATTTAATTCTTCTTCAACCTTATATTTGTGAATATGAAAGGAGAAATAATGGAAGATAAAAGACCTGAACTAAATAAAGGTACTGTAAAAAGACTTTTAAAAATTATTTCTGAAAAATATAAAAAACATTTAGTTTTAGTTTTTATATGTTTAGTAATAAGTTCTGTTGTATCAGTTTCAGCACCACTATTTAGTAAAAAAATAATAGATGATTATATTGTTCCATTACTTGGAACAGAAAATCCAGTTTTTGATGGACTAAGAAATTTAATTTTAATAATGGGAGTTGTATTTTTACTAGGAATAATTTCAACATTTATATATAATAGACTAATGGTAGTTATAGCGCAAGGAACGTTGAAAAAAATAAGAGACACAATGTTTGCAAAAATGCAAAAACTTCCTATAAGGTATTTTGATACAGTACCTCATGGAGATGTAATGAGTCATTTTACAAACGATACAGACACATTAGAGCAAATGATTTCACAGAGTTTGCCACAACTTGTTTCTTCGATTTTGTCATTAATTACTGTAACAATTTCAATGATTGCTCTAAGTTGGCAATTAACTTTGTTTATATTTATTTTTGTATTTGTAATGCTTAGAATTACAATGTCTATAACTAAAAAAAGTGGTAACTACTTTATGGGACAACAAGAAACATTGGGAAAAGTTAATGGTTACATAGAAGAAATGATAAATGGACAAAAAGTTGTTAAAGTGTTTAATTATGAAGATAGAGCAAAAAAGAATTTTGATGAATTAAATGAAAATCTTTATAGCAATATGGTAAATGCTAATAAATTCGCCAATATATTAATGCCAATACTTAATAATTTAGGAAATTTAGAATATGTACTAGTTGCAATAATTGGAGCATTTCTTGCAATTTCTGGAAAAGTGCCAACACTAACAATAGGTACAATTGCATCATTTTTAGCTTTAACTAGAAGCTTTAACCAACCTATAAAAAATGTTTCTAGTCAAGCAAATACAGTAGTAATGGCAATTGCAGGAGCTACAAGAATATTCAAATTAATAGATGAAGAACCTGAAGTTGATGAAGGATATGTAACACTTGTAAATGCAAAAATAGATGAAAACGGAAATATTACAGAAACACCTGAAAGAACAGGTAGATGGGCATGGAAACATCCTCACCATGATGGAAGACTTGAATATGTAAAATTAAAAGGTCATATAGAGATGGAAAACGTAAATTTTGGTTATGAGCCAAATAAAGAAATTTTGCATAATATCTCTTTATATGCAAAACCAGGACAAAAAATTGCATTTGTAGGAGCTACTGGAGCAGGAAAAACTACTATTACAAATTTAATAAATAGATTTTATGATATTGAAGATGGAAAAATTAGATATGATGGAATAAACATTAAGAAAATAAAAAAAGAAGATTTAAGAAGATCTTTAGGTTTAGTATTACAAGATACAAACCTATTTACAGGAACAATAAAAGATAATATTAAATATGGAAAATTAGATGCAACAGATGAAGAGGTAATTGAGGCAGCAAAAATAGCAAATGCACATGAATTTATATCAATGCTTCCAAATGGATATGATACAATGCTAACTCAAAACGGAAGCCAGCTTTCACAAGGACAAAGACAACTTTTAGCAATAGCAAGATGTGCAATAAATGACCCACCTGTAATGATTTTAGATGAAGCAACATCAAGCATAGATACTAGAACAGAAAAACTTGTTCAAGAAGGAATGGATAAACTAATGAATGGTAGAACTGTTTTTGTAATTGCACATAGACTTTCAACAGTTAGAAATTCAAAAGCTATAATGGTTTTGGAACACGGAAATATTATCGAAAGAGGAACACATGAACAATTGCTAGAAGAAAAAGGACAATATTATCAGCTATATACAGGTGCATTTGAATTAGAATAAGGAGAAAATAGTAAATGTTAAAAAGTTTTTCTTATGAAATAAAAAAAGAATTAAGTGAGCTTAATAATCTTGCTAAAAAGAATGAAGTAAGATATGAGTTAAAAGGATATTTATCAAGTGCAAATATTGAATTTACAAAAAGTAAAATTAAGTTTGCTACTGAAAATGAATATAATATTAATAGATTTGGAAAATTACTTAAAAACGTTGATATAAATGATTTTAAAATTGATTTACAAGGAAAAGTTTATGTAATTACAACTAAAATACTAGATTTATCAATCGATATAGAACAGGCAGATGAACAAGAAAAAAGAGCATTTACAAGAGGATTATTTATGGGTTCTGGTTCAATAAACAATCCAGAAAATAAATATCATTTAGAAATAAAAATATTTGATAATGATATAGAACAAGAATTAATAGGATTATTAAAACAATATGATATAAATGTTAAATCAATAGATAAAGCAATATATATTAAAGATGGTGAGGAAATATCTAAATTATTAGCATTTATTGGAGCGAGTAAATCTGTACTTGAATTTGAGCAAATTAGGGTACAAAGAGATATGAATAATAAAATAAATAGGCTTGTAAATTGCAAAACTGCAAATTTAAATAAAACAATAAATGCTTCTGTTGAACAAATAAATGCTATAAAAAAGTTAAAAGAAAACGGCATGTTTAAGAAAATGGATAAATCATTACAAGAACTTGCAGAATTAAGATTAGAATATCCAGATATGCCTCTTGCAGAACTTCGGACAAAAACTTGAAATACCTATTGGAAAATCTGGAGTGAACTATAGATTAAAGAAAATAATTGAATTATCAAAATAACATAGAATAGACTGTAGGTGAGATATGAGAGAAATAGGAGTTTATATTCATATTCCGTTTTGCATGCAAAAATGTTTATATTGTGACTTTGTTTCATTTGCAAATAAGCAAGACTTGCAAAAAGAATATATCAAAGCTTTGAATAAAGAAATAAACAATTGGAAAAGTAAAAACAAAGAGTTTGTGGTAAAAACAATCTACATAGGAGGAGGTACACCCTCTTTTATAGATAGTTCAGACATAATTGAAGTTTTAAAAAACTTCGAAAAAATACCATCTATTACAATTGAGCTAAATCCTGGAACAGTAACTAAACAAAAACTTATAGATTACAAAAATGTAGGAATTAATAGATTAAGTATTGGACTTCAAAGTACAAGCAATAGGCTTTTAAAACAAATTGGAAGAATACATGATTATAATAAGTTCCTGGAAACATACAATTTAGCAAGAGAAGTTGGATTTAATAATATAAATGTTGACCTAATGATAGGACTTCCAAATCAAAATATAAAAGATATAAAAGAATCTTTAGAAAAAGTTTGCACATTAAATCCAGAGCATATTTCAGTTTATTCTTTAATAGTAGAAGAAAACACGCCAATATATAAGTTAATAGAAAGAGGAAAATTACAATTACCAGAAGAAGAAACTGAAAGGCAAATGTATTGGTATGTAAAAAATTTTTTAGAGCTTAAAGGATATAAACATTATGAAATATCAAATTTTGCAAAACCTGGTTTTGAGTCAAAGCATAATATGGATTGTTGGAAACAAAAAGAATATATAGGTTTTGGAGCTGCTGCCCATTCATATATAGATAATAAAAGGTTTTGCAATACATCTAATATCGAAGAATATATTTTAAATTGTCAAGATAACGAATTTGAAAATAATATTGAAATTCAAGAAATTCAAAACCAAGAAGACAAAATGAGAGAATATATGATTTTAGGATTAAGGAAAATAGATGGTGTTTCTATTCAGGAATTTGAAAAAGTGTTTAATCAAAATCCAATTATGCTATTCAAAAATGAACTTCAAAAATTGTATCAACAAAAATTAATAGTTATAGATGGAGATATAATAAAATTATCTAATAAAGGTTTAGACTTTGCAAATTTAGTATGGGAGGAATTTGTATGACAATAAAAGAACTATTAAATCAAGGAATTATTATGCTAAAGAATGAAGAAGTTGATGCACCTAAAAATAAAGCAAGAGCAATTTTGCAACATACTTTAAAAAAATCAAGAGAGTATTTAATAATATATGATAATAAACAAGTAACAAAAGAGCAAAGGGATGAGTATGTTAAAAACATAAAAAGACTAATATTAGGGGAGCCTTTGCAATATATAACAGGTCTGCAAGAATTTATGAAACTAAATTTTGTGGTTACAAAAGATGTTCTTATTCCTCAACCAGATACAGAAATATTGGTTGAAGAAGTAATCAATATTGCAAATAAATTAGAAAATCCAATAATATTAGATTTATGCACAGGAAGCGGAGCAATTGCAATTTCTCTTGCAAAATATGTACCTAATATAAAAGTTATAGCAACAGATGTTAGCAAAAAAGCTTTAGAACTTGCAAGGCATAATGCTAAACTAAATGGAGTTTTAAATAGCATAGATTTTTTAGAATCAAATCTGTTTGATAAAATAAAAAATATAAAATTTGATATAATTGTATCAAACCCCCCATATATTCCATCAAATGAGATAAAAACTTTGCCAAAAGATGTTAGACAAGAGCCAGTTATAGCTCTAGATGGAGGGAAAGATGGTTTAGATTTTTATAGGAAGATATTTGAAAAAGGTTATGAATTTTTAAATAGACAAGGCTATTTATGTGTGGAAATAGGATATAATCAAAGAGAAGATGTAAAAAAAATAATCGAAAAACAAAAAAGATATGTAGAAACTTATTGTAAAAAAGATTTATGCGAAAATGACAGAGTAATAATTACAAGAATTGGCTAGATTTATACTTAAAATTTTTAATTGACAAAAAATACAAACTTTGCTATACTATGAAAATGTAAAGAAGGAAGGATAAAAATGCCTAAAAAAAGTATAACAAAAAATTATTTATATAATTTAGCATATCAGATATTAATACTAATATTACCATTAATAACTACACCATATTTATCAAGGGTATTAGGCGCTAAAGGTACAGGAATCTATAGCTATACATATACAATAGTTAATTATTTTGTTCTATTTGGATCACTTGGAGTAGCCTTATATGGACAAAGAGAAATTGCGTATGCACAGCAAAAGAAACATAAGAGAAAAAAGATTTTTATAGAATTAGTACTTTTTAGATTTATTACAATTGCAATTGCTACATTAGTTTATTATATGTTTTTTATGAAAACAGGAGAATATAGCGTATATTACAGAATTTTGCTATTTGAATTAATTGCAGGTGCTTTCGATATAAGCTGGTTTTTTCAAGGACTAGAGGAATTTAAAAAAACTGTTACAAGAAATATATTAGTTAGAACCATAAGTGTTACTTTAATATTTGTTTTAGTAAAAAAAGAACAAGATTTAGTTACATATATGTACATATATTCTTTGGCAGATTTTATTGGAAATTTAACATTATGGATTTATTTGCCTAAATATTTTAGAGGAGTAAAAGTAAAAAACATAAATTTGATGCATCAAATAAGGCCAATAATTTTACTTTTTATTCCACAAATTACTTCAAAGCTATATAATATGCTTGATACAACTATGTTAGGTAGAATAGTTGCTGATAAATCTGAAGCAGGCTATTATGAACAAAGCCAAAAAGTTATAAGGCTTATGCTTACAGTTGTTACATCACTTGGTACTGTTATGATACCTAGAATGGCAAATATGTTTGCAAATGGCGAAAAGAAAGAAATAAATTATTATATGAAGAGGTCTTTTTGTTTTACGTTTATGCTTAGTTTCCCAATGATGTTCGGAATAATAAGTATATCAAAAGCTTTTACACCAATATTTTTTGGACCAGGATATGAAAAAACAGCAATTCTAATGTCAATAATAAGTCCAATTGTTTTATTAATGGGAATTGCAAACGTACTTGGTAATCAATATTTATTGCCTACAAAAAGACAAAAAGAATATACTATTTCTGTTGGTGTAGGTGTAATCGTTAATTTTGTTTTAAATTACATTTTTATAACTTTATGGCAGTCAATAGGAGCATGTATTGCAACAGTTGTTTCTCAAGTTGTTGTAGACCTTATGCAATTTAGACAATTAAAAAATGAAATTAGCATAAAAAGAGTAGTTAAACTTTCTTACAAATATCTATTTGCATCATTAAGCATGTTTATTGCATGTAGTTTAACAAAATTAATAGTTTCTACAGGAATTATATCAATAGTTCTTCAAGTAGCAGTAGGAGTAATGGTATATGGATTTATTTTAATAAGACTTAAAGATGAATATTTATATATGTTACTTAGAAAAATATACGAAAAAACTCATAATATCTAAAATGAAAGGATAAAAAAATGTACTTAATAGTTGGGTTAGGAAATCCAGAGCCAGAGTATAGCTTTACAAGGCATAATATGGGATTTGATGTTATAAATAAGTTATCTAATAAATATAACATAGATGTAAATAAAAGTGGTTTTAAAGCATTATATGGTAGTGGCCAAATAGAAGGAGAAAAAGTAATTCTATGTAAACCTCAAACTTACATGAATTTAAGTGGGGAATCTGTTATAGAAATAGCAAATTTTTATAAAATTCATCCAGATAAAATTTTAATAATTTATGATGATATAGACATAGAAACAGGTATAATTAAAATTAGAAAAAAAGGTGGAGCCGGAGGACATAACGGAATGAAATCTGTAGTGCACATGCTTAAAACAGAAGAATTTCCACGTGTTAGAATAGGGACTGGATTTTGCGATGATAAGGAAAATCTTATAGAATATGTTATTTCAAAAGTAAGAAATGAAGAATATTTAAAACTTTTAAAAGGAGTAAATCTTGCAACAGATGCAGTTATAGAAATAATGAAAAACAGTATCGACGAAGCAATGAACAAATTTAATTAGAGCAAGGAAGGTAAGACAATGTTAGAATTAATAATAAATAAAAATAAAGATATAGAAACAATATGTTTAGTGGAAAATGGAAAATTAGTAGAAAAATACGAAAACAATGAAGAAACAATGAAAAATAGACTAGAAGGAAATATTTATGCAGGCAAAGTTGCAGATATTGTTCCTGGAATGCAATCAGCATTTGTAGATTATGGAGATTCAAGAAAAGGGCTATTGCATTTAAAAGATGCAATACCACAAGTTGATGAAAAATCAGTAAAAAAAGAACAATCAAATAAAAAAATTAGTGAATTGTTAAAACAAAATCAAAAAATACTTATTCAAATAAAAAAAGACAGTAATGAGAGAAAAGGTGCAAAAATATCAACACATATAAGCATACCTAGTAGATATATTGTTTTTATGCCAAATACAGAGATAATTACAATTTCGCAAAAAATAGAAGACGAAAAAAGAAAAAATGAACTTTTAGAGTTAGTTAGAGGTAATATTTCAAGTGGAAACGGAGCTGTAATAAGAACTTCTGCATTTGATGTAAGTAATGAAGAGATAAAAAAAGACATTGAAAGATGCGAGAAAAAGTGGAAAGAAATATTAAATGAATACGAAAAAAGCAACCCTACGGAATTATTGTATAAATCTGAAAGTGTACAAGCTAAAATATTAATGGATTTGAAAGTAGATAAGGTGATTACAAATGATCAACAAGAATTTGAATCTTTTAAACAATTAATTAAATTTGAAGGAATAAAAGGAGTTAAACTTGAATATTCTCCTTCAAAAGATTTACTAGTAATGTATGATTTAAGTACTCAAATAAAAAAATCTAAGGATAGAAAAGTCTGGCTAAACTGTGGAGGATTTATTACAATAGATAAAACAGAAGCTTTAACTGCAATTGATGTAAATACAGGAAAATTTACTGGAAAATCAGATTTGGAAAGTACAATTTTTAAAGTAAATAAAGAAGCTACAATAGAAATAGCAAAACAACTTAGACTTCACGATATAGGTGGAATTGTAATAATTGATTATATAGATATGCATATTCCTGAAAATAATGAAAAAATTGAAAATTTGCTTAAAGAAGAATTAAAAAAGGATAGAGCTAAAACACAAGTAGAAGGATTTACCAAATTAAATTTAATGGAACTAACAAGAAAGCATATTTGTAGTCATTTAAATGAAGTTTAAGCATTTAACCAAGACTAGTTTTAATAAGATGATTATATGTAACATATGTAGAATATAAAGAAAAAAGATATTAATGATATAGAATAAAAAAATGTATCATTAATATCTTTTTAGCTTTAAAAAATGGCTTTGAATTAAGATATCTTTACATAATATTATACCACTAATAAAGTAAATTTTGTGTCAAAAGCTGTCGAGAGGCAAAATTTTTTTTAGATTAATTAATAATCAAAGCCCCAACTCTCTTAATAGAAAGTTAGGGCTTCGACAGAAGCAATAATTAATCAAACAATGCTTCAATTATTGCTTCCGCCTTTTTAGGTGATACCCAAAAAGGCATTTTGTAGCCGACAGCAGGACATATAAGTCCGTTTTTGTCGACAAGATCCATCACAGTTCCTTTGGACTTCCACTTGAGTGGAGCCATAAGATCGTGTGATATGACCTGCGCAGCGAGTTGAGAGATCAACCCAGCTGTGCCAACGAACACTTCCTTTTTTTCGCTGTCAAAACCGACAACGAAGTTCCGACCTTCTTTTGTAAAAAATCTTTTTATCATGAGTATACCTCCAAAAAAATTTTTTAAAAAATGATTAATAGTTACTGCAAACACGAGGCTTACAAATATAAGCAAAAGCCTATACTATATAAATTATACCATATTTACATAAAAAAGTCAAAAAATTAATTTTATTCGTGAAATAGTAGCTTAAAAATTGTCAATCATTTATGAAAAAAATCTAAAAAAATTTGACAAATCAACAAAAAAGTAGTATAATATAAGTATGTTAGGAAATTCCTAACCAAATGAGAAGTATTAACCAAGTAATAAAGGGGGTTGTAGAATTTTAATTCTACCAAACGGTGGTTTAAAAACCTGATCTACCTAAAGGGCATACTATCTCAATTTAAAAAAGCTTGGAATTTGTATTCCAAGCTCAATTTTTTTATCTTTATATACTTTTTTCCTTTTTACTATATTTAACTAAATCTATTACATGATTTCTTGCTTTAATTTCCTTCATATAATTTGCTTTAATTTCTTCAAATATTATATTGTTTTTTCGTTTTTGCTTATAATATTCAGGTGTTAATTCTTTGTATTGATTTTTAGCAGGTAGTTTTCCAAAGAAATATAAATAATGCACATATAATCTATAAAAAGAACTGGTCTTTAATAATAATCTATTTATTTTTGGACCAGTATAAGCTTTTCTATAATACTTTTTGGTTAGATTAGCAACAGGAATTTTTTCTTTTTCCTTATAATAAATTCTTTCTTTAATTCCTTGAACTGAATATCTTTCTCTAAATACTCTATCAATTCGCACATTTCTTGAATAATAAGTTGTTTTTAGAGATAAATATTTTCCTGAATCTTTTATATTTTCATAGCCTTTTACTTTTAATGTTAATTTGAAGTCAGAATACCTTCTAGCAGTTTTTATTGCTTCATCTATATCAGTATTATTTTTTACATTTTTTCGTCTCTACGGTTAAAATAATCAATATGATTTTGTCTAAACGCTCTTTCTTTTTCAGCTCGTGGAGTTTTAACAAGTGATAACCTATATTTTATTCACAAATTGTCAGATGCTTCTTTCATAAATGCAATTTCAGAGTTTGAATTATGATATTTCTTTCCATCAATAAATAAAATAGAATTTAAAATCAGATGATTATGCACATTTTCTTTGTTTATATGAGTACTTATAAAGATTTAATATATAATTCTTCTTCAAGTTCTTTTCCTATTTGATTTGCTGTTTTGAGAGATAATTCATTTGCTTTAAATAATTGTAGATTTTCATTCTTAAAAAATTCCTTTCCGAAAACTATATGAAATAAAGACACAAAAAAAGCTCCAAATTTTTGGAACTTCAATTTGGAACTTTTTTGAACATTTTTAGAAATTATAAGAAAAATTTCAAAAATAAAAACACCTACCAAAAGCTTAAGGTAAGTGTATTTTAACCATTTTTGATTTCTGTAAAATTCTAATAATTTCTAACAAAAATCTTGAAAATTAAAATCAAGCAATTTCTATAAATTTTATAGCTGTTATAATCTAAATCGATATATATAATAATTAAATAGAATGTAAAAGATGCTCTTCATATATCAAAGAACACCTTTTACTAAATTATGCTTTTTTCAAATCGTAATGCTCTACGTCATCGGAACACCATACTTCAAATCCAGGACCTGCATCTTTTCTTAGCCCTTTACTAATAACAAGGCTGTTAAATTCCAACAACTCCTTTTCAAGCTGAAAATTGCTTTTTACTGCTACTCCAAAATTCCAACCAATAAAATGGTCAAGAAATTCGTTTATATAGTATCTTTTTGCATCTACAACTTGCTTAAGCTTAACCCGCTTGTTTTGGATGCAAAATCTGTCATTACTAAGGTTGCTCTGCCTACATAATCTGGTCTTACTTCTTCATCGAGTTTAATTGCAAATCCAAAAGAACCAATGAACACATTTTCATCAATGTATTTCGCATACAATCTAACCATCTGCAATAAAATCTCACTTAAGTTAGTGATGTTTTTAAAAGATGATTGGTTGTCCATTAGCATCTTCGTTTCTCCATCAAACTCTCCATACCACTCAAAAGGGCACGTTGGTATTCCATCATTTGCAGGGTGTAACAGCCGTTTTCAGCATAGAACTGATTAGCATACTGTTCACCAGAGTTATACTTTTTCTCTGTAACGCTTGAAATGTAATCAATGCCATTCTCGGTAGCAATGACTTTTGCAGTGATTTTTTGAAAAGCTGCTCCAGTTGTTTCGACCGTATCTTCTGCTACCTGATGTTCTTGTGTCACTTCAGTTGTTTTCCGTTCTTCCAGCACTTCTTTCTCTTCGGATTTCACACCAAAAAGCTTTGAAAAAATTTTGCCAAGCATAATCTTTCCTCCTAACATTTGTTTTTTGGAAAATTGCAACTTTGCTATTCTTATTGTAGTTCGCATAGCTACGAATGATATAGATAATATATCATATTTTTATGTTAATTACAATAGTTTAGTCGTTTTTAACATTCATATTTTATTTACTTATCTAGCTTTTTAAAATTTTTATTATTTTCTTTCTCTAATTGCTTTAAGCTCTTTTTAGGAGTAGGTAAATCTTCTGGCATAGTTCCACCAGCTTCTTTGATTGCTTTTCTAACAATTTTTCCAATTTTATTATGAGTATCACAAGCTCTCTTTTCAGTATCTACATTATCTCTTTTTAATCTTTGTTCTGTTTGAGATATCCTAAATAAATTAGCAATAAGTTCGTCACTTCCCATATTGTCTAAAATGTCTTCTCTATATCTTAATCCTTTTCTTTTTGCAATATCATCCGCAGTTTCACCATTATATAGTCCTTTATAACCTGCATTGTGAAATTTATCAAAGTTTTTTACACCTGCTTTTTTTGCTGTTTGATTAAGTGTATAATTGCCTTTCCTTGTTAAATTCCTTTGGTAAAATCTCTTTTCATCTTCTGTAAGCATACTATATTCTTTTTCAGTTATTTCTTGCTTTCTTGTTTGAACTGCAAAATATGTTTGAGCAAGTGCAATTACTTTTTTTCTACTATCTCCGTTTTGTGCTATTAAATAACAAGCATATCTTGTTAATTCATAGTCTTTAATTGTTTTTTCAGCTCCTTTAGGCATTTTGATCGTTTTGCCAACGTTGGCAAAATGTTCAAAACTACTTATACCGCTATTTTCACAAGCAATTTTTGCTTTTTCTATAACACTTTCAAATCTTCTCCATTGTTTATATTCTAAAACTATCATTAGTTCTCTTGCATACCAAAATTCAACTCCGTTTTCATCTATATGTTTAATGTCTTCAAATTTTTCATTTGTATAATTCTCTTTTAGTTCATTTTTCATAGAAAACCTCCTTAATAAAAAATTGAGTTCTTCCTACGAATATTACTACATTTAAATTTATATTAATTTTTATATGTGAACTTATGTTTGTATTATATCATTTTAATATTTATTAGTCAATATAAATCTAGTATTTTTTACAATAATATACAAAATAAATGCCGAACTAAAAAGTTCGACATTTATTTTCTTGGTGCGGATGAATGTTACTTTGTACCATTCAATTCCGCATCATATAAAGGTTTTACAATTTACCATATTTTGTGGAACTTGGTTCCAAATCTTATATCTTTCATTTTTCATATAGTTTTCTTTTTATAATATTTCTAATTTATTAAATTTTTCATTAGTTTCTTCCATATACTTTGAATACTTTTTCAATTCACTTTGTCTATAATAATCATATATTTTTCCATATATGTCAATAGTAGTTTGAATTTTAGAATGTCCTAAAATCTTCTGTAATACTTCAATTCTAATGCCTGATTCAATACATCTAGTAGCAAATGTATGTCTTAACATATGTGTGTGAACATCACTAGACATATAATTGACATAGTGAACACCTTTAAATTTAGTTGTTTTCTTGTGTTTCTTTTGAACTAATCTTAATCCTGCGTTTTTACAAATTCTTTGGAATTGAGAATTCACTTGATTGTCGCCATAAATTTTTCCATCATCTCTTATAAAAATAGTACCATACTTGTTGGGCTTCATCTGTTGCAAAGCCTTTTCAATAACTTCTCTTGATTTTGGTTTTAAATCTATTGTTCTCATACCATTTGTTGTTTTAGTGCATTTTCCAATAATAACTTTATTATTTAAATCTTTGGTAAGAGTTTTATTAATTCTAATTGAGCCATATTCTCCAATATCAAAGTGTATATCTTCTGGCATTAATGCTAAAACTTCTCCGATTCGCATTCATTGTTTTTGGTGATATATTCATTTATAGAATAATCTCTACCTTCAATTAATTTTTTCATATTGACCTCCTGTTTTATGCTAATTAACAGGAATAACTTGCAAATTTCAAATAAAATGTGCTATAATACTTTTAGAGATTATTTGGGAAGTTATTCCCATTATATTAGTTACATAGTAATCTCTTTTATTGGGGAATTTAGAGGGCTTTTCTAAATTCTCTAATTTTCTTTAGTATACTAATTTGTTTGCAACATGCCTTTCACTTACATACTTTCTAAATGCATTAACTTCAATAAGCCAAGATCTTCCAAATCTAATTGCTGGAAACTCTGGATTATTGAATAATTCTAAAGATGCAGAATCTCCAATTCCAATAGATTTCATTACATCTTTTCTAGTTAAAAATTTTGTTCCGTCTGGTGTTTCTTTCATATGCATACCTCCATTTGTTTATATTTATAATGACATTTATTTCAGCCCCTCATCACTTGGGAATTATTAGATGGTAATTTTTAAATTACTTCACTGGAATTTCACCACTCCGCACCTTGCCGAGTTACACCCATTGCTTGCGACGGTTTTATCACGCTCGAGCTGTGGCTATGTAAGAGTATCATTATCTCGTACCTAATAACTAAATATTCAATTTTCAATGTTCCTATCATAATATCTGTTAGTTTTTAACCTAACAGAATTTAAGAACTAACTAAAATATATCATAGCTACTTGCAAAAGTCAATAGTTTATAGTAAAATATTTTTAGAAAAATAACAGAAATTGTGAGGTGTATATTAAAATGATTGAAATATCACAAGAAATCCAGTTTTTTATTAACAAAACAAACAAAACAAAAATGATAGCATATAATTCATTTAGATATGACAAAAAGCATGAAGAATATGAAATGTATAATGAATATAAAAAAATAAAGTTAGGTGTCCAACTATGTGATTTTATAAATACTGACTTTCATTCATCTGAAAGTATAAATGCATTTATAGAAAAATATGGTATTGTTATGATTAGTGAATTATCCGATATCAAGATTGATAGATATTATGATAAAGAAAAATATGGAGAAATGATAAATAGTGTAATAGAAAAAGCTACATATAAATTAGAAAAATATAAAAAAGCTTTAATAGAAGATATAAAATACATATATAATTTAAATGATTTAGAAGAATTACATGATTTATCCCCAGCCCAAAGATTATATATTTTAAGAAATAGCAAAAAAACTTCTGCAGTTTTAAAATTATACAACCCAAAGGAATTAAAATTAAAACTTAATAATTATGGCAATTTTGCAAGTTATCCAATAAGTGATGAAAAAGATGCACAAGAAATAGCTAAACATGTAAATCAGGACAAGTTAACTTCTTATTGCTTTAGTTGTAATAGTGTTATTCAAAGTTTTATTATTGAGCTTTTAGAACTTGCTCATACAGAAAATGTTGAAATAAAAAAATGCAAAAATTGTGGCAAATATTTTGTACCTGATAACAGATCAGATGAAATTTATTGTAGTAACATCTATGAAAATGGTAAGACTTGTAAAGAAGTTGGACATTTTAGAACTCAGCAAAGGCTGATGAAGGAGGACGATGATTTAAGGATTTACAGAAATGTTTATCAAAAATTATTGCTACGAACTAGAAGAAATCCTGATAATGCACAATATGAAAAAGAATTTCAACAATTCAAAGAAAAGAATGTTGAATTGAAAGAAAAGATAAATAATGGAGAAATAACACAAGAAGAATATATGGAATGGTTGAATAAACAATAAATAGAAAGGCGTGTATAAAATATGGTAAGAGATGAAAAATATTTAATAGACCTAATTCATTATCTAGTAAAATTTTCTAAAGAAACTGAGTGGTTGGAATTTAAAGAAAATTATTTTCAAGCCGAAGAAATTGGAAAATATATTAGTGCACTATCAAATTCTGCAACTTTATATGAGAAGAATTTTGGGTACATGATTTGGGGAATTAATGATGATAATCACGATATTATTGGAACAACTTTTGACTACGAAACTAAAAAGATTGGAAATGAGGAATTTCAAAATTGGCTACATAGACTATTAAAGCCTAAAATTAATTTCGAATTTTATAAAATAAAAGTCGATGGAAAAGACATAATTATATTAGAAATACCTAAAGCTGAAAATGTTGTTACTAAGTTTAAAAATGAGGCTTATATAAGAGTTGGGACTTCAAAAAAATCACTAAATGAAGCATCTTTAAAAGAAAAAGCATTATGGAAAATTTTAAACGCTACATCTTTTGAAGATGGAATATCTTTAGAAAATGTTTCGGAAGATATAGTATTAGAAAAGTTAGATGCAAGTGCATATTTTACTTTATTAGATATTCCTATACCAGATGACAAAGAAGGAATTTTACATTATTTACAGCAAGATAAAATAATAATAAAAGAAAATACTGGGAATTGGAGTATTACAAATCTAGGTGCAATTTTATTAGCTAAAAATTTAGATGACTTTAATACTGTTAAAAGAAAAGGCATAAGAGTTATTCAATATAGAGGTAATAATAAATTAGAAACAATAAGAGAACAGGTTGGGAATAAAGGTTATGCAATAGACTTCGAAAATATTATCGATATTGTAGATAATATTATTCCAAGAAATGAGGTAATAGGTAAGGCTTTAAGAAAAGAAGTTCCAATGTATCCAGAATTGGCAATCCGTGAATTAATTGCAAATAGTATTGTACATCAAGATTTTTCGATTTCAGGTACAAGCCCTATGATTGAGATTTTTGAAGATAGAATAGAAATTACAAATCCAGGAATTCCATTAGTAGAAACAGATAGATTCCTAGATAATCCACCAAAATCTAGAAATGAACAATTGGCATCATTTTTAAGAAGAATTGGTGTTTGCGAAGAAAGAGGAAGTGGATTTGATAAAGTTGTAGCTAAAACAGAAGAATTTCAATTACCTGCACCTAAAATAGATGTTTATAGAGAACATACTAAAGTAACTTTATTTGCACATATTCCATATGCTAAAATGGATAAAGACGACAGATTAAGAGCTTGTTATTTACATGCTTGTTTGAAATATGTAAATAATGATTATTTAACAAATACAAGTTTAAGAGAAAGATTTGGTATAGATCAAAAAAATAATGCTATGGTTTCAAGAATTATAAAAAATGGAATTCAAGAAAATTTAATTAAGGCATATAGCGAAGATACAGCACCTAGATATATGAAATATGTTCCTTATTGGGCTTGAATTAACTTGATTTTAACTTGACTATAAGTTGATTTCGTTAAAAATATTATTTTTTTGAATTCTGGAATTCCTTGAAAATTCTGAATTCTAAAACTTTATGTAAAATAAAATTTAACTTGACTGTAACTTGATTATAAAAGAAAAAAATTATTTTTACTATTGGTTGCTAACACTCTTTATGGAAAGAAAAAGTCAAAAAACAAGGAATAAGAAGATGATAAAAAGTTATAGTATAAATTAGATAGGAGCAAAAAAATGGATATAAAATATAACAACGATAAATTTCAATTTATATACAGAACATCGGCTATAATATATAATTCAGACAAATCAAAAATATTATTATTTTATGGAGATGATAGAGATTATTATATGTTGCCAGGGGGAAAAGTACAAGAGTTAGAACAAAGTGAAAATGCTATAAAGAGAGAAATTAAAGAAGAATTAGGTTATGATAATTTAGAATATAATTTAATAGGAGTAAGCGAGGAAATATTAGAAGACAAAGGACTTAATGTTCATCAGATAACTTTAATCTATGAAAGTTTGTATAATGGAGAAATAAGTGATGAGAGTTTTAAAAGCATAGAAACGGATTGGATAAATTTTAAATGGATAAAAATAAGTGAATTAAAAAAATATAAAATACATCCTAAAAATATTGATGTTATGCTTAATAATGAAGAAAAAATAAAACATATAATAGATGATAGAATAAATGTAGAGTAGTATATTTTATACTATTCTATTTTTTTTAGAAAAATAAGAATAAAAATATGAAAAAAGTATAAATTTTTTTCCTATAAATCTATTGATAAAAAACGTCAAAAATGATATAAATTATATTGGATAAGTACATACAAAATAATTATGGAGGAGTACAAATGTTAAAGGATAATATGTTAGCCTATGCAGAAGTAGATGAAATATTGAATTTATTAGAAAAAGAGTATAGAGAACGAGTACCAGAAAAAATAAGAAACTTTTTTAAAGAAGAAAAAATGCCAGATTATAATCCTAAAATAGAAATTGGAAAGCAACTAACAGAACAGAACTTAAAAAGAGAAACAATGGTATTATTAGCGATATTAAATATAAATTATTGGTGTGATAGTGAAGAAGAAAAGCAAATGTTTATAGATGAAATGGCTAAAAATGAAGAAGAAAAGAGAGAGTTAGAGGAAAAATATAATCCAGATAAATTATTTAAGAATAGAAAAAATAATAATTTAAGTAGTGATAATGCTGATGAAACACAAAATATATCACTTGTAGAATATAAAAAGCAGGGAATATTTAAAAGGATTTTAGAAAAGATTACAAAATTTTTCAAAAAGAATTAGGAGTAGTTTATGGGAATTTATAGAAAAGAAATGGACAAAAGAGTTTTAGAACAATTAAAAGATAAAATACAAAATTATTTATGGAATAAAGGATTTGAAAATGCAGATTTTATAAGAAAAAATTTAGATAAAGTTGCAGGACTATATGTTGAAAACTCAATCGAGAATGGTGGAGCAAGAATGCAAAGCCGTCCTGAAAAACCTAATAGACCAAATGAAATAATGATTGATAAAAGTTTTGCAGAATTAGATGAAAATGATAATCCAATAGGAATTGATGAAAATGTAAAAAAACTTATAAGAACACAACTAACACACGAGTTGATACATTCTGGTGCAAGATTTGGAGGTCATACAGGGATTAGAGAAACAGACCAAAATAGAGGACTAAATGAGGGAATGACGCAGATGTTCACAGAGAAAATTTGGGGATATACAGTTAGTCCTAATTCTGATAACAAATATAAAGATTACAAAAAGGTAGCAAAGATTCTAGATGTAACGTTTGGAGAAAATGTTAGTTTAGATGCTTATTTTAATCATTCAAAAGCATTAGAAAATGCTTGTAATGGATTATCACAAAACGGCGATTTTTATAGTGATATAAACAAGTATTTAACTTCTACATATTATATGTATACTGATGTACCAAAAGATAATAGAGATAAATATTATCAAACTATAATGCAACCAATACGAGAAAAAATGCTAGATTTAGTATATGATAAAGTATGTGCTGAAATAGTAATACCAAAACTAAAAAGTTTTTCAAAAGATGAGCAACGGAAAATATTTGCACGATATATTTGATTCATTGAAAGATGAGCCAGAAGTTTTAAGAAAAATATCTGATACTATTGTAAGATATTCAAATATGACACCAAAAGAACTGGAAGAACAGATAAAATGGATAAATAAAGGATTGAAACAAACAGAGAAAGAAAAACAATTTGTTATAGATATCTATAAATCACAAGATTGCAGTAAGTTAGTGAATATATCAGAGGATGGAACTATACAAACAACAGGAAATAATCCATTTATTATTGAAGATGAAAACTTAAAAGAAAAAGTATTATCGCAAATATATTTTAAAGAAAAAGGATATTCAAAAGAAGCGTTTGGAAATAATGTAAAAAGAGTATGTGATAATTTAGAACAAGATAGTGATTTGAGTTTTGGAGATGGAGAAAAAACTGCATTGGATAGAAAAAAATCACTATCTGCTGTAAAAGTTATGGCAAGAGAAAGTGGATATGTGATTTTAAGTTCACTTGAAGAATGTGAAAGTGGAAAAAATGTTCCGTTAGAGGCAGTAAAGGCTCAAAAAGGCGAAAAGGTAAGTTTTCAAGATTTAAAAAATATATATCAAAAATTTGACATATTTTATAAAGATGATAATTACAGCCAACTTTATGTTAAAGATAGAAAAACAGGAAAAGAAATAACTGATCCACAAATTAAGATAATGGGAAAATTTGCAGCAATATGGGGAGGAGTAGCAGGTGGTACAAAGTGGATGGCAGATGAAGAAATAAAAGGAATTACATATGCATTTAATGAGCCAAGTGAAAGAATATTTAGCAAACTTGGAGAATTAGTTGGAAAATCAATGAGAGAAAAAGGAACTATTGATACAGAAGAAATATATAAAACAATATCTGAAGATAAATATAAACACTCTGAAGAAATAGCAAGAAATTTATTATTTAATCCAGCAAGTTTGAAAATAGTATATGATTTTTATAAAATGCAAAATGATGATGCAAGAATGGAAAATAAATTAGCAAAATCTACAAGTGAGGTTATATATGATTACTCAATGGAAGATAGTATGGTAGAGAGTGAATTTGAAGATGTAATGAAACAAATTCCAGATTTTAGACAAGAAGATGCAAGGACAGAATCGGAATTTGAAATAAACGAATTTGGAGAAATAATTAGACCATCAAGAACTCAAAAAGGAGAAGAACAAGCAAAGGGACAAGCAATAGAGCAAGAAATAGGAATTGGAGAAGTAAAAAAAGGAATATGGGGTAGCAAAATTGCAACAAGAGAGAAACAGAGTCAAGAGATGGATATAAAGAGTCAGAATAGGTCAAGAGCAATATTCAATAGAAGCAGACAAGGTGGATTATCACAAGAAGAACAAAGATTACTTGAAGAAAATGAAAGGCAAAGAAATCAAGCAATAGTAGATTATAGAAATGAGCAAGATAATAGAAGCCAAAAAAGAAAAGGTAATGGACTTGAAATGTAATTTAAAATACGGAATTAGACTATGAAAAAATAAAGATAATATAAGGGAAGCACTTGTATAGTAAATTATTCAGTATAACAGGAGATGAATAATAGATGAAAGAATTTTCATTGGGATTAGATGCTTCAATAAATGGAATATACTTAAATTCAGAAACGATAGAATTATTAAGTATTATTCAATGTAAAAGCATAGAAGAATTAAAAGAATTTGCGAAAAATTGCTCACAAATAGACATTTCAGAAGAAAACATTGCAAATTGGAATGAACAGAATATTGAAGATATAAAGAAAGATTTATTTGAAAAGTATAAAGAAAGTATAATACCACTAAAACAAAGCATAGAAGATAGAAATAGTGTTTTGGAATCAGTATTACAACATTGTGGAATTCCCGAAAATGAAATAAATGATTATATTTCTGAATTAAAAAAAAATGGGTATGAGGGTATAAAACAAAAAGTATTAGAAGAACATCCAGATAAATATGCAGAAATTGCCGAAAAACAACATAGATTTATTGCTTCAGAAAGAGATCAAATGACAGAGGTTAGTTATGATGAAGTAAGTGCAATAAATGAAAGTTTAAAAAATCATAATACAATATTGATAGCCTCTGGGAGATACTATGATGTAACAAATAAGTTGTATGATGAAAATGTACCAGATATGCAAAAATATGATTTTTACTATGCACAAAGAGGACTAGATTTTTGCTATAAAAATGGAATGAATGCTAGATACCATACTTTGTTAGATAAACAAACAATGGAAGAACATTTAATAGGAAAATCAAAAGAAGAAGTAATAAGCAAATTGAAAGCCTATGTAAAGAAATCTGTAGATTTTATTTCAGAATATAACCAGACTCATCAAATTGATGGAAAAGGAGTAATTTCATCTGTTGATTTATTTAATGAAATTATTTCTTTTGATGAGCCTTATAGGAATATGTGGCAAGAGTTATACGGAATTTCTAATGAAGAATTAGTAGGAATTTTTCAATATGCACAAGAAAATAAGCCAGAAGGTGTAACTTATGTATATAATGAACCGTTTTTAGAAAATCCAGAAAGAAGAAAAGCAGTATTAGAACAATTACAACAAATGAATGAATTATCTCCAGAATTAATTGATACTATTGGAACTCAAATGCATATAGAAATGACACAAGATATTGAATCAATAAGACAATGTTTTGAAGATTTAAAAGAAGCAGGTGTAAATGTTCAAATAACAGAATTTGATATGTGTTTACCAGAAAGATTTATGTTTGATGAAAAAGGTAAAATTCGTTCGGAAGATGATTTAGTGCAAATTATAAATGGTAAATTAGGAAAAAGTGGTATTACTATTGAAAGTATAGCAGATTTTAAATCTATGAGAATGCAACAAATTGAAAATGCAATAAAAGAAACAGGAGTTGAATTAGAGGGAGTTACATATTGGTCTACAAGTGATACACTAGACCATAATTTACAGAGAACTAATGAAAAAACATACAGAGATGGAATAGATAGAGAAGTTGCACATACAAGATATGCAGGAGCATATTCTTATTCAGAAGTTGAACAAGAAAAAGGAAAATCAATACTTTTAGAGAGTGCAATAGAAGCAACTGAAACAAGTACAAGAACTGAAAAAATAAATGACCAAGTAATTGCGATTAGAAAAGAAATAGAACAAGAAATAACACAGGAGAATGCTTTAGATGAAAATGATGACAATGAAAATAGATAAGTAGTAGAAAGCGAGGATTATTATGTTATCAGTAAACACAAGACAAGCATATACAGAAATAGACAATTTCATAGAATTATTAGATGAATACAACAGAAATAAAGTGCCTAAAAAATTAAGAGAATATTTTAAAAAAGAAAAAGATAATACTTATACAAAAACAATAAATCCTAATATACCAATTAAAGAGCAGAATTTAAAAGAAGAAACTTTAGCTTTAATTGCTATGCTTAATTTACAATACTGGTGTGAAGATGAGGAAGAAAAAAGAAGATTAAAAAAAATATACTCTGATAATGAAATAAAACATCAACAAAAATTAAGAGAAATGTATAATCCAGAGGATGTATTTAAAACTAAACAGAAACAAGAACAAATTGAAAATGAAATATCATCTGAAGAAATACAAGAAAATGTGGCTATGGTAGAGTATAAAAAAGAAACATTTATAGAAAAAATAAAAAAATTCTTTGCAAAAATATTTAAAAAGTATTGATTTTATATGGAGAAATAAGTAAATGAGTATAAAAGAAGAAATACAAAAACTTGCAAGTGGAGCAATGAATAACGATAATTTTGAGCATTTTATGGAAATTGCAAAAGAAATTTCAAAAAATTATGCTTAAAGTCAAAGCCGAAATGTAAAGCAAGTAAATGTAAAAATACAAAATGGGATGCAAGTAAAAAATGTATATAATGAGCAGTATCAATCTGAACAAGCATTTATGATTTTATTCTATAATAGATATGCTAATATGATTAATAAAATGAAAACACTTGCTGAAATTTGAACAAATATTAGAATTTCAAGTTTTTTGACACCTGCTCACTATAATCCAGTAGATAAAAAGATTTCATATAAATTAGATGTTATAATGAGAGAAAAAAGTAATAATTTTGCAAACGTAATGGAACTCTGTTTACATGAAAACAGACATGCTATGCAATTTAAATCATTTAGTATTGATAATGCTGAAGATATGCTTAATTTTGATCCCAATAGTATGTTTATTTTAAAAGATTATCTTGTTATGCAAAATGGAAATTACAGAAGAAATCATATAAATTCAATACTTTAAAGTAAAAGAACTTTTTAGCTTACATCCAATATTATTAAATGAATATCAGTCTCAAATAGCAGAAATTTTTTCGAGAAAATCGGTAGAGATTGATGATAGTCAAATAAGTTTTTTTAATAGATTATCAAGCGAATTAAATATAAAACCAGAAAGTACAAACATTCATAATATACCAATAAATAAATTTGTAAAAAATGCTATACTAGAAAATGCTATTGAAGTAACTGAGAAAGGAACAAGAACAGAGCAAATTAATGAGCAAGTAAGTAATATTAGAAATGAAATTGAACGAGCAAAAGAACAAATGAATAATCGAGATGAAAATGATGACAATGAGAATGGATGAATAATATAGGAGAATTTAATAAAAATGAATAAAAAAGAAATTGAAAGTGAAATAGAAAAATGGAAAGATGAGAGTTTTTTAGAAGAAGTTAGAAGAGAACTTTGTGACTATGTTAATGATTTAGATAAAATACTTTCTGAAAGATACAGAAAAACAATAATACAAATATTAAATCCAAATATAAGAGAACAAGCATTAAAAACATTGCAAAATAAAAAAATGTTTGATGATAATATGCAGTATATTGGAAATACAGATATTGTTGAACTTAATAAGGAAGAAAAGATTGCAAACGGAGGATATGTGAACGGAAGAATTATAGTTAATCCTAATAGTGCAAAACAATTTTATGATGCATATATAGATTTTGCAAATGGAAAAACAGATGGAATTAGAGATTTTGATTATGAAAAGCCATTATCAGAATTAAAGGAGTTATCTTCTCTTGAAATTTTATATTGGCATTATTTTAATGAAAAGACATATCAGGATTTTTTAAAATCAACAATGTTGCACGAGGATATACATAGATGGACACTTGGAGCAACTATGTTTGATTCACCAATAGATATATTTGCAATGGAAGGATTTGTTGAAAAAGAGGCAAGAAATGTAGCAGAAGAAAATAATCTTGAATACGCAAATTGTTTTAGAAATGATGAATTATCGTTAATTGAGTACTTATCAAATGGAATTTTTGATAAGAATGATAATGCTATGTCAATGCTATATAATGGAAATGCAGAACAATGTTTAATACTTGCTATGAAAATGAAAGTTTTTAAGGAACTAGATGAAAAATCAGTAAATAAAGCGGGAGAATTAGCAAAAAATATGTACATTGAATTGATGAATAATATAAAAGGAAATAATACAAATAGTTTTGGAAAAAATTATAGAGAAATTTTCTCTGGAATGAAAACAGATAAATCTAATGAAATAATTAAATATATAGAAGATAAAATTGAAAGAGAAAAAGAAATACGAGAAAACTTTACATTAAAATCTGGAGTAGAAGCAACAACTGAGGTAACAAGAACGGAACAAATGAATCAAGAGATAAATCTTATTAAAGAAAATGTAAACGAAAAAGAAGAACAACAAACACAGGTAGAATAAAAAAAATGAGGAATCTATCGTGGAGGATTCCTCTATTCGATTTTCTCAAGTAAAAATTCTTATCTATTTCTAGTTCCTTTTTTCTTATCAGAGGTTATTAGTTCTTTTGATTTTTCTTTTGCCCCAATCTCTTTCTTATAATCTTCTTTAATCTCTCCATATCTAGCAATAATCCTATTACAAGCCTTTTTTTGTGCTTGAATGGTATCAATTTTATCAGTAAGTGTATTAATTTCTTTTAATACATTTGCTTTGTTATTTCCATCTGCAGATTTGTGTTTCCTCCATAAAAGTTCTCTTTCTCCTTTTAATTCAGGTAATAGTTTTTCTAGATTATTCATATAGTTTTCTACCTCACTAATAGATTTAAAACTATTTCTTGCTAAAAAATTAATTTCTTCAAATATCATATTGTTTTTTCGTTTCTGCTTGTAATATTCTGGTGTCAGTTCCTTATATTGATTTTTAGCAGGTAGTTTTCCAAAGAAATATAAATAATTTACATATAATCTATAAAAAGAACTGTTCTTCAATAAAAATCTATTTATTTTCTGACCAGTATAAACTTTTCTGTAATACTTTTTATTTAGATTAGCAACAGGATTTTTTTCTTTTTCTTTATAATATATTCTTTCTTTAATTCCTTGAACTGAATATCTTTCTCCAAATACTCTATCAATTCGTACATTTCTTGAATAATAAGGTGTTTTTAGAGATAGATATTTTCCTGAATCTTTTATATTATTATAACCTTTTGCTTTTAATGTTAATTTGAAGTCAGAATACCTCCTAGCAATTTTTATTGCTTCATTTATATCAGTTATTATCTTTTGCGTTTTTTCGTCTCTACGATTAAAATAATCAATATAATTTTGTCTAAATGCTCTTTCGTTTTCAGCTCGTGGAGTATTAACAAGTGATAATCTATATTTTATGCACAAATTGTCAGATGCTTCTTTCATAAATGCAATTTCAGAGTTTGAATTATGATATTTCTTTCCATCAATAAAAGAAACAGAATTTAAAATCAGATGATTATGCACATTTTCTTTGTTTATATGAGTACATATTATAACTTGATATTTATCTCCCCATAATTCTTCTGCAAGTTCTTTTCCGATTTGATTTGCTGTTTTAGGAGATACTTCATTTGCTTTAAATAATTGTAGATTTTCATTCATTAAAATTTCCTTTCCGAAAACTAATATGAAAACAAAAAAAGCTCCAAATTTTTGGAACTTTAATTTGGAACATTTTTGAACATTTTTTAGAAATTGTAAGAAACAATTAAAAAATAAAAACACCTACCAAAAGCTTAAGGTAAGTGTATTTTAACCATTTTTGATTTCTATAAAATTCTAATAATTTCTAACAAAAATCTTAAAAATTGGTGCGGATGAAGGGACTTGAACCCCCACACCGAAGTACTGGTTCCTAAGACCAGCGCGTCTGCCAGTTCCGCCACATCCGCATCTCAATTACAAATTTAATTGTAGCATAAATAGGAGCACTTTGTCAAGCATTTTTTAAAAAATTTATAATATTTTGGTTACTATTCAGACTAAATTACTCTAAGCCCGCGCAAGTGGTTATATATAAATTTTTGGGGCGGTCGCCTTTTAGGAGGAACCGGAAAAATTTATATATACCACGTTTAAGCAGGGCAAAAATAATTAAAAAGTCTGAATAGTAACATTTTTTACACAAATATGACGAAAAATATTGAAAAAAAAGCAAAATTGTTATATGATAAAGAAGGAAAAGGAAAAAGATTATGAAAAATATAGTTTTGAGATTATTAGTAATTTTTCTTAAGATTCTTTATGCTCCAATGAGATTGTTAAAAATTCAAGATAAAGTTTCATTAATTAGTAGGCAAAGTAATAAAGAGTCTATAGATTTTAAGAAAATAAGAGAAGAGCTGGAAAGTGAATATCCAGAATATAAGATTAAGGTAATAACAAAGAAAATAGAAGAAAAAGATGGAATTATTAAGCAACTATTACCTAATTGTATAAATATATTTCAGCAAATGTATAGTTTAGCAACATCTAAAGTTATTGTTTTAGATACATATTGTATAACAACATGTATATTACCACATAAAAAAGATACCAAAATTATACAAATATGGCATGCGCTAGGTGCTATAAAAAAATTTGGCTATCAAACAATTGGAACTAAAACAGGCTCTAATGAAAAAACAGCTCAAATAATGTGTATGCATAAAAACTATGACTATGTATTAGCTCCAAGCAAGGCAACAGGAGATTTATATCAAAAAGCCTTTAATGTAGAAAGAGATAAAATAAAATACATAGGAATGCCTAGAATAGATTACATTCTAGAAAAAGATGAAAATATAATAAATGATATATATGAAAAGTATCCAATTTTACAAAATAAAGCTAAACAAAACATTGTATATGTTCCAACATACAGAAAAGGTGAAAAGGTTGAAATAGACGAGTTTGTAGATAGGATAGATACAAAAAAATATAATCTAATTATTAAACTACATCCACTTGACCTAAAACAATACGAGTATAAAGAAAAAGATGGAGTAATTTATGAAAAACAATGTAAAACATATGATTTACTTAAAATTGCGGATAAAGTTATAACAGATTATTCATCTTTATCTATAGAAGCTTCTTTACTAGATATACCAATTTATTTTTATACATACGATTTGCAAAAATACAATGAAGATACTGGAGTTAACTTTAATTTTGAAAAAGAACCAATTGGTATATATAAAGCAAACAACACAGAAGAATTAATAAGCTTAATAGATAAAGATTATGATTATACAGTATTACATCAGTTTAAAAATAAATATATAAGTGTAAACACAAATAATTGTACAAAACAAATAGTAGAATTTATAGTGAGGTTGATGAGAAATGAACAAGTTGAAAGTATTGGCAATGAATATATCAAAGAAGAACAAAATATTTAGAAAAATAGCAAGGAAATCAATGTATGTATTAAAAAGAACTAAATATGTATTAACTGGAATAAATAAAAAAATTGATGATAAGACAATTGTTTTTTCATGTTTTAACGGTAAATCATATACTTGTAGTCCAAAGGCTATTTATGAATATATGTTATCAGATGAAAAGTATAAAGACTATAAATATATATGGTTTTTTAGCCCTGAAAAAATAAATGATTATAAGTTTTTAGAAAAAAATAGAAATACAAAAGTAATTTCGAAAAATAGTAAAGCTTATATAAAATACTTGCAAA
>JAEEGL015563304.1_pt1 | contig 27556 bp, 22 predicted proteins | sample 9134231 | NCBI WGS metagenome assembly JAEEGL01 (sample SAMN16246548, study PRJNA631951) | gut metagenome | biome: gut microbiome; feature: rumen; material: fiber-attached | host: Bos | place: Iran: Karaj | collected 2018-10
CCTTTTTTATTTCATATCATCTTTCCAATATGTATTTATTTTTTTGGTTTCAAAGCCCGTTATCCTGATTCCGTCATAGGTATGCTCAGCAGTAAAAAGAGCTTCTTCTCCAATTTTAGTTTCTTCAGAAAAACCCTGATCTGCTCTGAAATTTCCAAGAGAATAAAAAACTATCATTTTTTTGCCGTCAGGTCTTGTTATCTCTTTTGTCTCCTGGACCACATGTGGGTGCGTGCCTATAACTACATCCGCATTTCCCTCTGCAAAGAGCTCTGCAAAATGTTCCTGAAAACTGCTTATTTCTGTCTGATATTCATCTCCCCAATGGACGAACACAACAACAATATCCGCTTCTTTTCGACTTTCCGTCAGCTCTTTGACCAGCTCTTTTTCGCCATCTTCATCCTGTGGAAGGTAATGGACCAGATTTGGATATTTCTCAGTAGCTTTTTCCACATTAGTATCATAAGTATAGGCAAAGAGCGCAAATTTTATGCCATTTCTTGATATCAGTTCATAGGGCCTGTAAGTTTTGTCAGTACTTTTCTGAATTCCAACAGTTTTTAATCCACAATCCTCGTAGAAATCCTTTGTAAAATCAACAGCTCCTCTGCCTTTATCCAGAGTATGATTGTTGGCGCACACTGCTATATCAAATCCCGCATCAGCAAGCGCTTGTCCCACTTCTTTTGGTGAACCAAATGTGGGATAGCCGCTTACCATTGACTCTTTATCCACAAGTATTGTCTCAGCCTGGACTGCTGCTATGTCAGAATCTTCAATTTCTTTTTTGAAAGGTTTATATAAAAAGTCAAAGTCTCCATTTTCATGGGCATAAGCGTGTTTATAGATTTCTTCGTGGATAATATTATCTCCAAATGCAATGAACTTTACCGAGTTATCCACATTCTTAAGGCCAAACCCATCCCATCTCCACAGGGAATTGGTTTTATCTACATCTTCTACGAGAATTATTTTTCCGCTTTCATCCTCAAGCTTCATTCGCCTGATAAGATGCCCCGTTTCAGAGGCAAACCACTTGGGCCTTACCTTATTTTCATCCTCGATCTCATATATGAAGATGTGCTGGGAATAATTTTTTTCATCTTTATCAACCCAGAAGGGCCTGTACTTCCCGTACTTTCCTCTTTTCCACACAAGGGCGATCATGTCATCATGCCCATTTCCATCAATATCAGTCAAAAGAAAATCCTGAACCTTAACAGTTCTCTTTGTGGAAAAGATCTCGTTTCCCTGCTCATCATATAAGGTGAGCATTTTATCTTTAAGCACTAAACGCCCATCATTCATGGCCTTTTCATTCCATGTAACCCAGCGTGGAATGTAACTATCTTTAACCAGGAAAAAGAGTATACAAAGAACTACTGCCACTCCAAGGAGTAGCAGCAGTCCTATAGATATTCTTAATTTGGTTTTCCTATTGTTTGTAGGCTGCATCAATTATTTTTTATCCTGTAGCTCTGAGTCCATGAAGGCTGCTCCGGTGCATGCTCAACTTCAACCCAGTTCCATTCATCGTCCAAATATCCACCGGACAGAGCATTTTTCCATTCTTCGTCTGTCATTCTGTCTGTAATCGAAGTTGTAAACTGATAAAAACTATATGCACTTCCTCTTCCAACGTGAAGCTCTCCATCTATTGGGAAAATCACATAAATTGTTGACGCGTAACCTGAACCAACTTCAAGGACACTTCCGTTTGGATCTGTTGCAATATCTGCAATTACAGGGCAAGGAGCCTGTGTGCTGTCAATCGCATCCTCACCTAAGGAGTCTTTAGTTACTTCTTCCCAGAAGTGCTCAATATATCCACCATAACATCTGATAAACTCATACTCATCATCTGTAATCGTGTCGTTTGTCAGCTCTTTTTCAGAAATCGTAATAAGTGTTCCTGCTATCTCTGACAGTTTATCAAGGTCATCACTTGCTCCATCTGACAGCATATTGCAGCTACTAAGCATTTCTTTTGTCTTCTCAGAAAGAGCCTTGAATCTGCTGTATACTACCGGCTGTGTATCAACATAACCTCTGTCATCAAGTGGTTCAAAATCAGGTCCACCCATCTCAGCCATAGGCTGTTTGGTATAAAGGATTGTGTCATGTTTAAGTTCAGCATAGGAGCCCGCAAAGGTCTCAAGATTCTTTTTATCCCATTCTTCGCTCTGCATATAGGATGGATAGCCGTCTCTCTTTTCTTCAAAAAGAGGTCTTAAAGTATATAGCCATCCTGAATAGAGGCTTGCGTTCCACAAGTCTTGATCATCGTTATTAAATACTGCCTTAAGAGCCTGAATATTCTCGTTGTAATTCTCATATTTTGTATCGCCCTGCTCATCAAGGATCTCGTAAGCTTTTTCTGAACCGAGAACTGCTGCTGTATCAAGGGTATCAGGTAAGTTCCTTCTTTCGCCCTCCGGGTTTTCTTTTACTGAGCTGTATATAAGTCTCTGCATTATTGCAGCATCAATAGTAAATCTCTGTCCCATGAATCTGTAGGATGGAATTATTGGGTCTTCTCCATCGTAGACAGGAATTGAATTGACTGCAGGTGGATCGATCTTCTTTAAAGCAGGCAAAATGCTATCTTTAAATGTCTTTTCATCTGTTACTGCCTGAAGTGACGGCGCCTCTGCGCAGCTCTCTTCCAGAGCATCATAGATTTCCTTAAATCCCGCATCATCAGATTTTCCAGCAAAAAAGCTTGTTACCTCGTAGATGTTACTCCACTCTTTATTATCTGCTGAAAGTGCAATAGTCTGAAGGATCGCGCTCTTTGCCATCTCCTCGTTATCAAGCTCAAATGCAATTCGTCCGTACCACATCATTGCACGGAAGTAGTGCTCTAGCTGGTCATCTCCGTCGTAGTAGCCTCTTGGTTTGTACTGGGTATAATCCTCATTCAAATCTGTCAGGGCACATGCCTCAATTCCTTCTGCAGCCATAACCTTGTCATATTCGCCCTTAACGATCGCGTTTAACTCAGGATCGCTTACAGGTGCTGTAACGCTTTCGTCCTGCAACAGACTTCCTACATAGAAAAATGCAAGGTTTCTGAATGCCGCATTTTCCCAATCTGTTCCCTTCAGCTCCTCATACTGTTTTGCAGATTCTTCCAGCATATTTGAGCTGACTTTTTTTAATTCATCAGACAGATACTGCTGCTCACACTTTTTCATAAGGTGGGCAAAATACAGATGATATGTATGCATCAGTGAATCCACTGTTATAAAATTAGGAAACATAACATATCTGTTGTCCTCATAAATGTCAAAAAACTCTCTACTACCGTCAGCTGTAACAGCAAAAATATTTTTGATAAGTGCATTTCTGAGAATTGATGGATGATTATATTCGCTTTCATATTCATCACTAAAAAGATAATCAAAATCAGATGCATATACTACATTAGAAAAATCTTCATTCACGCTGTAAGGTGCGACCACCGGAATAAGATTTGGATCATAGTAGATCTTTTCACTTGAGTCTGTGCTCTTTTCTTCATTAATAGTTGCAGGCTCACTGCTTTCTCCAACGGCCGCATTCTGCTCGTTTTCTTCAGAAACTTCTGTTGTTTCCTGCGCTGACTGCGCGTCAGGACTTTCAACTGAGGTTGAAGCACAGGCAGATAGAACCATTGTCAGTGCCATAACTAAAGCCACATATCTTTTCTTCATAACATTTCTCCCTCATATTAATGTACGTTAATTCAATAATACACCAATTCTCTGATAAATGAAAAAGCCCCTCCATCTTTATGGAGAAGCTCGCTATTACTGGATCTGTTCATCAATAAGTTTGACGATTGTATTTGTTGCGCTGTGGAGATTACTCTTATTCATGTTCTCAATGAATTTCTCGCGGTTTTTGTAGAGATCATCGATTGTTTCCACGAGGATATCCTCATCAAGATCATCATTATCAATTACAAGTGAAAATCCCTGCTGCTCGAAAGACCTTGCATTAAGCATCTGATCTCCTCTGCTTGACTTAGTTGAAAGCGGGATCAGAATGTTCGGCTTTTTAAGCGCAAGCAGTTCGCAGATTGAGTTAGCGCCTGCTCTTGAAACTACTATGTCCGCCATAGCAAATATGTCTTTTAACTCATTTTTAACGTATTCAAACTGCTTGTAGCCCGGAACGGTAAGTTTCAAATTGTCCATCTTTTCTTTTCCGCAGATGTGAACAACATTGAAATACGGAAGGAGTCTTGGAAGGGCATATCTTACAGTCTCATTAACTGACTGTGCGCCAAGGCTTCCGCCAATTACCATAAGTACAGGCTTATCATCCTCGAATCCGCAAAGCTCTTTTCCCACTTCTTTATTGCCAAGTCCAAGCTCTTCTCTTATTGGAGTTCCAGTAAGAACAGCCTTATCAGCAGGTAAAAGACGCATTGTCTCCGGGAAGTTACAACATATTTTTTTGGCTCCTGACATGCTAAGTTTATTGGCAAGACCGGGAGTCATATCTGATTCGTGAACAAGGTATGGAATCTTTAATGCTCCTGCAGCTCTTACAACAGGAACGCTTACAAATCCGCCTTTAGAAAATACAACGTCAGGTTTAATTCTTTTAAGAAGTTTAACTGCCTCTGTGAATCCCTTTAAAACTCTGAAAGGATCTGAAAAATTCTTTGGATCAAAATATCTGCGAAGCTTACCTGTAGCTATTCCAAAATAAGGAATGTTGTAGTCCTCAATAAGCTTTTTCTCGATTCCGTTATATGAACCAATATAATAAATTTCATATCCAGCTTTCTTCAGTGCTGGGATCAATGCGATATTAGGTGTTACATGTCCGGCACTTCCGCCACCTGTAAGCACTATTTTTTTGATCGGTTTATCGCTCACTTTTTATTCCTTCTTCCAATTCTAAAATTATTCTGCACAACATTATACCATAATTTACCTGATTTCGTAGGTGAGCATATCCTGTTCTTCATATGGCACAATAAGCTCATTTACTATTTTGTCTGAGAACTCTTTTACCCCATCAAGGACTTCCTCGTAGTTATCAAGAGTCATCTCATACTCGCCCTTAATCATCTGATCAAGCATAAGCTTATTGATCTCAGGAGAGAAGTGGATTGAATCCATGTAATTATACAGATTTGTTATTACATCCGGTTCGTTCTGGAAGCAGAAGATTCTGACATTATCATATTGCAAAAGAGCTTTCGTCATCTCTTTTTCACAATAGATATATGCATCTCTTTCCCCTGTTCTATAAACACCGTCCCACCAGAGCATTGAATAAGCGGGGTAAAAGAACATGAACTGTGTCTCAGGGTGATCAGCTACCTCTTTTGTCAAAAGAGCTATGTTAGCACTTAACTTGTCGCTATATATTGTCTCATCCTGCATTTCTACTACATCGATCGGTCTATAGTAAAGCCCCAGAGCCATCTGAATATCAAAAGTTTTCCACTTGGCCCAGTTATATGAAAGCCCCTCGTCATAATCGCCAAGATAGGAATTGGCTACCATATATGGAATCTTTTCAAAGAGCACATCCTTATTAAAAAGATATTGCACATCATTAAAAGGATTATGATCGTACAGGTACATTGGGCAGCCTGTAGACTCATAGGTAGTTTGTGCATCTGCCGAAAGTGATGAAGGATCGATATTGTAAAAAACATACTTTATATCATGATTTTCATAGGCTTCATCCATAAGATAACATAGGTCTGCGGTGGCGCCATATGAGCGGATCGCCTTGATTGATTTTACTCCATAGGCTTCATCATACCAGGCATTGTCATTGTTCTCCATAACAGAGGAACCAACTAAAAGTGTGTCATAGTCAAAGTGCCTTAGTGTACCTATACACTGGTATTCTTTGTCGTTAAGAACTTCCTTAAGTCCAAGCCAGGGCTTGTGGTAGTGGTAAAAGGGGTCAAAAACATAGACTACTGCCCCAACTGCAAATATGAGGATAAGAACTGTGATTATCAGTCTTTTTATAAACTTTTTTGATGACATTTTTGTATTATCCATTAAACTCCTTAGAACTGGAAGTATATGAAGGTGCTGACATTTGACAATGATATAAATGACCATACAAATAGAAATGCCAGTCCTAAAATCATCTTTTTACTATAATTTGCTTTTTCAACAATTTCCTGTGTGTTTTTCCTTGTCATAATATAGGCTGAAATTGCGATATATATTACAAGAGTTACTACATATACGGTATTGTCAGCGTTCATACCAAGCTGTGAAAAGAGCTGCCTTGGTATGTAATTTTCTGCAATCTCGAGTTTTGATGCTGTTCTGTATAAGAATCCCGGATATGTCCAGAAAAACAATCTCTTAAACATTCCTATGGCATGGGCCATATCCTCTGATCTGAAAAATACAAGGGATATAACAAACATCAAAAAAGTAAGTACATTTCCAAGAGCTCTTGGAATAGCTAAGAGAGGCTTTTCAAAAAACAGGTATCTTGCTTTTGATTCTTTCCCTTTTTCCGGAGCTACGCTCATAATTCCAAGGTCATCCCAAACAACTAAAAGTCCCTGCATAAGTCCCCAGCAGATATAGGTCCATCCGGCCCCATGCCAGAGTCCGCTAAGCACGAATACTATCAAAACGTTTACTACTGTTCTTACTTTTCCTTTTCTGCTTCCACCAAGCGGGATATACACATACTTGATGAAGAATCTTGAAAGTGTCATGTGCCAGCGCTGCCAGAGCTCTTTTGCACTGGATGCTTTATAAGGAGAATTGAAATTCACAGGAAGCTTAAATCCAAGCATCATGCTGACGCCATTTGCCATATCACAGTATCCTGAAAAATCAAGGTATATCTGAAATGTATAAGCCAGCATTACTGCTATTACAGTTACAGTGTCCAAATAGTAGGTCTGCTGAAAACCATAGTTTACTGCGCCAGAAAGTGTATCTGCTAAGATTACTTTTTTGGCAAGACCTATTATGAATGAAGTAAGTCCGCTGGCAAAGTTATCCACATGTAAACGCCTTAAATCCTTGTTTTTAAACTGATCTATCATTTCTTTGTGGAAAGCAATTGGTCCCTGGATCAGTTTTGGAAAATACACTGTGTATAATGCGTATTGTAAAAATGGATAGTGTGGTGCCTCGTTATTGGCTCTGTCCACAATAAATGATATCTGTCCAAAGGTAAAAAAGCTGATTCCTATAGGCATAAGAATTTCTTTTGACGATAGGTGAGCCCCTGAAATCGCATTGACATTGTCGATAAAAAATCCCAGGTATTTGAAATAAAATAAAAGTAGCAGGTTAAATATTACACCTATTGTCTTTATCACTTTTGAAGTTTGTGGTCTCTTTTTGATAATAAAACTCAGGCAATAATTTACAGCAATGCTAAGCAATAGGATCAGTAAAAAAGACACTCCAAAAGTGTAATAGAAATACAGTGACATAAGTGTTAAAAAGCCTTCTGCCACCGTATATTTTTCCAATTTATTCAGTGCAAACCACCCAACAAGAAGTACGGGCAGGAACACTAATATAAAAGTAAACGAATTAAAACCCATCAGCAAAGATTCTCCACAAGTCCAATTGAAACGTAATTATCCAATATCGCACCATAATCAGTGCCATCTTCAGGCGTTGGTGAAAAATCGCCATCTACCATGTAGCTCACTCCACCATTTGGAAGCTTTTCGATTTCTTTGTAACTGTCTTTGTAAAATGCACTTCTTGATACTACTCTGTCTTTCAGAACGCCTTTACATTTTTCAAGCTTACATCCAGGGAAATTCACGTTGTAGATAAATCCAGGAGTGTACTCTTTTTCCACAAGCTCAGCCATTATGTCTCTTAAGTATTTATCTGTTGTCTCGTGAATCCCATTCATCCCTTCAGAAAAAGCAATGGAGAGATATCCTTGAAACTCACCTTCAAGTGCTGCTCCAACAGTTGCTGAATACTGTATATCAGAAGCCACATTGTATCCAAAATTTATTCCCGACATTACAATATCAGGCTTCTCAGGCATCACACTAAGACTGCCTACTCTTACGCAATCAGCAGGTGTTCCACTGCACGAATATGCCTTAACTCCTTCAACAGGAAAATCATATGGATAAACATCAATCCCATGTCTTAAAGTTATGCTGTGAGATGCTGCACTTCTCTGATCATCAGGCGCAATTACATACACTTCGCCAAACTCCTTTGCAGCCTCTGCAAGCCTTATTATTCCATCTGATTTAATTCCATCATCATTTGTTATTAATATTCTCTTAGTCATTAAAAAACCTTTCTTTTTCAATATTACTATCTTATAGAATTAGCTGCAAAATCACCAGCATTATTAAAAAGAAAATATTGAATAAAGTAAATGTAAGTACGTACTTTCCTGTGTTTTCTCTGTACTCTTTTGTATAAGCCTTAAATGAGATAAGGCTTGCCATTGAAGCAATAAGTGTTCCCAGACCGCCAACATTTACTCCAATTAAAAGTTCCTTATAATTTGTTGTAAATCCTGACAGCATTAATGTAGCAGGGACATTACTGATAAATTGACTTAAAATTATTGATATAGCAAATTCTTTTCCATCTATTGTATTTCTGAAAAAGTCGCTAATAAAGCCAATTCTGCCCATATTTCCAGTGAATACAAAAAAGCCTATAAAAGTAAGTAAAAGAATATAATCAGCTCTAAAAAGTATTTTGTAATCCATTCCTAATATTACTAATAAAACGATAATTACAAAAATATACCATGGAACAAAAATTCTCAATACCGTCAAAATAGCTATTGTAAAAAGTACTCCATAAATAAAAATCTGAATTTTGCTGCCAAAATTCTTTGTAACGAGCGTTGAGTTTTTTGTCGAAGGTGTTACACTTTTAAACGATATTGTGATAACTGCGCAAAACAGCATAATTGCTGATAATAAGCTATATGGCAGCATAGTTGCAACAAATTGAGGAAGTCCCATACCGGCAAGTCCGTATAGATACAGATTTTGAGGATTACCAATTGGAGTTAGCATACTTCCAAGATTTGCAGCAATTGTCTGAAGAACGATCACAGGTATCATCATATCTTCCATATCGCAGTTATGCAGGATCATGATTGCAAATGGGACAAATGTGATAAGTGCTACGTCGTTGGTTATTAGCATGCTACCCACAAAGCACATAAACACCAACACGGCCGCCAGCTGCCATCCCTTCTTTACTTTAGATAAAAGAGCTGATGCTATCTTCTCAAATACCGAATTTTCTTTAAATCCCTGAATAATGACCATCAGTCCCCACAGGATTCCTAAGGATCTAAAGTCTATGTAAGAAATATACTCTTTTCCCGGATGCACAAAAAATGCTGATATAATCGCAAGGATCCAGGATATTAAAAGAACTTTATCAATCTTTTTAAACATTGTTTACCATCACCTCGTAAGGTCTTTTACCCATTTATATTTTCTAAATCTGTGCATAACCCACGGAATCTTTCCTACTTCGTCAAGACAGGTACAGGCATACACTGCAAGAGGTGACCAATGAAATACAAATGCTCCTGCCAAAGCCAATGGAATTGCTATCATCCACATGCATACAATAAGGCTGTACATATCAAATAGTGTGTCTCCGCCACCATCCAATACTCCATTTATGGTTACGGTATTAACTGCTCTACCAATCATGTAAACAGACATGATGATCATCATTCCTATGAGGTAATCTCTCGCTGTATCTGTAAGTATAACGCCTCGAACAACTAATGGCGTAACTGCAAGGACTATGGCTGTAGAAACAAATCCTATAACGTAAGAAATGTTTTTTAACTTGATTCCATATCTTTTACCAACTTCAAGCCTACCTGCTCCAAGTTCATTTCCTACTATAATTCCGGTTGCGGTTCCGATACCATTGCACATGCAGCATACAAGGTCTCTTACAACAGCCGCCACTGAGTTGGCAGCTGCCGCATCTACGCCCATATGCCCCATTATAGCAGTATATGAGGTGAATCCTACTCCCCAACAAAGTGATCCGCCCATAAGAGGAAGACACTGTCTTATGAAGTCTTTTATAAGCAGAGGCGGTACCTTAAGAAATCTTGATAAGGCCGGCTTTATATACTTTTCTCCTGATGATAAAAAGATGCATAAGAATAATTCAATAATCCTTGAAACTGTTGTTGCAAGGGCTGCTCCTCTGGCCTCCATTCTTGGTATTCCAAATAATCCAAATATAAAAAGGCCATTGAGGATTATGTTTGAAATGACAGCTGTTGAGCTTATTATCGCACCTGTTCTTACATGCTCAGATACTTTCATTATGCCCAGATAACACTGTGAAATTCCTGTTATAAGATATGACCAGCCTGCAATTCTTAAATATCCACTGCCAATTTCAATAAGTTCTTTATCTCCGGCAAAAATGCTCATAAGGATTTCAGGGCAAAGTTCACAGGCTGCAAAAAACAGTATAGAAACTATTCCGCAAAACCACAGCATCAGATTAAAGATGTTCTCAAGAGTAGCCTTATCTCCTTTTCCCCAGTACTGAGCTCCCAAAATTGAACCCGCTGATATGGCTGAAAAGATAAACATATTCTGAACAAATTGAATCTGCGTTGCCAAAGATACTGCCGTCATCTGCTGTTGTGCTACTCGTCCAAGCATAAGTGCATCAGCTGCCGCAACAAGAGCCAGCATAAGGCTCTGAAGGGCGATAGGAAGAGCTATCCTCGCAAGATTCCTATAAAACATCCTGTTATCTATTTTTACTTCCATGTCATTCCTCTTTTTTTAAACTATTCAATCTATATTCTCAACTAGTCTATTATATAGAAAATGGACATGTCTACCAAGACATGTCCACTCATTATAATAAATAATTATTACTTTGCAAGTCTTATTACATTCCAGCTCTTTGCAGGAAGTTTGCTTGTAAGGATTCCCTTATCAACTTTAGAGCCCTTTGTGAAATCTACAGGCTTAACGTTGTCAGGGTTTTTCTCTGTGTTTTCAGCCTTAAGATCCTTGTGAGTAAGTACGCTGTGCTCAACAACTTTATAGCCTGCATACTGTCTAAGGTCACATGTAAGCTCGAAATCTTCTTCAAGGTTCTTATTAACTGCAAAGATTGTAAGAGTCTCATTCTCTTCATCAGTAACAACTACACTGTCTACATATGGTGCTTCACCATGTTTTGACTCATATGTTGGTGTTTTTACTACAGTATTTAATACTTCTCCTCTTCCATAAACGCTGGCCTGCATATATGGATAGAAAATAGTCTGTCTCCATGCTCCTGTATCTGATGTCATGATCGGTGCAATAACATTTACAAGCTGTGCAAGGCAGGCAATCTTAACTCTGTCTGCATGTCTGAGAAGTGTAATGAGCATTGAGCCAACCAGGAGTGCATCCTCAAAGTTATACACATCCTCAAGCTGATGTGGATGCTCACACCATTTTTCAAGCTTTTTGTCCTGCTCATTGGAATGGTACCATACGTTCCACTCATCAAATGAGAGGTTGATTGTCTTCTTTGAGCGCTTAACAGCTTTTACATAATCGCAGATGCTGATTACCTGGCTGATAAACTGATCCATTGCTACGCTGCTTGCAAGGAAGTTAGGTGTGTCATTTTCAGCATTTCCATAATATGTATGGAGTGAGAGATAATCTGTTGTATCATAGCTGTTCTCAAGAACAATTCTTTCCCACTGTCCATAGGTGTCCATATAAAGAGATGATGATCCGCATACTACAGTCTCAATTGAAGGATCAACGAGCTTCATGATGTGGCCTGCTCTTCCAGCCTTCAGACCATATTCCTCAGCTGTCATATGTCCCATCTGCCATGGGCCATCCATCTCATTGCCAAGGCACCAAAGCTTGATATTGTAAGGGTCTTTAGCACCATTTTTAATTCTCATATCACTATACTTTGTACCGCTCTTTATGTTGCAGTACTCAATTACATTTTTAGCATCCTCGATGCCTCTGGTACCAAGGTTTACTGCATACATTGGCTTTGTGCCAACTTTTTTACACCAGTCCATAAACTCGTCGAGGCCGAACTGGTTTGTTTCTACTACTCCCCACGCAAGCTCAAGTCTTCTTGGTCTGTCTTTTTTAGGGCCAACGCTGTCTTCCCAATTAAATGCAGATACAAAATTACCGCCAGGATATCTTACGATTGGAACCCCAATCTCTTTAATAAGTTTCATTACATCCTTACGATATCCATTTTTATCAGCAAATTTATTACCGGGCTGATAAATACCTTCATATACAGCTCTCCCAAGATGCTCGATAAATGAACCATATATACGCTCATCTATCTTGCTGATCGTGAAGTCACGATCAATACATAGTTGCACTTTGTTATCGTTTTTTGCTTTTTTCATTTTACATACCCCTAAAATAATTTACAGTTATACAAATAATATAAACCAATTCTTTCAAAATGAAAATGGAAAATATCTTAATCTTTAAAATAATGGTATTATATATATAACCTTTCTGAGGTTTATTTATGACAAGATTGGAGACACAATGAGTAAGAATAATACAATTTTTAAACTTGGTTTATTTTCAGCCCTTTTTGGTGGCGTTTATGCATTTAGTAACTATATCTACAAGATCACTTCAATCCCTCATCAGCACAGCGACGGAGATGCAGATTTTGACAAGCTGATCACAGACGGCAGATACTTTGTAAGAAACAATCCTGACAGACAGGATATGTATATTGAGAGCATTGATCAGTTAAAGCTTCATGCTTCATTTATTCCAGCAAAAGAAAAGACAAATAAATACGTGATCCTTATTCACGGAATCTGGGATAATCACGAAAGTAATGGTATTTATGCAAAACACTACCTTGAAAAAGGCTTAAATGTCCTTCTTCCCGACCTTAGAGGTTTCGGAAAGAGTGAAGGTAAATACATAGGTTATGGCCTTGATGACAGGCTTGATATCATGGAATGGATCTACTGGATAATTAAAAGAGATCCCCAGGCAAAAATAATACTTCATGGTATGTCCATGGGTGCTGCTACAACTCTTATGACTACAGGTGAAAAGCTCCCTGATAATGTTAAAGCTGCAATTGCAGACAGCTCCTATTCAACACTTCGTGAGCAGTTTGCTTCCACCTACAAGAGTTTCAAGGGTTCTTTTGTTCCTATTCCAATAGCAATAGCTATTGCACGTGCTGTTATTCTTATTCGTTCCGGATATGATATAAACGATGCCAGCCCTATTAAAGCTGTAGCTTCATCATCAACTCCAACTCTTTTCATTCATGGAGATGATGATACATTTATCGATCCACATATGTGTTCAAGACTCTATGAGGCAGCCAGCTGTCCCAAGCAGTACTGCATGATTCTTGGCGCCGGACATATTGAGAGCGTGGTAAAAGACCCTGAGAATTACTGGAAAAAGATATCAGAATTTCTTACAAAGATTGAGTTTTAAGTAAGATAAAGGCTTTGTGAATCATCAATTCACAAAGCCTTATTTTTATATAATTCCTATTGATTTTAAAATGTATAACCAGAAAGTAAGTGAGAATCCACAGCCAAGCGTTGTCATCATTATAATACTGCTACTAAGTGTTCCTTCATGGCCCATACTCTTGGCCATTATATAGCAGCTTACGGTTGTAGCTGATCCAAGCATTACGAGTATTGCTACAATCTGCTCTCCACTGAATCCCATCAATACTGCAATTGGCATTATTATCGCCACTAATAAGAAGAGTTTTATAAAACTTGCAAGAAGCGCTGGCTTTATTTCTTTTGCTGCCTTTTTTATCTCAAAGGTTGCACCCATTGACATTAGTCCAAGTGGTGTTGCAAGCGCAGCAACACTAGAAGTCATGCTCTTTAGAAATTTAGGCATTGGAATTTTCAGTACCGACCATATCATTCCGCATAGAATCCCCAGAATGATAGGATTTTTTAATATTCCAATTATTGTATCCTTTACAAGTGCCTTTTTATCGCTATTGTCAGCATTCTCTTTCGGAGCAGTCAATGTAAGAATGATCACAGCAAAGATATTGTAAAGAGGCACACTTCCAAGGATCATAAGCGGTGCCATCCCGGAATTGGAATCCCCATATATATTGTGGATAAAAGCAATTCCAAGCAAAGCTGCGCTGCTTCTGTAGGATCCCTGTATAAACTCTCCGCGTTTTGAATTATCTTTTATTATTATTTTTGAAAAAATTGTGATTACTGAAATGCTTATTATCGTTGCAGCAAAACAAAACAGTACAAACTTGCCATCCCAAGTTCCAGCAAAATCCTGGGTTGAGAGATCATTAAATAGCAAAACAGGAAGTGCTATCTTAAATACAAATTTATTCATCCATGATGCTGCTTTTTGGTCGATAATACCTATTTTTTCAAAGATGTATCCAAGGACCATCAAAAGAAAAATAGGTAATGTAGCATTTAAACTAAAAATAAGATTATCCATTATTTTATTATTGCATTTGTTTTATTTTTTGAAGATTATCATCTGTTTCTTTTAACATTTCTCTAAGAGAGAGATTATCTTCATAGCTGAATTCGCAGATAGAATACTGAAGGTGATTCATATATCTGCTTGATTCCTCAAGAAGGCTGGCATTCTGCGCTGACATTTCCTGCCTGAAATTTTCAGCTTTGCCTTCTTCATCTGTTATTTCTATTACTGCAAATTCGTCGCCTCTGATCCTGCCGTAAATACTCTTTTTAAATACGCTTTCAAGAACTTTGGCAATCCTTCTTACAGCTCTATCGCCTTCTTCGTGTCCATATAATTCGTTAATTTTCTTTAGCGAATCCATATGGATATAGGCAACTATCGCATATTTTCCAGGTTTAAACTCTTCTTTTAGCAAGTCATAGGCTTTTGCAAAGAATCCTCTTCTGTTAAGGCCTCCGGTGAGATAATCCTGATCTCCGATATGATCCAAAACTGAGTCATCCCTTGCAAGCTCTTCCTGAACTTCATACAGCTCTTCTGTAGTTTTGAGCAATTCTTTTTCAAGGTATGAAAGTCTTGAAACACCAGTCACTATACTTACAAGTGAACTAAAGAAATGGTTTATCAGTGTCTTTGAACTGAATTCTGTTACTACAATTCCTAGCTGATGCTCTCCGACAAATATGTCACCTGCGATAAGCACCATTGGTTTATTCTTAAGGAATAGTGAAAAGATTTTATCTGTGTCTACTATCCTCTTTTCTTCATCAAACACAGCTACTTTTCCACAAATTGCTGTGCTTTTTACACTTATTTTTTCAGGCAATACCCAATTATACTTGAGATTATTCCTTATCTTTGTGTCATAAAGAAAAATACCAAAGCTCTTTATCCCATCAGAAACAGCTTTTTCTGAGAAAATACCATATGCTTTCTCATTTCCATATTTTCTGTTAAGAAGTAGAGCACCTAATTCTGAGAGAGTTTTAATAGCATCGGATTCAGGTTTTTCCACAAAAGAAAAGCTCTTTTGTGCTTCATTTGCCGGAAGTTTTCCTTCCTTGGCAAAAAAGCATGCATCACAAACTGCTTCATATCCGAGTTGTTCGAACTGTTCATGATCAGTTTTTACTTCATTTACTGAAGTGAAGCCTTCCTGTTCTGTTAGTGTTAAAACAGGCACCTTATCAAATTTCTTTAAAAATGATTCTTTTTTTAGAATAGTAGCGCTTCTTCCTATGCGCTCTATGTCTATGATAAGTGCATCGAAATCAGCAGTATTGGCATATTCAAATAATGCTGAGTATTGATAGTCATAAGGATTTTCCGCATCTTTGTTATCAGAAGCAAGATATTTACCAGGCATGATGACAAGGGAAACACCCTTGTCATCAGCAGCCTGACTAGCTCCTATACAAATCTTTTTTACATCCTTATCTTCTAATTCAGATACTAACAGTCCGATGTTCATTGGCCCCTCATTCCTCAGGAATATCTTCTGTTACGTCATCAATATTATCTAGTTCTTTATCGCCGTCTGATATTTTTTCTCTTACTTTTGCAATCTTTGCTACTGTAACACCCTTATCAAGATTTATCATCTTAACGCCTGATGTTACTCTTCCATGGACTGATATCTCATCCATTCTGAGCTGGATTATTATTCCGGCATTAGTGATCATCATGATCTCGTTGTCGTCATTTACTGCCTTAACTCCAACTACGTTACCAGTCTTTTCTGTTATCTTATAGCACTTAACTCCCTTACCACCTCTGAACTGATTATGGAATTCATCAAGAGTTGTTCTCTTTCCATATCCTTTTTCAGAAACGATAAGAAGTGAATCACCCTGAGTATTGAGCTGCATACCAACGATCTCATCTGTATCGTCAAGCATCATTCCTCTTACACCCATTGATGATCTTCCTGTTGAACGAACATCATCTTCATCAAAATGGATACACATACCATTTTTTGTAACAAGGAATACTTCAGAGTTTTTCTTTATTGTCTTTACTTCAATAAGCTCATCGTCATCACGAAGGTTAATTGCAGCAAGTCCTGTCTTTCTTACATTTGAGAAATCTGTAATAGGAGTTTTCTTTACAGTTCCTTTCTTGGTTACCATAAAGAGACTCTTTTCCTCATCCTCAAAGTCTTTTACAGGTATCATTGCGGATATCTTTTCTCCAGGTGCAAGCTGAAGCAGATTTACAATAGCCATTCCACGTGATGTTCTTGAAGCTTCCGGAATCTGATAAGCTTTTAATCTGTATACTCTTCCGGTATTAGTAAAGAACATTACGTAGTTGTGTGTAGTAGTCATGAGAATATCTTCAACGAAATCATTTTCGATTGTTGTTATTCCCTTGATTCCTTTTCCGCCACGATTCTGAGCTTTGAAATTGTCAATTGACATTCTCTTTATATAGCCAAGATCTGTCATTGCAATTACAGTATTTACGTTAGGAATCAGATCTTCCATGTCGATGTCTGAATCGTCATGTCCTATCTGTGACTTTCTGTCATCTCCGTATTTATTTGATATTTCCTGTATTTCTGTCTTAATAACTCCAAGAAGAAGCTTTCTGTCTGCAAGTATAGCTTTCAATTCTTCTATTCTCTTTAAGAGTTCTGTGTGCTCCTGTTCAAGCTTGTCTCTTTCCAAACCTGTGAGAGTACGAAGTCTCATATCTACAATGGCCTGAGCCTGAACATCAGAAAGACCAAATCTCTCCATTAACTGCTCTTTGGCAATTGCAACTGTTTCACTTCCTCTTATGATCCTGATAACTTCATCGATGTTATCAAGCGCAATGAGCAATCCCTCTAAGATATGATTTCTTTCTTCCGCTTTGTTAAGATCATATTTTGTTCTTCTGGTAACAACTTCTTCCTGATGCTTAATGTAGTACTTAAGCATATCAACAAGACCAAGAACTTTAGGTTCATTATTAACAAGCGCAAGCATGATTATACCGAAGGAATCCTGCATCTGAGTATGCTTATAAAGCTTGTTGAGCATGATGTTAGGATTTACATCACTTCTGAGCTCAATAACTACTCTCATTCCTTCTCTGTCTGATTCATCACGAAGAGCTGTGATTCCATCAAGCTTTTTAAGCTTAACAAGCTCTGCAATCTTTGAAATCATATTTGCTTTATTAACAAGATATGGAAGCTCAGTAACAACGATCCTGTTCTTTCCATTAGCCATAGGCTCAATGTTTGTAACAGCTCTGATAATTACTTTTCCACGGCCTGTTCTATAAGCTTCTTCTGCTCCTCTTGTTCCAAGAATAATTCCACCTGTTGGGAAGTCAGGAGCTTTAACTATTTCAAGGAGTTCTTCAATTTCAGTTTCTCTGTCCTCAAGAACTCTGTTATCAATCATCTTTGTAACTGCACTTATAACTTCTCTAAGGTTATGTGGTGGAATGTTAGTAGCCATACCTACCGCAATACCTGTAGTACCATTTACCAGAAGGTTAGGATATCTACTTGGAAGTACTGTTGGTTCTTTTTCTGTCTCATCGAAGTTTGGTACAAAATCAACAGTATCTTTGTTGATATCTGCGATCATTTCCATGGAGATCTTGGTAAGTCTTGCCTCAGTATATCGCATGGCAGCTGCTCCATCACCATCCACAGAACCAAAGTTACCATGTCCGTCAACAAGGCAATATCTCATTGACCATGGCTGAGCCATATTTACTAATGAACCATAGATAGAACTATCACCGTGTGGATGATATTTACCCATTGTATCACCAACGATACGCGCACATTTACGATGTGGCTTATCTGGTCCATTATTCAACTCTATCATTGAATAGAGTATACGTCTCTGAACAGGTTTAAGACCATCTCTTACATCTGGAAGTGCTCTTGAAGCAATTACGCTCATGGCATAATCGATGTAATTCGATTCCATGGTCTTCTGAAGATCAACTTCTTTTATTTTATCGGTTGTGACTTTATCAAAGACATCCTCTGATAAGTCATTGTTGTTATTATTGTTGTTTTCAGCCATTTCTAATTATTCCCCTTTACAATGGATGAGTAAAAATCTTAAATATCCAAGTTCTTTACAAACTTAGCATTCTTCTCAATAAACTCTCTTCTAGGCTCAACTTTATCACCCATAAGAGTAGTAAATGTAACATCAACATCAGATTCAGATTCTTCGTCCATGTTTACTCTGAGAAGAACTCTTCGTTCAGGATCCATTGTTGTTTCCCAAAGCTGCTCAGGGTCCATTTCTCCAAGTCCCTTATATCTCTGGATTTTGTTGTTCTGATCTCTTCCGACATCAGCAAGAATACTGTTCAATTCTTCATCACTGTATGCATACCAGACTTTTTTATTCTTCTCAAGCTTATAAAGTGGTGGCTGTGCAAGATATACATGACCTTCTTTGATAAGCTCAGGCATAAATCTGTAAAGGAATGTAAGCATAAGTGTAGCAATATGAGATCCATCAACATCGGCATCAGTCATGATAATGATCTTGTCATAACGAAGTTTGTTAATATCAAAATCATCGTGGATACCAGTACCAAATGCTGTGATCATAGCCTTAATTTCAGCATTACCGTATATTCTGTCTACTCTTGCTTTTTCCACATTAAGGATTTTTCCTCTAAGTGGAAGAATAGCCTGTGTAGCACGGCTTCTTGCAGTCTTAGCTGAACCACCGGCAGAGTCTCCCTCTACGATGAAGATTTCGCATTTAGATCTGTCTGTTTCAGAACAGTCAGCAAGCTTTCCTGGAAGTCCAAATCCATCAAGCGCTGATTTACGTCTTGTGAGATCTCTTGCTTTTCTGGCTGCATCTCTAGCTCTCTGAGCAAGAATAGCTTTTTCCAAAATCTGCTTAGCAACAGAAGGATTCTGCTCAAGATAGTATGTAAGCTGTTCGCCGACAATACTTGCTACAGCCCCTCTAGCCTCTGAATTACCAAGCTTCTGCTTAGTCTGTCCTTCAAACTGAGGATCTTCGATCTTAACACTTATGATTGCTGTAAGACCTTCTCTGATATCTTCACCAGTAAGGTTTTCCTCACTGTCTTTAAGCATTTTGTTTGCTCTTGCATAGTCATTAAATGTCTTTGTAAGAGCTGCCTTAAATCCTTCAAGGTGTGTACCACCTTCAGGTGTATTGATATTGTTTACAAAAGTATAAATACTCTCGTTGTATGAATCATTATGCTGGAAAGAAACTTCAACCTGAACGTTATTCTTGTTTCCTTCAAAGTACATAATATCGCTATAAAGAGATGTTTTGCTCTTGTTGAGGTACTCAACAAATTCCTTTATTCCACCTTCGTAATGGAAAGTCTGCTTTATAGGATCTTCGCCTTCACCAACTCTTTTATCTGTAAGAGATATCTTAAGTCCCTTTGTAAGGAAAGCCATCTCTCTAAGTCTCTGCTTAAGAATATTATACTCAAATACGGTTGTCTCTTTGAAAATGAGCGCATCCGGCTTGAAATAAACTCTTGTACCTGTTGCATTTGAAGGCGCATCTCCAACAACCTTAAGAGGATAGCATACTTTTCCTCTTTCATATCTTTGCTGGTATACTTTGCCATCTCTTGTAACCTGTACTTCAAGCCACTCTGAAAGAGCGTTTACTACAGAAGCACCTACTCCATGAAGACCGCCGGATACCTTGTATCCCCCACCGCCGAATTTTCCACCAGCGTGAAGGATTGTGAATACAACTTCCACACCAGTAAGTCCGGATTTGTGGTTTACGTCTACTGGGATACCTCTACCATTATCTTTTACAACAATGGTATTGTCCTCGTTAATAGTAACTTCGATATGATCACAAAAACCAGCAAGCGCCTCATCTACAGAGTTATCAACAATCTCATATACAAGATGATGCAATCCTCTGCTTGCTGTTGTTCCGATATACATACCAGGTCTTTTTCTGACTGCTTCAAGTCCTTCAAGAATCTGAATTTGGTCAGCGCCATATTGTACTTCTTCGTTACCCATTATTTGCTCCATTTCTTAGTTTTCACTATTTACTGTTCCTTCAGTTACTTTGAACAGTTTATCTATTTCAAATCTGTTATTAACAAATTCATCAAGTCCGGTACATGTGATAATTGTCTGAATATCTCCTATTGTGTTAAGAAGGTAATTCTGTCTGTTGCTATCAAGCTCTGACAATACGTCATCAAGCAAAAGAACCGGATTTTCTTTTTTAGCTTTTTTCACAATTTCAATTTCAGATAGCTTTAATGACAATGATGCTGTCCTTTGTTGTCCTTGTGATCCATATTTTCTGATATCTATTTTTTCACTGTTATCGCTATTTCTTTTTACGATAAAAGAAAAATCATCCTTGTGAGGGCCAACTGTGGTCTGCTTTGCATAGATATCTCTTTGTCTGGAAGAACTCAATTTTTTTTCAAAATCAGCTGCATCCACGTTTGGCTCATAATAAATCGACAGGTCTTCTTTTCCACCTGTAAGCTTATTATGAATAGGTCTTATTATTTCATTAAGATCACCAATGAATTTTTCTCTAGTCTTGATTATGACAGATCCATATTCGCATAACTGCTTATCCTGAACATCAAGAAGAACGCTGTTTTCAGGATGGTCAAACAGATCTTTTAGAACTTTGTTTCTTTCGACAACAAGTTTATTGTATTTAGATAGACTATTTAAATATACCTGATCAAGCTGACACAGCTCCATATCCATGAATCTGCGTCTCTCAGAAGGTCCGTTTTTTATGATACTAAGATCTTCAGGTGAGAAAAAAACTACGTTTAACTTTCCAATGAGATCTGAAGCCCTTTTTATCTTTTGACCATCAATTGCAATTCCCTTGGTCTTACTACTTCTAAGATGCATATCTACACGATATTCTGCATTATCTCTGTCAAGAATAGTCCTGATATGAGCCTCATCTTTTCCAAATCTAATAATCTCTTTATCCTTGCTACCCTTGTGTGACTTAGTGGTAGCTGACATAAATATAGCTTCAAGGATATTGGTCTTTCCCTGGGCATTATCGCCATAGAGAATATTAGTTCCACTACTAAAATCTATTTTTAAATTTTCGTAATTTCTAAAATCAGATAACTCTAATGATTTTATTATCATTTTTCTATTTTTACCTGTGTGCCATTATATTCCAAAATGTCTCCATCATATAGCTTGCGGCCACGTCTTTCCTCTATTTCTCCGTTAACCTTTACAAGTCCTGCCTGAATATCCATCTTGGCATCAACACCAGATTGCTCGAGACCTGCCTTTTTAAGGGCCTGTCCGAGCTTAATAAAATCATCCTGTTCTCTAAGTTTTACTATTTCCATGATATTTCCTTTTTGTTTTTATTAGTCAACAGTTGTGAAGTTGACAGGAAGAACAAGATAAATATATGATCCGTCTTTGTCTCTGATAAAGCATGGTGCCTTAGGATTAACAAGATAAATATCAACTGTCTCGTCTTCAATTACTCTGAGCGCATCAATAAGGAATTTTGGATTGAATCCGATCATAAGATCCTTACCCTGCTTCTCAATATCGATTTCTTCATCCATGCTACCAATGGCTGAATTGATCTTAAGTTCCATTTTTCCATCAGTAACTGAAATGATAACAGGCTTCTTATCTCCTTCTTTTACAAGAAGAGTTGCTCTGTCTATACACTCAAGGAACTCTTTTCTATTGATGGACATCTTTGTTTCATAGTCGCTTGAAAGCATCTGGTCAATACTGAAATACTCACCTTCAATAAGTCTTGAAACAACTATTGTCTTATCAAACTCAAATAATACGTGCTTGTCTGTGAAGTAGATGCTGACCATCTTATCAGCACTATCACTTAAGATTTTACTTATTTCACCAAGTGTTTTTCCTGGAACAATTACTTTTTTGTATGAATAGCTTCCACCAAGCTTAACTTTTCTGATAGAAATTCTGTGTCCATCAAGAGAAACAAGCTTTAAATTCTCACCATCAACTTCAAAAAGCTCACCAGCCATCATTTTGTTGGCATCGTTCTCTGAAATTGAAAAGATTGTCTGCTGAATTACATTTCTAAGTGTAAGGTGTGAAACTGAAACTCCATCAATTTTTTCAATAGATGGAAGATATGTAAAGTCATCACCCTTTCTGCCAATAAGATTAAACTTTGCTTTCTCGCAGCTAATTGTAACTTTATTGGATGAATCAGATTCGATCGTAACGTTATTATCAGGGAGTTTTCTAACTATATCTACAAAGAGCTTAGCATCAAGTGCTATAAAACCTCTTTCTACAATATCTCCGTCTACTATAGTCTGAATACCAAGTTCCATATCATTGGCAATAAACTTTATAACACCTTCTGTTGCATCAACAAGTATACATTCAAGAATAGACATTGTTGTTTTAGAAGGAACTGCTTTTGATACAATTTGGAGTCCACTCACAAGATTAGATTTAGAGCAAACAAATTTCATTTTGAATTATTACTCCCTTCGCATGCGTAAATATAAAAATATTATAAATAAATAATAAAAGAATTAATAATAGCTGTTGATAAGTGTAAAACCTATTCTATTATACTATTTATGCGGCTTTTTTACAATTTTTTGATTGTTGAAAAGCAAAAATTTCATGTTGAAAATTAAAAAGTTATAAACAAGCCAAATTTTAACAAATGAGTACTAGTTTTTCTTATCCACCCACAAATAACAGATAATCCTCTTTTAAATCACAAATAATCACCAAGGTTATCCACATTTGTTTGTTAATTAAAGTGATGGATTGATTTTCTTCATTATTATATCTATGTTTTTGTTGAGTTCATCATCAACAGTTATTTTCTTTTTAATCTTATTTATACCGTTCATAACTGTTGTGTGATCTTTTTTACCTAGAAGTTTTCCTATTTCTTCTAATGAAGAATCAGTATGTATTCTGCACAGGTACATTATTATCTGACGTGGGAGAACAATATCTGAATTTCTCTTTTTGGAGAGGATATCCTCTTTCTTTGTCCCGTACTGTTCACAAACCGTGTCGATAATGAGCTGTGGTGTGATTACTTTTGATTTATCAGGATAAATAATATCCTTAAGAGCTTCCATAGCATTCTCTAATGTAACGTCTACATTATTTAGTCGTGAATAAGCAATTATCTTATTGTATGCGCCTTCAAGCTCTCGAATATTTGATTTGATGTTTGTAGCAATGTAGTCGATAACTTCATCATCTATGTTTTTGCCATAGTTCTCAGAGTTCTTTCTAAGGATGGCCATTCTGGTCTCATAGTCAGGTGACTGAATATCAGCTATAAGACCCATTTCAAATCTTGATCTAAATCTCTCTTCAAGTGTTTCCATCTCTTTAGGTGGTTTATCAGATGAAAGAATTATTTGTTTTCCAGCCTGATGAAGCTCATTGAAAGTGTGGAAAAACTCTTCCTGTGTTGATTCTTTTCCTATAATAAACTGAACATCATCGACCATGAGTACATCAACAGTACGATATTTCTCACGAAGTTTGGACATATTCTCAGCTCGTCCACTTCTGATGGATTCAATAACTTCATTAGTAAACTGTTCAGAAGTTACATATAATACCTTTGCACGGTGATCATGTTCCATAATGAAATGACCAATTGAGTGCATAAGGTGAGTCTTACCAAGTCCCGGTCCTCCATAAAGAAAGAGAGGATTATAAGAAATACCCGGAGATTCAGCAACAGCTAGAGAAGCTGAATGGGCAAATTTGTTATTACTGCCTACAACGAAAGTATCAAATCTGTATTTAGGATTGAGATTTGAATGATCATTGTTAGCATAAGTCTGCGACTGAGATTTATTACTGTTATCATTAATCTCATCAAGTGTTTCTTCATTATTAATAATGTCTTTGTTTAATACAAAAGCAATGTCAACCATTTCTTCTAAAAACTCAGAAATAGTTACTTTAAAGAAATCCTGATAATTCTTGCTGATATATTGCATAGTCATAGGATTATCCTGTGGTATAAGGATTTTGACAGTATTATCCTGAAATGTATAGACAGAAAGTGGATCTATCCAGGTTCTGTAAGAAACATCTGTGATACCGGATTCTATTCTGATCTGTTTCTTTATAGTCTCCCAGTTTTCTTTTAATCTGTTTGTGATTTCATTAGATGATTGCATGAAAAAACTCCCCAACAACGCATAATTATAGACTTTAACTATTTTAGCCTAATTGACTTTAAAATTCAAACAAGGTTAGCCTTTCGCAAATTGTGGATAACTTTTTTTATTTTATAAAAAAATGTTATTGTAAAATTGTCTTGTGGAAAAACTATGATTTTTCCACTATAAAGAATCTACCGTTATAAATCGCGTGGTTACTGGATTTTTAAAAGTTATAACCCAAAATATGTACTATGTTTTCCACAAAAAAATTAAAAAATGTGGATAAAAACACCCCAAAAATATTAATCAACAGGTTTTCCACAAAATCAACATTTTGCTGTGGATAACTTTTTTTAATACCACATATTGTTGACAACTTTTTTTAAAAAAAATTCCATAATGTATGCAAAGAATAAATGGCACAAAATGGCTTGACTGAGGTATTATTATTTATTATAATTATAAAGATTTTTTCCACACGGAATTGTAATTATCTGTTTGATCCGGATAATTATGTACCTTAAATTATTTGTTTTATATTGAATAAGAAGGAGGTGTTTACCTATGAAGATGACATTCCAGCCTCATAAGCTTCAGAGAGCCAGAGTTCACGGCTTCAGAGCAAGAATGGCTACTAAGGGCGGCAGAAAAGTACTTGCTGCTAGAAGAGCAAAGGGAAGAAAGAGATTATCAGCATGATTTAAAGGCCGCAATTAATGTGGCCTTTTTTCTTCTTATGTAAAAAGGATAAAAGAATGCTTTTTTCAGAATCAATGAAAAAGACAAAAGATTTTCACAACGTTTATGAGAACGGCAAGAGTTATGCAAACAGATTTATTGTTTTATATGTGTGGGAAAATGGCTGTTCAACAAATAAACTTGGAATATCTTGTAGTAAGAAAATAGGGAACAGTATTGTAAGGCACAGATTTTCAAGACTTGTTCGAGAAGCTTACCGACTACAGGAAAATGTATTCAATAGTGGTTTGGATATAGTAGTCGTAGCCAGAGCCTGTGCAAGAGAAGCAAGCTTTTTTGATATTCAGGATTCTCTTATTCGCCTGGCAGGGAAGGCCCGCATAATGAAAAATGGCGGTGAAGAATGAAACATATACTTATCTTTTTAATTAAGTTTTACAGAAAGTATCTGTCTCCATTAAAAAGAACGAAATGTCCATATATACCAACGTGTTCTGAATATGGACTAGAAGCAATAGAAAAGTACGGAGCAATTAAAGGGGGACTTTTGGCCATTTGGAGAATACTAAGGTGTAATCCATTTTCAAGTGGTGGATATGATCCGGTTCCGTGAACTTTTAGAGGAGGTATAATTTGTTAGGAGTTTTGTTAACCCCATATGGGGGCAAGATTGTTGGTCCTGTAGCATGGCTGCTTGGCCATCTTATGAATGGTATATTCAATGTACTTAATGCTATTGGTATTCCTAATATTGGTCTTGCAATCATTATTTTTACTATCGTTATTTATCTTTGTCTTCTTCCATTAACTTATAAACAGCAGAAGTTTTCTAAACTTCAGGCTAAGATGAGTCCTGAACTTAAAGCAATCCAGGATAAATATAAAGGCAAGAAGGACAATGATTCTATGCTTGCAATGCAGGCAGAAACCAAAGAGCTTTATGCAAAATACGGTGTTTCACAGACAGGTAGTTGTTTGCAGCTTATAATACAGATGCCGATTTTGTTTGCTCTTTATCGTGTTATCTATTCAATGCCGGCATATGTAAGGATCATCAAGAATTCTTTCTATCCATTAGTTACTGAATTAAGAAATACTGATGGTGCTTCAGATTTTATTCAGACTTTGAAGAGTGCAGCAGCATATGGTTCTCAGTTCAAGAATGATCTTTTTGTAGCAGGTGATGCAACTTATGTGGAGAATACATATATTGATGTTCTGAATAAGGCTTCAAGTGCAGATTGGATGAGTCTTTCTGAGAAATTTGGAAGTCTTTCATCATCAATTGATGTTACTCACAATGCATTAAATAAATTTAACTCTTTCCTAGGACTTAACATTGGTGATAGTCCTATGTATATGATCCAGACTGCTTTTTCAAACAAGCAGTTCCTTCTTCTGTTAGGTGGAATAGCAGTTCCAGTCCTTGCTGCGCTTACACAGTGGATCAATACAAAACTTATGCCTCAACCTGCTGATTCCAATAATGGAAAGGTTGATAAAGATGATCCGGCCGCTCAGATGCAGCAGTCAATGAAGACAATGAACATCATGATGCCTATCATGTCAGCATTTTTCTGCTTAAGTCTTCCTGCTGGTATGGGTCTTTACTGGATTGCCGGTGCTGTTATCAGATCAATTCAGCAGATTGTTATCAATAAACATATTGATAAGACTGATATAGATGCTGAAATTGCTAAGAATACTGAAAAGTACAAGCAGAAAATGGAGAAAATGAAGTCATCTCCTCAGATGAACATGTATGCAAATATGTCTACTAGAAATATCAGTAGCATTGCAAAAAATTCTCCTGTAGCAAGTAGCGATATGGATGAGAAAGTAGCTCATTCACGTAAAGTTTATGAGAATAACAACATCCGCAAGGATTCTCTTCTTGCAAAAGCAAATATGGTTAAAGACTTTAACGAGAATATTAGTAAAGAGTAATGCATTTTCTTTGGGAGGTTGAGATGGAATTTAAGGAATTTACTGCAAAAAATGTAGATGATGCTATAACAGAAGCTTGTGAAAATCTTATGGTTACAAGTGACAGACTTGAGTACGAAGTTGTTTCTGCCGGTTCAACAGGATTTCTTGGAATTAATGCTAAGCCTGCTGTAATCAAGGCCAGAGTAAAAGAAGAAAAAAAGGAAACTTCTGAAGTTAAAGAGCCTGTAAAGGAAGCAGCTAAGGAAGTAAAAAAAGAAGTAAAAGAAACAGTTAAAGAAACAGTAAAAG
>JAEEGL011558106.1_pt1 | contig 27555 bp, 25 predicted proteins | sample 9134231 | NCBI WGS metagenome assembly JAEEGL01 (sample SAMN16246548, study PRJNA631951) | gut metagenome | biome: gut microbiome; feature: rumen; material: fiber-attached | host: Bos | place: Iran: Karaj | collected 2018-10
ATATATGTGCGCCATGAAAGCATAGTGTGAATATTCAGCCACATTCCAGATATTCTCGTAACCCTCCGGCGCCTCCATTCCGTCAAGGCGCCTTACATAATAGGTCTCCAGTATGTCATTGTAAGCCTTATGCTTAAGTTCGTACTCAAAGACGGAAATGAAGCTGTCGTCAGCTGCCTTTTCCTTCTGCTTTTTCACATAATCGAAGGATCCCAGCATATCGACAAAAGATATGATAAATACAAGGCTTGCAACAACTATCATTATATTCATGAAGATCTTCAGTTTTTTATTCATGTCCGAACACCTCCTCCAGGCGCACGCCTTTTTTTGCCTGAGAAAGATCCAGGAACTCTGCCACCTCTGCATCATCCATATCAAAATAGGCTTTCATGGCTGCCCGAAGCTCCTCTTCCATATCCGTCATGTACGAAAGGTATTTGGAGTCTTTTTCGCTTTCCTTCTGCGCTTCAAAAACCTCGTAGAATTCATCAAGATACATACAGAAATTGCTGATGTCCGTATCCAGCTTGTCGAAATACTCGCTGTCGGTAGAACGCAGTACTATTCTTTCCATGTGATGTATACACTCATAATAGCATCTTGCCACATGTTTAACACACCTGAACCGGTCAAATTCGGTTGAATACGCAGTCCAGATCTCATGAGAGTACATGAAACTCATACACTCCACATACTCTCCCCTCTCCAGATACGCGTCCATTTCAGTGGCATATGCAGCGGCGTTTTTTTCGGAATCCCGTCTTACTGCCTCCTCATTGTCATGATCGGCGTAATTATATGATGATACCACAGACATTATGATGATGCCGATCACGAGAGCAATCAGTATTGCCGCCCTCCTGCCAAGCCCCCTGAATCTTTTGGCTGACCGGATGTCTTTTCGCTCGCTCTTACCCAGTTCCTCGATCTTTTCGTCATATTCTTCTTTTTCCGCAGGTGCATAAGCCGTACCGCAATAAGGGCACCTCACCTGATCCGCATCAAACTCCGCTCCGCAGCTTGCGCATATTATCATCTTAGCCATATGTCACTCCACAACCGCCTTTTCAATACTACTGTCCATTTTATCAAACACACTGCTCTGTCCGGGATAATCCGCACGGATTGCCGAAAGCCTCTCATCACATTTTTTCAGAGTGTCTTCGTCTCCGTCAGCCTCGAATATCCTCCTCTGAAACAGAAGGTCTGCGTATTCCCCCATTGCAAAGCATTCCGCATACTCCTCCTTTATCTCTGCCCCGCCCCTCACAGAATGGGACAGCGCTGCCACTGTACCGTAGTTTTCCATATCCAGGTACATATTGATACTGTCAGGCCGTATGGTTTCCTTTTCAACATAGGTAAATTCCAATTCCTCGGCAGCTCCCGCTATACCTATCACCAGAACAAACACCAAAATGGCATTCACTGCCAGCGAAGCTATGAACACAATCTTTTTAATCATCGATCAATTCCTCCAGATAAGCCTCCTGCCCGTTTATGGAATCAGCCAGAAACTCATCTCTTTTCGCATCATCCATTCCAAGGTATATCCTCAATATAATGTCTGCCTTTTCTCTCATGTCGTATATATAATCCCTGTACGGATCCGCATCTATCTCCGATGCTTTGTACCCGAATTCATGATAAAAATCATTTATGGACATCCTGCAGTCAAAAATATCATTTTCCGGGCTGTACCACCTGGCATCCTCTCCGTGCACCCTGAAGCTCTCCACATCAGACACCAGATCTCCGTAATACTCCGCCATGTGTGAGACGAGATCCAGATCTTCGTAAGGCTCCTTGTACTCTGCAATTTTATGATACTCCGTGAAAGCCAAAAATCCCACGTAATCACCATCGTCAAGATACTGTCTGATGTCTGCGCGATACTCTTCCGATTTCTTTATGGACTCGTTCTGTTTTGCGTCACTTTGAAAATGATAAGCATTTCCTTTGATATAGTAAACAACGATCACTCCCACCACAAGTGCTATCAATATCACCATATTGATAACCAGCGGGATATTGCGCGAGATACTCACTGCAAGCTTCTTTTGGGCTTTTTGTGTACGATTCTCCTGTCGTTCCATATCAGCCTGGAGATCTGCCGTTTTTAGATTCCTGCTGCCGCAATATGCACATACCTTGTCTGTCAGAGCGATCTCCGCTCCACAGTTTACACATTTCATCTTCTATCCCTCTCATTGTAATACTCCGGGGCTCCTCTTTCATTCCCTGCTATCCGCTCAAGACAATGGCTTTACGTCCCCGGTTTGCTGTCACACAATAAAAGACAGGAAAGATTTCCCTTCCTGTCTCATAATGATCATATTATTTTCAAAAATCGAAGTTCTCCGCACCGCGTACAGATGCAGGATTAACTGCCTGAAGCTGTTTAACTCTCACCGAACCATCACTGCTGCTCTGCGACTGATATGCAACTCCTGCCATCTCCTGTCTTGCGCGGGTATTTGCGGTCTTCTCAACCTTTGTATCCTCAGTATCACGTGCATGTACATTCGTAAGGTTATCTGTATTCAGTTTTATCGGGTTGTATGTGAATCCTCCAAATGAAGGACCGATTCCTGAAATGTTCATAGGCTTTTTCCTCACTCAGTAACTTTATCGGAATATCGGCCGGAAACTTTATAACAAAAACAAAAAAATTTGTCCCGTCCTGCATTTTCGATCTGAAATCTGCTCCTGTATATATTATACGAAAAAGCCTACCCTGAAATCGGGGGAAATCTGTACTATTTACAGTCTATCAAGTACGTAAGGCAAAATCCTATTTCAGGAATTTTTTTAATTCTTCCATGAAGGTATTGACATCCTTGAACTCCCTGTAAACAGACGCGAAGCGCACATATGCCACCGCGTTCAGGTCTTTAAGACGCTCCATTATAAGCTCTCCTATGAGAATAGAAGGTATCTCCTTTTCCTCTCTGGCGTATATCTCCGTCTCAACGGAATCTATCAGCTCTTTCATGTCATTGGCGGATACGGGAAGCTTGTGGCATGCCCTTAATACACCGGCCTCAACCTTAGAGCGGTCATAGGGCTCTCTGACCGAATCTTTCTTTACGATTATCAGCGGGATGGTCTCTATCTTCTCATAGGTGGTAAAACGTTTCTCGCATACATCGCAGACGCGGCGCCTTCTGATGGAATTATTGTCATCCGCCGGTCTTGAATCTATAACTCTGGTGTCATCACTTGAACAATATGGGCATTTCATCTCACTTCTCCTCCGTGTATCCTGTGATATTCCTCTTTCATGGCATACATCTTCTCGTCCGCAACGCTCATGCAATCCTCAATAGTGAGTTCTGCTGTAGGTCTGTCGTAATAAAGACCGTACGAAAAGCTGATGGTGAAAGGCTGATTAACTTCCTCGTTCTCCTCTGCAAGGTAATCCAGTATCTTCTCGTCTATCTTGGCTTTATAACCTGCCTCCGGCATACCGCTGATACCCACGTACACAAACTCATCGCCTCCGATGCGGGCTACGATATCCGGATCTATGCACATCTTCTGAAGCACGTGACTTACACCGACTATGGCGATATCTCCTGCCAGATGTCCGTGGTTATCATTGATGGTCTTTAAGCCGTTTAAGTCACAGACCAGATATGCAAGCTTCTTTTTCTCCGTTATGGCACGGTTTACAAGATTGACGAAATAATACTCCAGACCCTCACGGTTGTAAACGCCGGTCATATCGTCCGTAATACCATGCTTGAACAAAACGTCATTCTGTTTGCTGAGCCTGTCGACAAGCTGATCCCTCTGGGCATTCGCCTCTATCTGACGCCGGCTTCGGTCATTGATGTCGCGCATCAGGTATAGGAACCTGTTGCTGTCTATCTCAGTGATGATTACTTCAAAATAGAAATCAGGCTGCCCCGGGAATACAAACTTTGACTCGAAAGTCATCTCCGAACTGTTTTTCAGCATCGATCTCATATTGGCAACCGATGAACTGTTGCGCACATTCTCACGTTCTTCCTCCGGCACAAACTGCAGCATATCCATGCGATACTGGGTGTAACTTGCAGTCTCGAAGCGGTAATTGTCGATGTTGCGGGACCTGTAAATCTCGGTGCAATGGTCTTTTAAGGTGTCCACCACCATGATCTGCTGGAAAGCATCCTTCAGAGCCTCGTATTGATCCAGTTCTATGACCTTCTGCTGCTCTATCTCACGCTTATCAAGCTGTTTTTCCTTGCGGTGGGCTATGAGATATAAAACTTCCGATGTTGCCGCACACAGCATTGCAAATATCAGCACTACGATAGCAGGCATAGTCAGTATGTTGGTCTTTTTGGTGATGGCCATACCTACCATATAAGCAATAGCCATAAGTGATATCGCTATCGCGGGCAGTATCATCCATGTGGCATGCAAAAGCTTCTTGACCGTGTTACTACCCTTTAAGAAGACCCGTTCCTTGCGCCTGTATGCCTCCGCCATACCGATGATATCACCACTCTGGACTGCATTGGAATCATATGCCGTAGTCCTGATATCCATATGGAAATGCGGTTCAAAGGCACCGGGTTCCACCGGACGGCCGAAGACATATCCCTGTATATAATCCGGGTCCTCCGTCGCAAAGACTGTGATCTCCTCCATAGTCTCCACGCCCTCAAGACATATGGTCATATCAAGGGTATGCACAATATCTATGATGCGTCGCAAAAGCTCAAACTCTGTTTTATTCTCCAGAGCTTCATTGATGAAGGTCTTATCGAGCTTCACCATATCGATACCGTAATCCTTGAGGTATACGAAGTTTGAATAGCCCGTTCCGAAATCATCGAGAGCCACATGAAAACCGACTTCATGGAGCCTTCTGATGAGCGTTGTAAGCCACTGGCGGTTCAGGACCAGGCCGGACTCCGTGATCTCGAAGACGATATTATGCGGGTCCACCTCGGTCTCTGCCACGCATTCCATTATCTGGTCAAAAATATTCTCCTGATTGAGCTGTATAAACGAAAGATTAATATGTATATCAAATCCCGGCGAGCGTTTCTGCCATTCCTTGCACTGCTTCATGACAGTCAGCATTATAAACTTACCGACCGGAACTATCAGACCAGTCTCCTCCAATATCGGGATGAAAACAGCCGGTGAGGCATTGTGATAGTTTTCGTTTTTCCATCTCAAAAGCGCCTCTGCGCCTGTCACCTTATTGGTCTCAAGAGATACAAGCGGCTGATATACTATAAAAAATCCCCTGCACTTATCCCTGACGCAATCCTCTAACGTCAGTCTGAAATCAACGCCCTCTTTATAAATGTCATAATCCTGCTTTGAGAAGGTAGTATAAGCATATCTTCCTTTGCCACAGGATTCACTGGTAGCAAATGTCACAAATGAATGAAGCTGTGCGTAATTGTCCGCATCCTCCGGGAACTTCACTATACCCGCCACGAGGTTACACACATATCCGACACCACTCTTTTCTTTTCGCTGTTCAAAGAGATTGACTATCTCCTTGAACACATTCTCGGCGCTGGCACACTCCTCCGCCCCCATGAACACAATCTCAAAAGCATCCTCATGCTCGATCTTGAAGATCATGTCCGAGTGGATCGTATCAGCTGCGCACTGCATGACATATTCAAGCGTCGCATCCTTTGCCTCATGCTCCCTGCCCTTACAGTATTCGTCAAGATGCTCGATCTTGATCTGCAGGATGCACCCCGTCGCATCCTCCGACTGTGTCAGGTAAGTATTCAGCAGCATGCTCAGCCTGTCCTGATTTTTAACCTTAGCAAGCGAAATGCTGTCTGCCATAGATTTCCCCCAATATTACTTTATGCTAAAACAAATCCGGTACGAATTACGTCACACATTGAATCTGAACAGGATAACATCCCCGTCTTTTACCACGTAATCTTTGCCTTCCATGCCTACGATGCCCTTCTCTCTGGCTGCAGCCAGAGATCCGTTATCCAAAAGATCCTGATAATTCACAACCTCAGCCTTGATGAATCCCCTCTCAAAATCAGTGTGGATCTTGCCTGCTGCCTGGGGAGCCTTCGTGCCTTCCTTGATGGTCCATGCCCTGCACTCATCCTCGCCTGCAGTCAGGAAGGATATCAGTCCCAGCAGAGAATAGCTCGCCTTCACAAGCTTGTCGAGTCCACTGCTGCTGACACCGAGATCAGCCAGATACTCAGCCTTCTCTGCGTCATCCAGCTCCGAGAGCTCCTGTTCTATCTGTGCGGAAATAACGAAAACACCTGATCCTTCAGCAGCTGCCATCTCCTTGACCTTTGCAACATGCGGATTGGAAGCGCCGTCGTCAGCCATATCGCTCTCTGCCACATTGGCCGCATAGATGGTGGGCTTTGCTGTCAAAAGATTATAGCCCTTAAACCATGCCTCCAGATCCTCGTCATCCGGCACCTCGAAATTGCGCGCCATCTTGCCTTCCTCGAGGAAAGCCTTTAAGTTCTCAGCCATCTCAAGCTCTTTCGCCAGGGTTTTGTCCATCTTTGCCTGCTTGGATATCTTGGCTATACGGCGTTCCAATATCTCGAGATCCGAAAAGATAAGCTCCAGATTGATAGTCTCGATGTCTCTGGCCGGATCTATAGAGCCGTCCACATGTATGATGTTGGTGTCTTCAAAACATCTCACCACATGAACGACAGCATCCACCTCCCTGATGTTTGCCAAAAACTGATTGCCGAGACCTTCGCCTTTTGAAGCGCCCTTTACAAGACCTGCGATATCCACGAACTCTATGGTAGCATGGGTGACCTTTTTGGTGTTGTACATCTCACCCAGCTTCTCTATCCTGTCATCCGGCACCGGCACTATGCCGATATTCGGATCTATGGTACAAAACGGAAAGTTTGCGCTCTGTGCGCCTGCCTTTGTAAGCGAATTGAAAAGGGTGCTCTTTCCGACGTTCGGAAGGCCCACTATGCCCAGTTTCATGGTGTTTTTGTCTCCTTTGTATCCTGATGATAAATGTCACCCTTCTGTCTTGCGTAAACACATCAGAGCAACACTATATATAGTATCATAAAGTATATATCATTTCAAGAAAAAAGACGTGTACACACAAAAAAACGGCGATATAAATATCGCCGCCTTTAGCTTATACCATTACTTCCCACATAACACCCATGTTTTCAAATCCTTCCGGCGGCATGCAGCCGGCACAGGCAGATTTGCCCGTGCCGCAGCCCGTACAGCAGTCGCAGGAATGTCCGGCATTCCCGGAGGAAAAAACAACTCTTTTGATCATACCCGTCTGCTCAAGGAAATCAATATTCCTCTTTATCTCTTCCACGCCGGTATCCAACTCGAGTGCCAGCATTTCAACAGTTCTCGATTTTCCGTCTCTTAACAATTCCAATAGTTTTTCCATATTTTATCACCATATGAGCAAGCCAACATAATATGCTATTCCCGCAAGCAAAAGAGCCACTGCGGTATAGTAGAGTGCGATCCTCGCTGTCCACTTGACGGAATGTGTTTCCTGATATGTGGCAGCTAACGCTACAATACAAGGCATATTGAATGTCATGGCAAATATCAGCGCAAGGGCCTCAGGCTTTGAGATGTTTGCGATCAAAAGCTCATTGAGGTTTTCAGCCACTTCCGCACTCTGCATAGAGCCTACCGTAACAGTGCCTGCTCCGCTGTAAATCGTACTGAGAACGCCTAAAGCTCCTTCCTTTCCAAGGCTCGAGGCGATAAACGCCATGAAGGTCTGCCAGCCCATGCCAAAGAGCTTTGTAACGGGTTCGATAAGGTGGCCGACCTTATACAGTACGCTGGCTGTTATATCACCTGTTGAAGTGTAGGACAGCAGCCAGAATGCCATGGCCACGATCACAACCACCTTAAAGGATCTGAAAAATGTATCTTTTGTACGTCCGAATACATATCTGAAGAGCGCTCCCCACTTTGGTTTGTGATAGGGAGGAAGCTCCATGATCATGCCAAGACGGTCTTCTTCTTTTACCAGAGAACGACCGAACAGCTTTGCCGTAAGCCACATATGAAGGATCATGACCAGTAAAATAACCGCTATGATAACTGGCACCCATGCCCCAAAAAAGATAGTGGAAAGCATGGGTATTACCGCCCACGCCGCTCCGCATGGCACCGCCCAGGCCAGAGCGATGGTCAGTACCTTCTGTCCCCAGTTATCTATTACTCTGGTACCTGCCGCGCCACCCATGGTGCATCCGAAGCTGATAAGGAAAGGCATTACCGACTTTCCCTGAAGTCCGAATTTTGCCATTGTGTTATCGAAAACATAGGATATACGTGCCATGACTCCGATCTCTTCCAAAAGGCCGAACACCAGTGTCACACCGAAGACAAAGCCCAGCATCTGTACTATGAATGAGAGTGAGCGGATCAGCACATCACACAAGATCGCCACTATAAATCCGGGACACCCGGCACTTAACAGCGCTTCGCTCAAGGGATCAGGTATCATGCTGATAAGCGATCCGACTCCCATCAGGGGGAGGGCCGGTATAAAGGAAGCTATGAGCCCCAGCAGAACAGTCAGGACAACCACAGGTTTTCCCCATATACGATGGGTTATAATCCTGTCAAACTTTCCGAGAGAAACCTTCGTTTTCTTTTTGTTTACAGCTTCTGAAATGAGTTCATCAATCCAGGCGAATTTTCTTTCTCCTGTATGCAGTACTCCTTTATCTGTCTTTTTAAGTTCTGCCTCAAAGGCTCTAAGCTCATCCCCGGAGAGCGCCGCCCTGATCTTCGCTATCACCGGAGCATCCCCTTCAACTGCTTTCGCCGCAAGCCACATACCGGAATAACCCGGGATGATCTCGCTGTTGATCAGTGATCTTATGTTCTCAAAGCTTTCCATCTCCTCATAACGTTTCTCAAGAAGTTCTGTATTGAGAATCGTCCTGTTTTTTACCGCACGTTCAAGAGCCTTATAAAATCCGTCATATGATCTTTTATCCGGCGCCGAAAAAGAGATCACGGGTATTCCGAGCTTTTTTTCAAGGGATGCGGCATCCACGCTCTTACCCTGCTCGGCTGCAACATCGCTCATGTTGAGGAGCAAAAAACACGGCACTGTAATGCCCGCATAATCCGCCAGCATATAAAGGCTTCTCTCAAGCTGTGAACTATCCGCCAGTATACATACTACATCCGCTTTTCCGGACGCTATGTAGTCACGTGTGATGATCTCCTCGTCAGAGTTAGCGGAAAGACTGTATGTTCCCGGAAGATCTGCCACCAGATAATCCGTACCGTTATGCGAGAAAGTTCCCTCCTTTTTTTCTACTGTTTTGCCCGGCCAGTTTCCCACATGCTGTCTCATTCCGGTAAGTGCGTTAAACAGTGTGGATTTTCCCGAGTTAGGCTGTCCAAGCAGCGCTATCACGGTCTCTTTCTTTTCCGTCATGCCTTGCTGCCTCCTTCCACTTCTATAAGATCACATTCTTTTCTGTTTAGTGCGATCATGGTATCACGCGAATAAACCAGCAAAGGCCGGTTCTTTTCATTTTTTATGACCGTGACCGTGCACCCCGGCGTAAGTCCTATGGATGTTATCCTGCTGATAAAACGCTGATCCCCGTTTACCGCAGCAATTATCCCTTCCGCGTCCTTTTTTAGTTCCGATAACTTTTTCATTATTACAAAATGCCTCCCTTGCAGCTGTTTCATTTCCGATCTTCTTTGAATGAGATCATGGTGTACCCCGCCTGAGCCGTGAGATTGATAAGGTCGCTCTCCTGTTCCTCATGTTTTGAGAGAAGTGTCAGTTTTTTCTGACCGACATCCGCAACAGCCCATCTTCCTTCCGTTTGATTAAATGTATTCTCTATACGGCGAGCACAGTTCGAGCAGTGCATACCGTCAACACTCAATATATATCTGTAAGGATAATGGGCTTTGTTTCTGTCTTTGACCTTTACCTTTTTGGCCGCAGGCTCCTTTGTTCCGCAACACGACGATCCGAAACGTATCCTCTTCACAGTCCCGTATACCGCTATTGCGATGATCACCATCAGTATTATTACGCTAATAACGTTCTGATCATTCATTATCTATGCTTCTTTCTTAAGTCTTGTATGTCATTTCTGAAGATCGTTTATACAAGAGCAGCACCAAGGTTTCTGCATTCCTGAAGGGAATCCTCTTCCGGCGTGTTATTCACCATGACACTGTCACAGACAAGCTGGGCTCCCGCTGTTTTGCATCTGTCTTCCCAGTCTCTCATCCACTGTCCGTCTCCCCATCCGTAGGATCCGAAAAGCGCGATCTTCTTTCCGGAGAGAGATCCTTCAACCGCGGTAAACATAGGATCAAAGGACGACTCCTCCAATACCTCCGCTCCCATGGCAGGACAACCGAATGCTATGGCATCAAACTCAGCCACCTTGTCCGCCGTAAAATCATCCGAACCGAATACGCTGACCTCGGCTCCCTTGTCCTTTGCTCCGGCTTCTACGGCTTTCGCCATGGACTCCGTATTGCCTGTTCCGCTCCAAAAAACCACTGCTACTTTACTCATGTTGAATTCCTCCTTAAATATGTTTGATTATGATTATCCGGCACCATCAGCCTGTTATGACCGCCAATTGCGCCAGAGACTTACCGTTTTTATTCAATTTGCGATAGGTTTCCGTACATAGCCGGAATCTCTCAAAAGTACTCTTCGCCTTTTCCGGTTCGGAATAAGCCTTCCAGCATCCGCAGCACTTAACTCCCTCACATGGGTGTTTCATAAAGCACTCCACGTCAGACGGAGGATATCCCAGAAACAGTCCTATCTCGTGAGGAAAACCCTCTTCGCTTTTCAGCCGTCTCATAAGCTGAGCAATGCAAAGCTCCGGATTACAGGGCTCATATCCCTTTTTCTCCAAAATATCCAGGGCTTTCGGATCTTCCAGATCCTTCTTCAGGTGCTCGGGGCGGTAAAGATAGATAAGGGCATATTGACCTGTCTTCTTTAAGGGTATGACTCTGAGCCCCTTATCCTTCAACACCCTGTTCAGCTCTCTGACTTCCATGTTTATGTCTGTATCTTCCGTTATCCTAACAGAAAACATGTTTCCTGTTTTTATCCCCGCAAGCGTCGGTGAGCAATGCTCTATTATGAATTCCTCCGACATATTACCCTCCCGTCATACATCTTTTTTCCGCACTTCTTTGTGCCGGTCAGCCTCGAATAGCATTTCCCGTCTCAATAGTTAGCTCATGCTAACTACATCTCAAATATTAACTCCGCGCAAACCGCGGAGTTAACAGCTATATCATATCATTACAATTCGCGTTTCGAATACTCTGACCGGTCGCAGTTTGATTTTCCAGTTACCCACAGCTAACTAAATTACTATATTTCAATCTGCTTGTCAATAGTTTTATGATCATTCCCTGTTTTTCAGTACTTCAGCCGGTGTGATCTTATTAAGCTTTCCTGTGAGTATCATGCTGATCAGGCTATAGCACAACAGTATTCCCGCAAACAGTATCACATAGTAATACCATTTGAATTCCAGGTGCACAGTACACGCAACATTGGGTACGAACACAGGGAATATGGCATCCATCAGTTTTTTTGCAACCGGAATGCTGATAAGCGCGCCTATGATTACCACAGTCCTGTTGCCGTCAAGATACAGTTTTCTGACATCACGGGTATTATAGCCGAATATCTTTACCAGCGAAATTCCAAATCCTGCCCTGTCTATCATGACCGCCGTCATAAGATACATCACTATGCAGAAAATGACCGCTGACATACTCAAAAGCATTGTAAACATAGGTCTCATAAGATCAAGGAATATATCCGACGACCTGTCCACATCCGCCTTGGTGGTGGTGGAATACAATCTGCCGGGTTCTATGTCAAGTTCATGATCACTCATTACCACATTGTAATGATCATCATCCTCTCCAAACAGCTCCCTCATGCTGTCTATATCCATAAAAACGGTAAGTCCCACGGAGTAAGGCACAATATCCTCTATCGTAAAAGCGTAATCCATATCATTGGCATTATCGGATAGTACAAGCTTGTCTCCCTTCTTTAATCCATATCGCAATGTCACCGCATCCGACGCCACTATCTTATTTTTTCCTTTTACCGGTTTTGCATCTATATACGGATTATCATCATCAATTCCCATAACTGTTATGTCTAACGTATAGCCGAATTTTTCTTTTTTAAGCGTCTGAACGAAGGCTGCCTCACCGCCTTCGGGCACATCTTCCGTGGGATATTTATAGCTGTACATATACTCATATCTTGTATCCTCGCTGGAAAGCCTTCCCACGCTTTCACACAGAACGTAGCAGTCCATTCCCATCATAAATATCAGCAGCGATATCATCATCCCGGCCACGATGGTAAAGGCTGTTCTTCTCTCTCGAAGCATCTGCCTTATCCTGAATTTTCTCATAAAGGGCATGTTTCCCAACTGTATATCCTTACCCTTAGTAACCTTCTGTTCATTTCTGATGAGCGAAAGAGCCGTCCTTGAAAGGCTCTTGTTTATGACGAGATAATTTACGACAAATGATACAACAGGCGGCATCGCCACTGCATATATTATAAGGTACGGCGGAACGACCCTGCCAAACCAAGGCAGAGAATAGTATTCATATGAATCCGACATCTGCCAGCTGCTGCCCATTCCGCTCAAGCCCACAAGTGCCCCTGTAATGCCACCCAGGAAAGATATCACCGTCGGCAAGGTGATATAATGAACCATTAGGTCCCTCTTCTTGACGCCGAGAGCATAAAGAGCTCCTATCACGCTACTCTCATTGTGTATCTGATGTATGACGAACACGGAGAGCACATAAGTAAACAGGATGATGACTATGATACCCGCCACTATGCCTACGGTCTTGTTGATCTCAATATCTCCGGAAGCTCCTCCAATCCTTAAGTTGTCCTCCTTTAACATAAATTCCATTATGTTGTCCGGATCTTCTGTGAACAGCTCGTCCATCATCTCGTCCGACTTGTCTTTAAGCTCCTTTACGCCATTCCTCAACTCCTCTGCGCCATCGCAAAGGTCTGCGGCTCCCTTATCGAGATCTGTACTGCCATCACGGGCTTCTCCTATTCCTTTTCTCAGTTCATCCGATCCGTTTGTCAATTCATCTGTACCAACAGCAAGTCCCATACCTCTCATAGCAGTGTCAAGAGCCGAGACCCCGTCATATAAACTGTCGCTTCCGTCATACAGTTTATCCATGCCGTCCCTCAGTTCGGCAGTGCCGTCCTTTAGTTCGACGGTACCGTCATAAAGCTCATCCGCACCTTCCACCAGATCGTTGATACCGTCTGTGATCTCATCCTTTTTCCCGTAAGTGTCTTTTAAGATCTCCTGATAATACGGATCATCCACTCTCTTATAATCAAAATCAAAATCCTTGATCATCTGCTTGAGCTCATCAGCACTCATGGCATCATTCAATACAAAAGCATAGGTGATCTCTTCCGTTCCCACAGTATTTTTCGCCCTGATCCTGTCGTATTCCTCATCTGTAACGAAGGCGACACCGAATGTAATGCTGTCCACCGCAGTGTCGGAAAGCTTCTTATAGGGAGCATCATAATCTACCGCGCTTCCAATACCGGTCACAAGATAGTCCTCATCCCCTATCTTCACGGAATCTCCAACGCTGATGCCGTGTACGTCACAATATCTCTTTTCCAGCACGACCTCATTGGCAGCTTCGGCAAGACGCGGATCAGCGCCATAGCTTTCGATCTTATTATTTTCCCCGTACTTATCCAGGACTATGAGGTCGATCTTCTCCCTGTTCTTGAATATCCTCAATACCGAGCCGTCATCCATGTGGATATCATAAGAGAAATGCTCCTCTATGGTCACTCCCTTGCTCTCGATCTCCTCTATCTGATCATCTTCCAAAGGATAGAATACTGTTAACTGGCCGTCTTCCAGATTACTCTCCGCCTGATTATGTTCCGTTCCCACGATGATCGTCTCGGCAGCATCCACCAATGCTATTACAATATACATACACAGAGCGATCATCACAAAAAGTGATGCATATCTGAACAGATTAGCCTTTATTTCCCTTGGCAGTCTTTTTCTCAATACTCGTTTCATTACAGATCCTCCAATTCAGCAGCCGGTATTCTCTTCTCGTTCAGGTACTCGGTTTTGACCAGTCCGTCTTTTAGGAAGATCACCTTATGAACCATGTTCTTGATGGAGTTATTATGCGTGACTATGAGCATAGTGGTCCCGTAACGGGCGTTGATCTGCTCCAGGAGGATCAGGATATCTCTCGAAGTATTCGAATCCAGCGCACCCGTAGGCTCATCGCACAGCAAAAGCTTGGGATTTTTGATTAGAGCCCTTGCGATGGCGCATCTCTGCTGTTGTCCACCGGACAGCTGTGACGGGAATTTGTTCTGATGTTCCGTCAGCCCCAGTATGTCCAGCAGTTCATTCATATCCAGCGGATCTTTTGTAAGATATTCGCATACCTCGATATTCTCTCTTACCGTAAGATTCGGAACCAGATTATAGAACTGGAATATAAATCCCAGATTGTCTCTTCTGTAATCCGAGAGAGCATCTCCTTTCATCCCAAAAACCTCGGTTCCTTCCACCTTGATAGAACCGGAATCCATCACATCAAGCCCTCCGATGCAGTTTAAGAGTGTGGATTTGCCCGATCCTGATGTGCCCTGTATAACGCACATCTGCCCTTTTTCCACACCGGTATTGACACCCTTTAACACCTGGACATAACTTCCGTCCTGTCCGTAACTCTTCTTCACGTTTTTGATCTCCAGATACATGTTTTTCTCTCCTTGCTTTGTATATTTTGGGTTACTGTTTTTGCATTGTAACAGACGTATATCGGAAACCCCTTTGGCGCAGGGTCTCACACTGTTTTACATAACAATGTTATGTAAATGTTATTTTTTTACCGTTCCGAAACGGAACGGCAGAAATTTACTCTTTGACCATTACAAGGTCAACCCAGCCTTTTATCAGATAGTTCAATATCGGTCTCATCCTCCTCTTTGCTTCGTCCTTGTCCTGAATATGTTTTATGACATTGATGAAGGCATCGATGGTCTGATGCGACATCCAGTGTGCCATATACTCATCACAGGTATATCCCTTCATGGCTGATATCATCATCGGTATCGACTTCTCCAGCAAATCCACGAACTCATCCACGCAGTTCTCATAAACAGTATTCTCCGAGGAACTTAAGAGCAGGATAAAGCTGTCCCTGTATCTGTATATATATTCAATAAACATATCGCTCTCATCGGAATGATCCATCTCTATATCATCCGTGGTTTCCAGCCCGGTCATACTCTCTCTGTCCCGTCTGAAATGCTCCGCCAGAAGCTTCTTCAATCCCATGAGTGGACCGTCGACTATCTCGGCGAACAACTCCTCCTTGTTCTTAAAAAAGAAATACAGGGCACCCGTAGTGACTCCCGCCTGAGAACATATATTCCGCAGGGACGCCTTGTTGTATCCCTTTTCCAGGAACTCCTTCTTTGCCGCTTCTATCAGAAGCTCCCTCTTTTTGTATTCCACATCCTGTTTCATATAACCACCTAAAAGAAGATAACAATGTTACGTAACGGTGTTATCTTAGCATTGGATACTAATTCTGTCAACACCTTTTTTCAGAATTAATTAAAAAGACCTGTAACCGGTGTAAACCGACTACAGGTCTGATCCCTATACAAGCTTGAATCTCGCATAATCCGATAACGTTACCAGATTTTCCTCAATCTCTTTGAGCAGAGAGTACGCATTTGTATCTATCCTCTCCTTCACAAGATCCAGTTTTTTGCCGATAATGGCAAAGAGCGCTTCTTTGGTAAGTTTCGCGTACTGTGGTATGCTGTTTTCCGATGCCCCGGAATCGATAGGATAAGTCAATACAACCCCGGCATGTATCTTTAATACATAGGTATTGGTGACACTCTTTCCGTATGTATCCTCCCGGATCTCAAGCTTTATCTCCGCTTCCTTGTCCGGTGTCCTGTGGCTGTCATACAATATTCCGATATATCTTAACAGCAGATCTGAAGACATGCATTTTGCAAGATCGTTTTTGCGTTCAGTCGGCGCAAGTCCTGCGTCAAATGTATCCACTCCGAAACGAAGCTCCAAAGCACCCTGAAGGTAAGCATTTCTCCATACAGATGACTCTGCCTGATAACCCAGCTGCTCAAAAGCATCCGCAGTCAGATATTTTGCTTCTTTATTATCGGGTTCAGCCAGCACCACCTTACCTGCAGTGTAAGCTGCCTGTCGATAATCTCCCTTTTCAAAATCATCCAGGGCCTTTTCCAGGATCTTATCCGCTCCTCCCGCATAATCTACAAAGACCTTCGCCTCCTCAACCTCCGTCAACGGATTGATATCGTTAGGATTGCCGTTGTAAAAGCCGAGATACTTCGTATAAACTGCTCTGGCATTGATCTGGACCGAACCGTAATATGGACGGGCATAGAAGTTTCTCTTCAGGCTGTCCGGGATTCCAAGCTTTGATGCGATCTCTTTCGCAGTAAATCCCTCATTTGCGTACAGCAGAGTCTGATCATGAATGTATTTGTAGATCGTAGCATTATTCAAAAGATAATCCCTTATTGCATGGGGTGTCTCAGGTGTATTGTAATGTGGCCAGTTGTGGAACTGGAATATCACTTCCGACTTGTCCGCATATTTACTCATCGCTTCCAGTATAAAACCCGCCCATGCAGATGAATCCCTGAGTTGTGCGCCTCTTATGGGATAAAGATTATGCAGTGTCCCGGTACAGTTTTCCGCTACCCAGAATGCCTTGTAATCCACAAAAAAATTATTCATTTCTGCCGGAGCCTCAGTTCCCGGTGTCAACTGGAAATCCACAGTAATACCGTCTATTACCACCGGTCCGTTTTCAGTTATGTAGTTGGTTGGAGTAATGAAACTCAGGGTTCCCTTTGGGCTTGCAAGACCAAGGCCTGCCGATACAACTCCCTTCACACCTTTTTTCAGGTTAGTTCCAAACTGAAAATCCGAGCGGCGACCCATGGCCGTTCCGGCAAAAACATTTTCTTTGACACACTCCTCGTCAAAACCGGCAGGAACATAGATCTGTACCTGTGTGGCCTCATCCGAACCAACCCTCGACTCATCCACAACTCCCTTTATACCGCCGAAGTGATCGGCATGTGAATGACTTATTATCACGGCTTTGATATTGTCACGAATGTTTTCTCCCAGAGCTTTCTCCAAAAGGTCTATGGCGGCGGATGATGTCTCCACAGTCGTCATGACATCCTGCAGTATCCAACCGGTTTTTCCCCTGATAGCAGATAGATTTGCAATATCTATACCTCTGACCTGATATATTTTATCTTTAAGAACCTCGAAGACACCTGCCTTTGAATTGCCCTTTCCGTTAAGCCAGAGGCTGGGATTGATGGTTTCCGGCACTTCATCAGCCTCGTAGAACTCGAATTCCTTCACGCTCCATGCAACACTGCCGGTGTCCTTATTCTCTATCACCATATCCTTTAGCGGCAGAATACACCTGTCGGAAGCCAGATCCAGTTCGGGCGCATAGCAATTGTCAAGCTTCAGTTCAAGGTAATCCGCAAATGCAGAGTTTTTCTGTTTGGTAAAAACAGATGCATCCTTCTGCTCGTTATTCAAAGATTTCACAACCATATAATACTCTCCTTTTCTCTGTTTTTATTTACCGTTTTCAACTTCATGTTCATCATTTTATACCTGTTAACAGTTAGTTACCAATTCACCCGACTATTGAACAAAATCCGAACAATAATCCGGATTTAGAATATGGTAGTTTGTTTTGTTCAATAGTATAATCACAGATGTACACGCAGGAAAGTCGATTTGCTGAAATCGTTTTCTAAACCCGGTAAAAATCATTATCTCGGATCATACCGGCACGTCTGTATTTTTGTTTTTACTTCTCCTGTCTTTCTTTTCTTTTTCATATCATTTTGGTAGGTATATCGGATAGGGATGTCTTCGATCGAGTTTGATTTCACAGTAAAAACAAACAGGTTTGAAAGCGATTTGTGAAATCGCTTTCAAACCTGTGATCGAAGCCTTTAGAAGCAATTTGCTGTGTTTTAACGTCTGAATTCATCCTCCTCATCTATATGTTCTATAGTTCCCACAGTCCCATGTATATACCTGTATCGCAGATACATGAAGTTTTTAACTTTGTTGGCACTTCGCCTGTAATCCTTTATGTCTCTGTTCAGGCCGAAATATCTGGCATATTCCTTTAACATGGCATCCGTATACTTATCCTTAATCTCATCTATCGCCGCGTCAGTGGTCTCAGTATTGAACACATTCTCCGACATATAGAGGATCCTCTCATTCATCGCGTCCCTGAAATCCCCGTTTTCCCATAGGGCGCTCAGGATCTTATCATGTAACAGTGCGTGACCCAGCCCGTCCGAATCATAATACCCCTTTGACACAAGATTCATATCGTACAGAACATATCTGAATTTCCCGTCATTATAGCCCCCGCCATCACTTAAACGGCTTCTGAAAACAGCGAAATTATCATTCGGCCAGTCCTGATTGACCATACACAACTGTATGGCATAGTAGTCCATAAAGCTCTCATAATCTATCATTTCAAAGAGCCTGTCGTAATACTCTTTTTGAGACAGGTCATGATTTACGGCGTATTCCTCCACCTCATCAAACAATGCGGCATCCGCCTCCTCACCCAACTCTATCTCTTCCTCTCCCTGAGTCCTCTTCAGCATGACAATGTCTTCTGCATCTATATCATAATAATGTGAAAAATAAGTCTCATCAAACCTTTCCGCCAGCTCGTAAAATCCCCAGTATTCACCGTCCACAAACACCTGAACCGGAGTGTAATGCCTTGTGGCAACCGCATACTCTTCAGTCAGGTTGTTTATCATCATATCTAACATCATGGTGTCTGCGTCCTGAGATCCGGAGAAAAGATTGAGACTTTTAAACTCAAGTCCGCAGTACCGCAGGGTCTCGCCGTTTTCACTGTAAATGTTAAAGCTCTTCTTTGGGAAATGCCTTCCGGCGTGCCCCTGAATACCGATCCTGCAGTTTTCTATCTGAGTGAGTTTTTTATCCTCATCCCAGAAATATACAAGGGCCGGAACACGGTATTTTTTGCCTTTCTGCATGTAATTGGCATCATTGAAGGTTGCCCTGTCGACTTCTTCCCCGTCAGCCTGCTTTTTTCTCGCCTTTTCGATACAGTTCTCTCCCATCATGTACAGGCCGTTCACCGGATCAAAAAGGCCGTCGGGATCGGATATGATGCTCACAACACCCATGCCGTCATACCCTTTTTTATCCTGCATTCCCACAAAATAAACTGCATTTATGACCTCGCTTTTGTGACCGTGGGCGTCGATCCTGACCGCCCTGACCACAGTTGCCTTGTCAATATTCCCCTGCGGTACCTCATATTGAAAATCTTTTGAGTTGAGTACTCCGGGCGCCTCCGCAAACTCCGGCATAATATGCGGAGAAATCTGTCTTATCATACTGTAAACATTGGGATTTGAGCTGGCATCGGATATTTTGATGGGAAATAGATAACGCGCGGAATCTTCTCCCGGCTCGCTCCCGTCCAGAGTATAGAATATCCTGCCTCCGCCCTGAATATTAAGATAAAACGGTTCATCATAAAAACCGGAGCTCCTGTCAAAGGACAGCTCTCCGGTTATATAATACAATTTATACGCCAGAATACATAACACAGCGCATATTAAAACGCCTGTCACGGCTATGGCGATTATTTTTCGTCGGTTAGATCCGTGTTTTTCCATGGTAAATATATGGTCTTTATCAAAGTGTTTTCTTCATCTTGAGGATGTTCTTGCCCTCTCTGTATTCGTAGGTAACATCATCCATCATCTTCTTGGTCATGAATATACCGAGTCCGCCGATCTTATCCTCATCCGAGATAATATCATCCCCGGGATCTTCCTTAGCTAACGGATCGAAAGGCACGCCGTTATCCATGAAGGTAATGGTCACAGTGACCGGATTCCCCGTCAACTCAACCCTCACTGTAGCCCTGCCCTTATCCGGATTGTAAGCATAGTGCGCTATATTGACAAAGATTTCCTCTGCTGCCACGCATATCTGCATCTTCACCTTAGGTGAACAGTCGGTTTCTTCGAGATTCTGCTCCAAAAACTCCAATACCTCATCGAGCATGGAATCGTCAGCATCAACTTCGATTTCCTTTAATATATCACCCATATATTCTCCTTTCGGGCAACCCCTCTGATATCGCCGATAAATCACAAACATACGTATTGCCGGTAAAACACCCTGTCTTTGTCTGTGGCGAGCCGTTCAGATTTAAACATCTCCACATGATTTTATAATAAATCTCCTTTTTTTTCAACGCTTACAGCAGTATTTTTACAAAAAATACAAAATTGTAAAAATGCATGGGTCCACGGTCACAAAAATTTAACACTTTTTCTCTTTTCATAATACCTATAATACTGTAAAATCCTTTAAGACAAAATATTTCGACCTGAGGAAAACAGAGGAGAAACAGATGAAAAACAGAATATATAAAAGGTTCGTAGCCGGGCTCTTAACCGCAGCGCTGATCTTTTCGCCACTGGGCAGCGCAGGATACATAAAAGCAGCTACCGACTTAAACGACCTTAGACAGATAAGATTTACCATGCCCTACGGCAGCGGCGATTACATATTGACAAAGAGCATCACCGGTGTTACCGGCATATCAATCTCCGGCGATGTGAAGATAGACTTAAACGGACACAAGATCAGCGGAAGCTCTTTTGCGGGACCGCTGTTCAAAGTTGGCAGCGGTCACACTCTCACCATCACCGATTCAAAGGGCGGCGGCTCCATCGTAAACGAAAACAATCAGGAAGCTGTGGGATGTTACGGCGGAACACTGAATATATCCGGGGGCACATTCTCCGGAGTAAAATACGGCGTCAAGATGACAGACGGCAAACTCAATATATCCGGGGGTACTGTGAAAGGTGATTCCGAGGCCATATACATGCAAAAAGGAACCCTTAACATGACCGGGGGCAAAGCGCAGACCACCTGTGATACCGGTTGTGCGCTCTATATGGCGGACGGCAAGGCTGAGATCTCCGGAGGAACCCTGTCATCATCCGGAACGTACGCAACAGTCATCACCATGAAAAACGGTTCCCTTTACCTTAAAAAAGGGACTCTCAAATGTACGGCCGCTCACTCCTACGGGCTTCTGGCTGAAGGCGGAGAGGTCTATATCTCCGGTGGCAAGATCAAGGCCGGAGGGACACTGTCCACCGGTATCGGAGTCCGCAGCGGCAGTTTTGTGAATATCAGCGGGGGTTCCATTATATCCACCAACAGAGGCGTGGTACTGACCGGTGCATCCGCGGACACTCCCGCAGGGCTTGACATGTCCAAGGGCGACATAAAGATAAACGGCCCTTACGGAAACGCTGTCATAATGAACAAAAACGTTGACGTTAGCATTACCGGCGGTTCCCTGTCTACACCTGAAGGCTATCCCGAGCTGCTCACCAAAAAGAACACTACGGGAAACATTTATATATCCAAAAAAGTTTCAAAAAAAGCCAGCATAGTGCAGCGCTATTCCGAAGATGATTTTTCCTACTATGCGGACAACGGCACATCCTACCAAAAGGACATGCTCATTACCGATGCCCACGATCTGTATTCGGCAGTGAATGACGCAGCTTCCAGGCTCAACACCACCATCAGGGTGACTGTGGACGAAGCCACTCTGGCTGCTTTTGATCATTACAGTGCCGAGTGGTTTGCCGGAAAAGCATTTGATGTTCAGACAGAGGTCGACGTTATATACACGGAAGAAAGCTCGGAAGTCCGGGATTTATATGATGAGTATTTTGACAGTGAATCCTATACCGATGAGATAACCGATTTCGGTGACATAATGGATGGTAATACCGCAGTATCCGGCAACGAGGCGACGGATACGACCTACACTCTCACCATAAGTCCTCTGTACACACTGTTTTACGAGACCTCAATGCTGCTTCAGAAAAAGGCCAAAAAGAAGGCTGCATCCCCGGATGCACAGGAATATGCGGCAAAGATCAGCAAGATCTTAAAGACCACCGTGTCCGGCAAAAAGTCCGACAAAGACAAGATCAAAGCAGTACACGATTATATGGTGAAAACATACAGCTATGACTTTGCAGGTGATGAGGACAGCGCAGGCTTCTACGGTCCGCTGACCAACAACCTCGCAGTCAGCACAGGCTATTCGGAGCTCTTCTGCCTGTTTATGTCCGCTCTGGGTATCGAATCCGACACGGTGACCGGGTACAATACCCAGAACATAGGTACGCGCATCCTTCACACATGGAACAGCGTGACACTTGATAAAACTGTTTATTATGTGGATGTGACATGGGATGACTCTACGGATTCTACGGATTACTATATGAAGGAAGAGGATGCATTCTATAAAGACGGATATCATGTGCCTTTGTCGTAGGATTATTGGGCAAGTTTGGCAGGCAATTTACGGGTTTAGGGTTTTAGGATTCTAGGGTTTAGGATTCTAGGATTCTAGGCTCTTAGCCCCCTCAGTCGGCTACGCCGACAGCTCCCCCAAAGGGGGAGCCTTTTTTTATTTGCCTCCCCCTCCGGGGGAGGTGGCCAACGGCCGGAGGGGGATCAAAAGGAAATACAAATAAAAAGATCCGGCAGATATCATACTGACTATCTGCCGGATCTTTTTATTGTCTTCAAAAGAATCTGTTAAATTTCTACGATCCAGCCTTCCGGTGCATCCAGATGTCCCATCTGAATACCGGTGAGTGTATCATAAAGCTTCTTGGTAACCGGTCCCATCTCATCCATACCGCTGGGGAAGCATATCTCCTCACCATGGTCATTAATCTTGCCTACCGGTGAGATAACTGCTGCTGTACCGCAGAGACCGCACTCCGCGAAGTCTTTAACCTCTGAGAAGAATACCTCTCTGTGTTCAACCTTCATACCCAGTATGTGCTCTGCAACATAGCAGATAGAGCGTCTTGTGATAGACGGCAGGATCGAATCAGACTTCGGTGTTACGAGAGTGCCGTCCTTGGTGATGAATATGAAGTTAGCGCCACCTGTCTCCTCAACCTTTGTGCGGGTTCCCGGATCAAGGTACATATTCTCATCAAAGCCTTTTTCATGCGCATCTACGATGGGGAAAAGACTCATAGCATAGTTAAGACCAGCCTTTATAGATCCGGTTCCGCGAGGTGCCGCACGATCGTAATCCGAAACGCGGATGGTGATGGGCTTTGCGCCGCCCTTGAAATACGGACCAACCGGTGTACAGAACATCCTGAACTGATACTCGTCAGCCGGCTTAACTCCGATGACCGGATTAGAACCGAACATATACGGACGGATGTAAAGTGTAGCACCTGAGCCGTATGGCGGTACAAAATCCTCATTTGCCTTGACAACCTGTTTTACAGCATCTATAAATCTCTCCTCCGGGAAAACGGGCATCTTCAAACGCTCGCAGGTATCTTTCATCCTGGCTGCGTTAAGGTCCGGGCGAAAACATACTGTACGTCCATCCTCTGTGGTGTATGCCTTAAGTCCCTCAAAACATGTCTGTGCATACTGGAAAACACAGGCACATTCATTTAATGTGATGTTGGGATCATCGGTCAGACCGCCTTCATCCCACTTGCCGTCCTTAAAACAGGAAACATACCTTTTGTCTGTCGGCTGATATCCAAATCCCAGATTTGACCAGTCGATATCTTTCTTTGCCATTGTCTCATCCCTCCTTGATGTATCAAATAATTAACAGTATATGTCAAATCCCATAAACGCAATTTTATCACCACTCGACCCATCATTCAAGATTATTTTTCACTCTTCTACCATTATCATTGGCTCATCAAACCATCCTGCCTTCAAATCACATCAATTCCCTTTGTATCTGGTTTCGCAGTATTTACATCTGTAGACTTCTTTTTCTTCGTCAGTCAGCACGAAGATGTGATCCAGCTCCTGCTCTATAGATGTGATACATCTGGGGTTTTTGCATTTGATGACATTCTTGATCTGTTTGGGGAGCTTTAAGACCTTCTTTTCTACGATCTTGTCATCTTTTATGACATTCACCGTGATGTTATGATCGATAAAACCTAAAATATCCAGATCCAGTGCCTCTATGGGGCACTCCACCTTTATGATGTCCTTCTTTCCCTGCTTGTTGGACTTAGCATTTTTGATGATGGCGACGGTACAATCCAGATCCGAAAGACCAAGATCATCATAAATCCTGAGACTTGTACCTGCTTTGATATGATCCAACACAAAGCCCTCATGAATACCGCTGATGTTTAACATAACGCTCTCTCCATCTTTTTAACTATAGTAACTATCTGTTAACGATTTTTGTTCCATATTCACCCGATTATTAATCGAAATCCGGAAAATATCCGGATTTAGAAAACAGCAGTTATAAGGACATCAGGCAACACCTGCAGGTGCAAGCCCCAGCAAAGTAAGTATCAGAGCCATCCTGACGTAAACTCCGTACTGTGCCTGCTGAAAATATACTGCTCTCGGATCATCATCCACTTCCACGGAGATCTCGTTGACACGGGGCAGGGGATGCAGCACCAGCATATCTTCTTTTGCAAGTGCCATCTTCTCTTTATTCAAAACATAGAAATCCTTCATGCGGACGTAGTCCTCTTCGTTGAAGAATCTCTCCTTCTGAACTCTGGTCATGTACAGGATATCCACATCACCTATGGCATCCTCAAGGCTGACAACCTCAGTGTAGGGAATATTATTACCCTCTATGACATCGCTCTTGATGTATCCCGGAACTTTCAGCTCCGGCGGCGATATCAGGACAAACTCAATGCCTTCATAGCGAACCATGGCTTTTATCAGCGAATGCACGGTGCGCCCGAACTTAAGATCGCCGCAAAAGCCTATCTTCATATGGTCAAGGCGTCCCTTCAATGAATAAATAGTGAGAATATCGGTCAGAGTCTGTGTCGGGTGGGCATGTCCGCCATCACCGGCATTTATGACCGGAATCTTAGATTTTGATGAAGCCACTAAGGCAGCACCCTCTTTAGGATGCCTGATAGCACAGATATCAGCGTAGCAGGAGATGATGCGTATAGTATCCGATACGCTCTCGCCCTTTGCTGCCGAGCTTGAATCGGCAGACGAAAAACCGATGACCGAACCTCCGAGATTTAACATTGCCGATTCAAATGAAAGCCTCGTGCGGGTTGACGGCTCATAGAAACATGTTGCCAGTTTCTTGCCGTCACAGATATGTGCATATTTCTCACGGTTTTTCTCGATATCTCCGGCGAGCTTTAAAAGGTCGTTAAGTTCCTCAACCGACAGATCCTCCGGTGTCAAAAGATGTCGCATGGTGGTGATCCTTTCTTTTTTTCTGCATCCGATGTCACTAAATTGCAAGAGGGACTGTAAGCCGGGTTATGTCATTTAAAATGATCATCTATCTAGGACACATGTTACCATGTGCCTCAAGCGACCTACCCGGAGCAGACGGGCCATCTTATGCTCCAACTCGGTCTTGCTTCGGATGGGGTTTACACAGCCTCCTCCGTTACCGGAGAAGCGGTAGTCTCTTACACTGCCTTTTCACCCTTACCTTTCGGCGGTTATTTTCTGTTGCACTTTCCTGGGAGTCACCTCCACCGGACGTTATCCGGCATCCTGCCCTGCGAAGCCCGGACTTTCCTCACCCCGTAAAACGGGCCGCGATCATTCATCCCTCTTGCGTTTAATACTCTATCACTTAGCACTATGTTTTTCAATAGTGACAATTACCAATATCGATGAACATCAATTGAAAAACCCTCAGATCCGGCCCCGGTTCAGTAATACTCCGATATGATATTGCCGTTATCATCATATACCACATGCTGGCCTTTTTCATTGTAATGGACCCAACCGTCCAGAACCTTTTGATAATCATCCGTGCAGGAACCGTGATCCCCGGGAAAGACCATAAAACAGTTGCCTTTCGAATCTATCACAACCTGTCTGAAAAGATATCCCTCATAATCCGGCAGTCCGGCACCACCGGTCTCTTTCGCATACTCCTGCCAGACCTTCACCGTGAACGTCTCGTCCGGATACTTTTCTGCCAGATAGTTTTCAAACAGCTCTTTTCTGGCTTTGATCTCATCCTCACTGATCTGCTTGTCATAACGGACCGTACATGCACATAGTATGAATACCAGCCCCAGGCAGATCAATATAACTGTCAGTTTTCCCTTCATATTCTCCTCTGTCCCGATCACACTTTACTTCATAACAAAAAAAAATCATTGTTCACAATCAGCCAGAACCCAGGCAAATGCCTTTGCCATCCGCAATTCCGGTTCCTTAAAATGATTACCCTGATTCCACTCCAAAACCGTTTTCAGCTTCCTGCCATCGTACAGTTTATTCAATGACCGGATCGCATCTCCCACCGTAGCCATAACAGGATTTTTAGTCTTTTCTTCCTTATCTCCGAGACTTAAGTAGACTCTGTCCGTTCTTATATCATTATCATTTGCATACTGTAGAAACCCGGGGAACCACACGGATGGCGACGCGGCAGCCACACCGCAGAACTCATCTGTCCGGTATGCCGTCCACAGAGCGAACAGACCGGCAAGCGAATATCCCCCGATCAAAAGCTGTTTCCCCTTATTATTTTCCACAACCTCTCTCCGGATAAATGCCAGCATCTCACCTGCTTTTCCTTCAAAAGGCTCATTTCCGAAAACAGCTTCCGATCTCCATGGAGAAAGATCCCTGTTCCAGTCATCTACTACACAGGCCAGCAGACAGAAATCCTTTTTTGCAAGCTTTCTCACAAGGGAGATCTCCGCCGGTATCATTTGAATCTCCCGTCCATCCACCGGCTGAAGGATCACTGTATCAGCATCCCTGTTTCCGTATGTACATATCTTCATTTTTCACCACCGGGTATCTCACAAAAAAATTTCGGATCATGACTTCGTCATGACAGCACTTCTCTCTGTATCCTGTTTATGACATGTTTCTTATCACCGCTCCACAGTGGCGCGATGAGAAGCTTTTTATCACCGTCACCGGTCAGTCTGTGGATCACAATATCTTCAGGTATGATATTAACACACCTCTTTAAAATATCAATATATTCATCTTCTGTCAAAACATCGAACTTCCCGGCCTCGTAATCCGACGCCAGATCAGTGCCTTTTAATACATGCAGCAGCTGCAGCTTTATGCCGGTTGCTCCGCCGTCGCAAACATATTGAACTGTTTTTATCATATCTTCCGGAGTCTCACCGGGAAGCCCTAAGATCACATGGGTGATCACCTCGATCCCCCGCTTTCTTAAGCTCCTTACCGCCTCATCATAAACACTGAGCTTATAACCGCGACGGATATACTCCGCTGTTTCCGGATGTATTGTCTGAAGCCCCAGCTCGATCCA